>Ga0307443_1002047_pt1 | contig 11456 bp, 10 predicted proteins | sample SalMarSW160220MG_FD_202148 | JGI IMG/M metagenome (GOLD analysis project Ga0307443, IMG submission 202148) | Salt marsh sediment microbial communities from the Plum Island Ecosystem LTER, Massachusetts, United States - SW1601-220 | ecosystem: Environmental > Aquatic > Marine > Intertidal zone >... | reverse complement strand
CCAGCTATCATCCTACCAGTTAAAACTAAAAGACTCCTCAGCCCTTACAGGCAACACCACTCAGGCAGGTTAATCTGACCAGACCCTGGCCGCTGTTAACCGTAGTGCATCCATTTTATTTCTTGGCTTGCTTGCTAAGTATTTCGTCTACAATGCCGTATTCCACTGCCTGTTCAGCGCTGAGATAGAAGTCTCTGTCGGTGTCGTGGGCAATCTTCTCTACCGGTTGACCGGTGTGCTTAGCTATGATGTTGCGTATCATTTCCTGCATCCTCATGATTTCTCTGGCGGCAATTTCAATATCCGCCGCCTGCCCCTGAGCACCACCAACTGCCTGGTGTAGATGTATAGTCGAGTTGGGTAAAGCGTACCTTTTGCCTTTAGTCCCGGCGCAAAGAAGCACGGTGCCCATGCTAGCTGCTAAACCAACACAAATGGTGGATATAGGGCAGCGAAGAATCTGCATAGTATCGTAAATGGCTAAGCCAGCGCTGATAATGCCACCAGGGCAATGAACATAAAGGTTTATATCCTTTTCTGGGTTTTCCCTCTCTAAGTATAGGAGCTGAGCAATAATAAGATTGGCTATCTGGTCATTGATGGGCGTGCCCAAAAAAACGATTCTCTCTCTGAGCAAGAGCGAATATATGTCCAAAATACGCTCACCCCGAGCACTAGTCTCGGTCACTGTAGGAATTATCACTTGAGATATTGTTTCCATCATTCCCCCTTTGTCTTATTTTCAGCATTGCCAATGGCTATTTGCGATAATCGGTCCATCGTCTTCTGAGTATGCAGAGATTGTTCAATTGATTGCCTAACTTGGGGCAGTGAGAGGAACTGCATTACTTTTTCCTTATCCTCAGCATCATTGGTAATCTCATATACCTTATTATCTACCTCTGAGGAACTAATTTCAATCTTTTCTTCTTCAGCTAATTTCCCTAAGACAAGACCCTGAGTAAGCCGCTTTTGCGCTATAGGACGCAGTTCTTGTTTAAGTTCCTCCTCCGTTTTACCACTTCTCTTCAGATAATCTCCTAGCTCTCTAAAGCCCAAGCGCTGTGCCTCATCTCTAAGAAGTCCGGTAATTTCCTCGTCCTCCAAAATAGGGGGATAGTTTACCTCGCTGATTTCCACCAGAGCGTCAAGCGCCTTTTGCCTCAACTCTAAGCGATTCCTAGCCTCAGCTTTGGCTCTTAAATCAGCAGCCACTTTCTTCTTCATATCTGCCAGGTTATCATAGCCAACACTCTGAGCCAATTCATCGTCAAGCTCTGGCAACTGTTTCTCCTTTATTTCGGTAATAGTGACTTTGAAAGCGCCCTCTTTGCCACACATTTCTTTAATGGGATAGTCATCAGGAATAGTCAAGCTGAAAGTCCTTTCTTTGTTTTTTTCAGTGCCCTGCAAATGAGAGGCAAATCCAGGCACAGGTGAACTCGAATCTTTATCCACCTCATATAATACGCCTTTATGATTTAACCAGGGTTTCCCGTCTACATTGGCTTCGATGTCCATGGTAACTAAATCACCCAGCTCAACAAGGCGGCCTACAGGCACCCATGCCCCTTGTCTTTCCCGGAACTCTTCCATGGCAGCAGTAACTTCTTTCTTGGCGATTTTTATTACGGGGCCGGGCTCCAGCCTTATGCTATGGTAATCGCCAAGCTTAACTTCAGGTTTGAGAGACACTACGACTTTGAAAACCACAGGCTCAGTTTGAATAATTTCTATTTCTGATCTGGCGATGGGTTCGATTTCCTGAGACTCGATCGCCTGTTTATAAAGCTGTGGTATAAGACGCTCCAATGCCTCTTCCAACAAACTCTTCTTTCCTATGTGCTGCACCAGAACGGCTCGCGGTGCTTTTCCTTTGCGGAAACCAGGTATGGATACCTCATTAACCAGGTGATGATAAGCCTCGTCCAGTGATTTATCTAACTCGCTGGCTTCAGCCTCAATAGTAACAGCTACCTCACAGTTTCCCGTTCGCTCTGTAGTTATTTTCATTGAGTTGAACCTGTCGGAATTCTTTTTTGTGGCCGTTTGAGATAATCAGGGTATTTCGTCTGGACGTTAGGGCACTTCTCCTTACCAAGCCACTGGAAGTACAGATAAGCTTCGCTTGCTTTCTCTCCACGCCTGCTTTTCTCTTGGTTAACTAGAGCTTCAAATCTTTTCCAATGTCCTTCAAACCATCGCGGTGTCCATATTTGGAAAACTACACTTTCATCCAAGGCTTTCTTGTATATCCCCGCACCAATTCGATTGAAAGCATATACCCACTCGAGAAATACCTGAGTTTTATGGGGATCACCACTCACGTGAGTGAGAATATCATCACTTCCCATCAATCTCAACTCCTCCCTAGCAACAGTTTCAGCTACTTTGTCAAATTGGTTTGTTACATACTCTAGTGTCCTCAGCTTCTTTTCAAGTCCTAGTTGTCGCGCAGTAAAGAACAGACCGACCGCAGCTGCGAACGAACCAATCGCAGCTACGATTAGTCCAGTTATAGTTGCATCCATCTTACACCTCCTGTAAATGTACCAAAAACTAGATGATTCCGTCGTGAAGCGCAGCATTACCGGAGGATCATCAACTTCAGGGACCTTAACTTTCGACGGTCCAATCACTTAATTATTTCATGCTTTAGCTTAAGATTTAGCTCGTCAAGCTGATGCTTACTAACATACGAGGGGCTATCCAGCATCATATCAACGGCGTTCTGATTTTTTGGGAAAGCAATAACCTCCCTTATGCTCCACTCCCCGGCAAATAACATCACCAAACGGTCTAGTCCTATGGCAATGCCGCCATGGGGCGGTGCTCCATATTCCAGTGCCTCTAAAAGACCTCCAAATCGGCTCTCCGTTTCTTCTTTACTGTAACCAAGGAGGCTAAATATTTTTTCTTGAAGCTGACGATTGTGAATTCTGATGCTGCCGCTGCCAAGTTCACAACCATTGCACACTACATCATAATGTTGACCATAAACCTTAGCTGGTTCTGTATCAAGAAGCAACAGATCTTCCCATCGAGGAGCAGTAAACGGATGGTGCATTGGTTCCCAACGATTCTCAGCCTCATTTCTCTCCAAAAAAGGAAAATCAACTACGAAGGCAAAAGCCAGCAGGTCAGCATCAGCTAGATTAAGTCGCTGTGCCATCTCGCGTCGCAACTCATCCAGTGTCTTGTTGACTACCTCCAGTTTATCAGCCACGATAAGTAAAAGGTCACCAGGCTTTGCTTCGAATCTACCGGCTATTTCCTCCAATTGGCGAGAAGTTAAATGTTTAGCAGCCGCCGATTTTACCTCATCCAAAGTTATTGCTTCTCCTGTAAAAGCCATGGTCATTAAACCCTGGGCACCACAGCTCTTGGCCAAATTAATTAGTTCATCAAGTTGATGGCGAGTATAATGGCCACAGCCAGGGACGCATATTCCCTTCACCTTGCCCTTATTATTGAGGGCCGAACGGAAAACCTGAAAGTCGGTACTGGCGGCGATATCTGATACATCCTTGAGCTCCAAGCCAAACCTGATATCCGGTTTATCTGTACCATACCTCTCCAGCGCCTCTTTATAGGAGAGGTAGGGAAAGGGCTCTAGTAATCGCATATCAGGTTTAACAGTCTTCACAAGCGAGGTGAAGAGTTCCTCCATGAGCTGCAATATGTCCTTTATTTCGATGAAACTCATTTCCATGTCAAGCTGGGTAAACTCAGGCTGGCGGTCTGCCCGGAGGTCCTCATCCCTGAAGCAACGAGCTATCTGGAAGTATTTGTCAAACCCGGCTACCATGAGAAGTTGTTTGAGCTGCTGTGGAGATTGAGGAAGAGCATAAAACTTGCCGGGATTGATACGGCTGGGCACAAGGTAGTCCCGGGCTCCCTCTGGCGTGCTCTTAATCAAAATAGGTGTTTCAATTTCAACAAATCCCTTAGCGTCGAGGAAATCCCGGATGAACTTTATCATCTTGTGGCGTAAGAGAAGATTGTCCTTCATCCTGGGTCTTCTCAAGTACAGGTACCGATTTTTGAGGCAAAGCGATTCTTCAACTTCCTCATCTTCACTTACGTACAACGGTGGCGTTTTCGACGGATTAAGGATGACAGCCTCTTTCGCTATGACTTCAATATCGCCGGTAGCCAATTTGGAATTCTTCGTCCCTTCGGGGCGGGGAACAACTTCTCCAGTAACCTGAATTACATACTCGCTACGGAGCGAGCCAGCTACCTCGTATGCCTCTTGTGATACCTGAGGATTGAACACTACTTGAACTATGCCTTCCCGGTCACGCAGGTCAATGAATACCTTCCCGCCATGGTCACGACGCCGGTGCACCCAGCCAGCTAAAGTTATCTTCTGTCCGGCATGGCTTTTCCTCAGTTCACCACAGTTATGGCTTTTGAGCAAAGATAGTCTCCTTTTCTGGACTGCTCATTATAGCCTATAAAAGGCTTACTTTCAATTGAGCCTATTTAGTGGGCAGGTTAATGAGGAGCAGTCTGAGATACGGCAAGGGTATCCAAATTATGAGACAATACCTTGCTCCAAGCTTATGTTAGGCAACTTTAGAGCATTTTTGAAGGGCAGCCTTGATTTCTTTCTGTACCGCTGAGTCGATTTCACTATTGCGCAATCGAGTCAGTGCATCTATTGCTTTTTTGCCCCCGATCCTGCCTAGTGCCCAGGCAGCATACGAACGAACCTTGGACTCGGAATGACTGAGTGATTTAACAAGCGCGGGCACGGCTATTGGATCGCCGATGTTCCCAAGCGCTAGCGCGACATTCCGCCGAAGAGCCGAAATATCCATCTCGAGAACAGATTCTGGCAATACTGTTTTGTAGTAATTATCATCCCCTAACAGCAAGGGAATTAATTCCGGGTTATCAGATTTTTCTTCCACCTCAACCGGATAATGCCTTCTCGGTGTCAACCCTTGATTTTTTGGGCAAACCTCTTGGCAAATTTCACACCCGGTAAGCCGATTTCCTACTTCCTTCCTGAATTGGCGAGAGATAGGCCCTCCATCAAGCCACTGGGCAATACACAGTGACGGTATGACTTTGTAGGGTTCTTTTATTGCATTAGTGGGGCAAGCTTCCATGCAGGCAGTGCAATCGCCACACTCAGAAAGTCTATAAGGACGATCTTCGGCCTCAAGTGGTGCATCTGTAATCACACACTCCAGGTAAATCCATGAACCAAAACCCTCAGCATAGACAAGGCTGTTCTTGCCATACATCCCAATTCCTGCTTTGACTGCTAGCGGCTTAAGAGCTATTTTTTCCTCTCTTTCTCTCTTAACTGCGCTGTATCCCTTTCTGTTTAGGTAATTTGCGATAACTCCATAGCAATGTTCATGCATAGCATAAAACGCTCCCATTCCTGGCGAAAGCTTACCTCGTGGTGTATCTGGTCTTGATGGTTCTGGTGATGGACTACCAAAGTAGAAACCATACACAACTACAGATTTGGCCTTTTCAAGATAGGCTCTCGGATCAACAAGCGGCCTGTCCAGCCCATTCACCTCAAAGGCTTCGGCAGAGGTCACGCCGATGAGATCAACGCCATGTTTAAGAGCATATTCCTTGAGTTCCCTGGTCAAAGACACCTCAACCCTTCTTTTCTGGATTGGTCATTATAGTCTATAAAAGGGCTTGCTTCCAATTGAACTAATTGAAGTTGTTTGAAAATGTAGTCGCTCAATTTATTGGGCCACGCGCCGCGTGGTTCAGCCTGTGCCTAGGAGAATCACTGCAATTGCTGGCTAGTTTTGAGCCTCCGAAGACTGGCCTATCCTTGCGATTGTGCCTTGCGAAACGGCGCATAAATTCTCTTTGCCCTCGCTAACCACGAATACATCACAACGGCAAACAGCCTGGGTCTTGCTTGAGTAGACAACTGTTGCTCTAGCAATCAAAACGGTCCCCATGGCGGGCCTTAGATAATTGGTCTTGTACTCCGACGTCACAACTGCTGGACCAAGAACACTTCCGCCTACAAACGTAAGAGCGTTATCTGCGGCATAACTGATTACGCCTCCGTGCACAAAACCGTGCTGCTGCTTCAGTTGAGGAGTGATCGGAATGGTCAGCTCAGCCCATCCCGGCGAATAGCCTGTTAGTTCTGCGCCAACAAGCACACTAAAAGGTTGTGACGCCAGGGCCTGTTTTCCTAACTGTAATAAGTCATCCATTCGTGACCTCCAAGCATACGAAAAAGCTTAAGTCCAAAATCAGCGGTGCTGTTAGCTGTCTGTATCAGCCGGTTGTTATACGTTAAATCCATTCAAGGTCTGTATCTGTTAGAGGACCTCCAGCGTTTCCCGTATTTAAAGTTCCGGATGGTTCCACCAACATCACTATGCATTCTGTATCACAAATAGCTTTATGTTCGACACCTTTGGGGACAACTATCAACTCGGCTTTTTTTAATTCGAAAACTTTTTCACGAGTGGCAAGCTTCATTTGACCTTCTACAATGAAGAACATCTCATCTGTTTCTTCGTGGCTATGCCATATAAACTCGCGTTTTGCCTTTACCAGCTTAAATTGGTAGTCGTTCAATTCGGCTATTAGCTTGTACTTATGTCGCTCCTTGATCAAACGAGCCTTTTCCTCAAGATTTACTACCCGCATTTGCATATTGTACCTCGCCTAACATTAATTCTTATATTATTGTAGTAAGTAGTAAAATTGCATTGCATTCTCAGCTACTTGTCAGTCATTAGCTAAGAAGTCACGGCTCCGCTAACTCCTGAAGAACAGCCAACACATCTTGCTGAGGCACATCACTACGAATTATTACTTTGCCGATGTCCTGTAACAGCACCCAGCGAATTGCTTTTTCCTTGGTCTTCTTGTCTAACTCCATAGCTCTTGTTATCTCAGTCAAATCCAAGCCAGAAAAGCCAGTGGGGAGGTCGAATTTCTGTAATAGGGACTGTTGGCGCTCCACCGCGTCTGAAGATAAAAGACCTAGATGTTGACTGAGCTTAGCGGCTCCCGCCATGCCGATGGCTACCGCTTCGCCGTGAAGAAAGCGTTTATACTGAGTAGCCGCCTCCAATCCGTGAGCGATGGTGTGTCCATAATTTAAGATGGTGCGTTTCCCTTCCCTTTCTTTTTCATCTTGGTTGACAACCTGAGCCTTGATAGCAGCGCTGCAGGCAATAGCTCGGGTAAGCAACTCCGGTTCCAGTTCTGTCAGCCTATTAACATTGCTTTCCAGGAATTGAACAAATTCCGCATCAAGAATCATGCCATGCTTAATAACTTCGGCCCAGCCTGAGGTCAGCTCACGCTTAGGCAGAGTGGTAAGAGTCTGACAGTCAGCCAAAACCAGGTTAGGCTGATAGAAGGCACCGATAAGGTTTTTTCCCTCAGGATGATTAATCCCGACCTTACCCCCGATGCTGGCGTCAACCATGGCTACCAAACTGATCGGCACTTGTATCCAGGGCATGCCCCGCAAAAAGGTGGCAGCGATAAAACCCGCTAAGTCTCCTACCATGCCCCCACCCAGGGCGATGATAATGTCGTCTCGCTCCGCTCGATGCTCGACAAGGAAATCATAAATCTTAATAGCATAATCCATACTTTTCGTTTCTTCACCCGCCGGCACTACAAAAGAATTAACTGTAAAGCCAGCGTCCTTGAGGATTCCTCCAACTTTGCTGCCGTAAAGAGAGAAGACGTTCTCATCGCTAATTATAGTGGCTGTGCCAGATAGAGCAGCTTGCTTCATCTTCTCACCAAGTTTGTCCAATAAACCATAGCCAACAAAGATAGGATAACTTTGAGTCGCAGTCTCTACCAAGCAAGCGACGTCATCATTAGCCTTTAGCTGCGAGCCTAATCTCCTCTCCCTTGACGGGAGAGGATTAAGGTGAGGGTGAGCGCGACGAAGCAATCTCCAAGCCCTTATTACCTCCTCTGCTACTTCGCTGACGCTTAAGCCGTCAGTATGGATAGTCCAATCCGCTTTGGCATAGTGAGACTGCCTTGAGGCTTTAAGCTGTCTGATGCGTTCCAAAGGGTTATCGTTAGCTAAAAGGGGGCGAACTTCTGTCTCAGGACTGCAAGCAGCCTCACGGAATAAGCGCTCATAGATTGTCTCAGGTTTAGCCTCCAGGCAAACAATTAACCCACTTTTGGCAAGCAATTCATAGTTTTGAGGATCGACTATGGCACCACCGCCAATAGCTACGACTGTCTGCCTTTGCTGGCAAGCTTTTCTAATCGTCTCGCGTTCCAGTTCCCGGAATCTTGCCTCACCATCCTGACGAAAAATCTCGGCGATAGGCTTGCCAGCTTGTTTAACTATCTCATCATCGGTATCCAGGAAATCCCAATTTAACCTCAGGGCTACCTCTATAGCCACCAGAGATTTACCGGTGCCTGAGAAACCTGTGATAATGAGATTGGTTATTCGCCTATCCACTTTCATCTAGTTACACTTGTCAGTATATTGAAAAATCCAGATTAGAGCAAGAATTAGTTTTGCCTTTCTATCAAAAGGATATTAGACATGCTAATTTTCCCGTTATTGTCGTGAATTTTTACTAAGTTTTTGTAGGCAATTTCCTTCCCTTAAAAGATAAGATTAAGACAGGGTAATGAACAAAGCCTGGCAATACCACGAGGACCTGCCATGCTTGTCAAAATTAAGCGTAAACCACCTGCTAAAATGAAGTTATTTACCAGCGATTTTTCCCAGAGCACAGCTTATGCTATATTTTATGAATTCGAATTTACAATTACCCGAGAAAAAGAACAATGATCGTAAAAACGTTAGTGGTCGGTCCTTTTGCCTCTAACTGCTATATTGTCGGTTCATCCTCAACTAAGCAAGGGCTGATTATTGACCCCGGTGCTGAAGCTGAGATTATTTTAAGAACGGTGCACCAAACGGGATTGTCCATATCCTTAATCGTGGTGACCCATGCCCATATTGACCATGTTGGTGCCCTTCGCTCGGTTAAAGAAAGTACTAATGCCCAGTTTGCCATTCATGAAGCAGAGAAGGGATTATTGCTTACCGCGCCCATGCGTATGCTAACATCGCTCGGCCTCTCTCCTGTCAAATCACCCCCGCGGCCGGATAGGGTACTCAAAGATGGTGACCGCATAGATGTCGGCGACTTACACTTTGAAGTCCTTCATACCCCTGGACATAGTTCCGGTGGGATTTGCCTTCTAGGGCATGGAGTAGTCTTTAGCGGCGATACTCTATTTAATTTTGGTGTTGGCAGGACCGACTTTCCTGGTTGCAGCCACGAACGTCTGATGAAAAGTATTCATGAGAAACTTATGGTTTTGCCTGATGAAACCATTGTTTACCCCGGCCACGGACCACTCACCACTATCGGCGATGAGCGCCGAGGAAATCCTTTCCTCCAGTGATTATCCTCTATAGAGACTTCTTCGGGCAAATCTTCGCTCTCGCTGATACTGCCTCGTTTACCCTGGGATAATAGTTGCTCAATCAAGATATACTGCGTAAATAATTACGATAATTTGCCAGGGTCTCTTCTAAGTTATCTCCGCCGAATTTCTCCAGGCAAGCGTCAGCCAGGACAATGGCCAGCATGGCTTCGGCGATTACCCCGGCGGCAGGGACAACACAAATATCGCTGCGCTCATAGTGGGCCTTCGCTACTTCTCTACTGCGAAGGTCTATAGAAGGTAAAGGACTAGATAGTGTAGCAATAGGTTTGACTGCTGCCTTGACCGTTATGTCCTCGCCATTGCTCATGCCACCTTCGATACCCCCGGCACGATTAGTGACATGTCGCCAGGGAAGTCCCTTCGCTTCGCTACGTGGATTGGGTTCGATAACGTCGTGAGCCTGCGAGCCTTTAAGCTCGGCTAAGGCAAATCCCGCTCCGATTTCCACTCCTTTCACGGCATTGATGCTCATTATCGCCTTAGCAATCCTACCATCGAGACGGCGGTCCCAGCTAACGTGGCTGCCCAGGCCAATGGGGCCACCGGTAGCAATCACCTCAAAAATACCACCTAACGTATCCCCATTAGCTTTAGCCTCATCAATGGCTGCCATCATCGCCTTTTCTAGTTCGGCGTGGGCACAACGGACTGGGGAGGCTTCTACTTGCTGCCAATTTATAGAGCTTGCTTCGCCTTGTTCCCAGTGATGTCGCCCAATCGCCATGGTGTGGCTGTGAATAGCAATGCCCAACTCCTCCAGGAATCTTCGGGCTATAGCTCCGACAGCTACTCTGGTGGCTGTTTCCCGGGCACTGGCTCTTTCAATAATCGGCCTAATGTCTTTGAGACCATATTTAGTCACTCCTGCCAGGTCGGCGTGTCCCGGGCGGGGACAGATTACAGGCTCGACTTCTTTCTCTAGCGGAGAAACGCTTAACTGTTCTTGCCAGTTTTGCCAATCTCGATTGGTGATAAAGAGAGCAATGGGGCTACCTGTAGTAAGCCCATAGCGAACGCCTGCCATAATTTCCGCCTTATCCTCTTCAATCTTCATGCGGGGACCACGGCCGTAGCCCTGCTGGCGGCGCTTCAATTCCTTATTGATATACCCATCTTCCAAGGGAAGGTCAGCCACCATCCCTTCAACTATGGCTACCAACCCCTTTCCGTGGGATTCCCCACCGGTAAGAAAACGAAATTGTCCCATTAGCTTTGATATAGAAATAGAGGTTGCCTGTAGTTATAGCTTAAGATTTCCAATAAAATTATATCTTGGGCGCTTAATCCCGATAACTTGACCTGTATAGCATTGGCAAATCCCAACAGCGACCATAGTGTCAGTCTAGGTGGTTGATAATACTCCACTATCGGAGCTTCGATGCCAGCCAGTTCTGCTGCCAAATTTATGGCTGTATCCAGATCACCTAGCTCATCAACAAGACCCAACTCTTTGGCTTCGGTACCAGTGTAAATTTGCCCGGTAGCTAAATTTCTGACTTCCTCCTTGCTTAGCCCTCTTCCCTCAACCACCACCTCTATGAATTGCTCATAATACTCATCAATCATTTGCTGCATGATGTCCTTCTCCTCCGGTGTCATCTCCCTGAACCCTGAATACATGTCCTTATATTTGCCACCCTTGAAGGTTTCTATCTGGATACCCAGCTTCTCCAAGAGCCCTTCGATGTTCATTACTTGAGAGATAACCCCAATGCTCCCCGTCATTGTAGTAGGAAGTGCAACAATCTTATCCGCTTTGGTTGAGATATAGTAGCCGCCTGAGGCAGCCGTGCCCCCCATGCTTACCACAACGGGCATCGTCCCCTTAACTCTTTCTATCTCCAATAGAATTTCCTGGCAAGGCGTTATCTCACCGCCAGGGCTATCTATATGCAGAACGATTGCCTTGACTGCTCTGTCTTGCTCCACCTTCCATAAATAATCACTCACCAATCCCGGGGTAATGCTTGAGCCAGATAACAGTGAAGAGT
>Ga0307443_1002037_pt1 | contig 11488 bp, 13 predicted proteins | sample SalMarSW160220MG_FD_202148 | JGI IMG/M metagenome (GOLD analysis project Ga0307443, IMG submission 202148) | Salt marsh sediment microbial communities from the Plum Island Ecosystem LTER, Massachusetts, United States - SW1601-220 | ecosystem: Environmental > Aquatic > Marine > Intertidal zone >... | reverse complement strand
AACTACCTTCAGAATTGGCAAAAGTGCGTTGCCTCCTGGCATCACGGTAATTGATTCTTGTGCTTTGAATTTTTGGGCTGCTTAACATAATATTATTATAGCTATCTAAAAGCTCTTTCTTGGCTGCCAAGGGTATGGCTGTAGCATCTTGCTCCAATTGCGGGACCACTTTGTCCACTACAGGCACCATTGGGAAAAGCTTCAATTGCCGCCTGCTTGCTAACCTTGCCTCCTCCACTGCCAGAGCTACCTTGTCCCGCAGTCCGTCAAGACGGTTAAAACTGACGAATCCCCAACTACCCTGGACTAAAGCACGAATATTGCCACCGGAATTACGAGCCCTGCTTATCTCCTCCAGCCTCTCCCCCCTGTAGGCAATGTTGGTAGCCTGGCTCTCTTCAAAATGGATTTCAATATAATCGGCACCGTGGTCTTTCAAGGCATCGGAAATCAGGTCGCGCATGCCTCTATTTTAGCCTTTGACACGAATAAAGGCAAAGAGCCGTGCTCATCTACACGATTATCGCGAGGGAAGCATCGCAATGACAACAGTGTAGGGGCGGGGCTTGTCCCCGCCCATAAGGCGGAGATAAACTCCTCCACTACACCGACGAAGCCACCTGCGCAACAACCTCCCAGTATAGTAGAATGTTGACCGAGCTTTAATTTATACCCATCTCCTGATATTATCTGGGTTACGGCAATGAAATTCATCGATAAACTGCTTAACGCCAGCCGAAAAAACAAAAGCTGGCTTTGCATCGGACTTGACCCCGACCCGGAGCTTATGCCCGAGGTAGACGTTCTACAATTCAACAAAGCCATTATCGAAGCCACCTCCGACCTGGTCTGTGCCTATAAGCCCAATCTGGCTTTCTATGAAGCTTTAGGGACCGAAGGGCTGGCTATCCTGGAGAAGACCGTTAAATATATACCCGGTGATATTCCTGTAATTGGCGATGCCAAGCGCGGCGATATCGGTAACACTGCCAGGGCTTATGCCAGGGCTCTCTTCTCGGTTCTCGGCTTCGATGCTGCTACCGTCAATCCCTACCTTGGCTTCGATTCAATAGAGCCTTTTATCAATTACCAGGATAAAGGAGTGTTTATCCTGTGCCGAACATCGAACCGGGGCGCCACAGATTTCCAGAACCTTCACACCAATGGCCTGCCGCTATACGAAGCAGTGGCTCAAAAAGCCAAAGAATGGAATACTTATGGCAATATCGGCCTGGTAGTCGGGGCCACCTATCCTGAGGATTTGAAAAAGGTTCGCTCAATTTGCCCCGAAATGCCTTTGCTTATCCCCGGCATCGGCGCTCAAGGAGGGGACCTGGCTTCAGCAGTTGGCTACGGAGTGGATGCCCGGGGCGAGAAGGCGATTATCAATGTGTCGAGGCAAATTCTTTATGCCTCAAAGGAAAATAATTTTGCCCAGGCGGCTAGAGACGTGGCTGAAAAAATCCGCAACCAAATCAATGACTATAGAGATAAAGCTCGGTGACGTAGTCCGGCTGCGCAAAGCGCACCCCTGCGGCAGCTACGAGTGGGAAGTGGTGAGGGTGGGTGCCGACATCGGCCTTAAATGCCTCAAATGCCAGAGAAGGGTGCTTTTGGAGAGAGACGTGTTTGAGAGAAGGGTGAAAGAATTTGTCCCCAAAAGTGCCTAACTAACCAGCGCCGCCACCGCACCTTGATTGCTTTCCTTACTGGCTGTTAGGTTCATTGAACTCACCTCCCGCATCTATTATGTCGCGATGTTGCGGGTTTGTACGCGGGGCGCGGGAGTATCTAGGTGAGACAGCCGTTAACTTCTGGGTTATCAGCCCAAAAGGTAATTAGCTTTCGTCATAAACATAACAAACCATCATTTTGTTTTCCATGGTTTCTAGTCAAAGGATTTAATTAGTTTCCGAATAGGCCTAGGTATCATAGATAAATGGTATATCACTTCCTGTAAATAGGCTTCTTTTAAGGGTTTAAGTTCATTTAAACCAAGGTCAGGCATGTTCATACCGCTATCAGAGTCAATTGGTGGAGTGAGCCAAGCTTCACGAATCTTGATACCCGCCGTCTCTCTAAGCTTGGCTACTAGAGTTTCGTAGGCCTTTGATACACTGGTTGACTCGGTGGCTAGCCACGCAGAATAATAGGCGAGTTCCCTTTGAATAGCACTTAGTTCAGAAGATATACGGATTCGTTCATCCTGTGGCACGTTATTCCGACGCCGCCTGATAATATAGGGGAATTCCTCATATGCTACACAAGCTGCGAAAGCTTTTGAGAGTTCTTCGCGTTGGCGGGAAATACGTTCACGCCGATTGCTGATGATAACATTAAGAGCTAGTGCCAATAATGATACAGCCCCTCCGATAACAGCTGCCGTAATCACTGGAGAAAATCCTGTTTCGTTCATTATAATACTCCTGTTTGCTCATACTTGATTTCTGAATGTTTAATTTCTGGACCAGGCCATTCCCCTGTCTCTCTCCACCATGCCTCACGAAAAAGGTGAACTACTATATGCCCGAGAAGAGTCACAAGGCCATCTTCAAAAACCCATTGATTCTCGATAGGGTCTCCATGATACCACATGCATAAATGCCCAGAAGAAAATCTATGTTTAGAGTCAACAGGGCCATCCACACTTACTCTTGGAAACATAGGGGAATCCTTTTTGAATATGACCTGTACTCGGCGGGGGTCATAGTACGGAACATCCACTGTCAGCCGATACCTCCTTCCAGCGTCCTGACCAGACGTAATAGTCTCGCTTGATAAATCGGGAAAGTAATGGCTGGCTTCTTGATCAAACATAAGGCGTTGGAAATCCTCTCCGTACCATGGCCCGCCTGTTCGTTTACCGTACCTCGTGATTTTCACCTCCATATGCCCGAGTCGTCTTCACTGCTATGCCTGCTGTGCTTGCAATTGAGATGCCACCTCCAGGGACAACTCTTACTGCCGAATTGCCTTCTCTCAGTGCTTTGGCAAATACGGACTTCGATAAACTGCTAGATGAAAGTGTTACATAAACCCAGTAAATATTCGCAATATAATCACGAGCATCATTTTCATTATCTGAATTAAGGGCATTCTCCAGATTCTCTGCAGCTTTGCTGAGGCGTCTGGCAACTACTTGATGCTCAACAAGTGTTTTAATCGGGGCCGAAACCCCTGCTGGGTCAGGAGTCTGTCGCTTTGAGAGATCATTTGCCGCATAATTTAAAAAACCAGCCAGCCCGTCTGCGATGCTTGCTTCTTCTTTGATTGCCTCAAGAGCAAGAGCTTCAATGTTGAAGCTACACAGACCAGGTTGGGAGTACTGCTTATTCCAGGCTTTAGCAAGCCTGATTACTTTTGCTCTCATGCGTCGGAGTCCCGCGGGCTCAGCGGTCAGCAACTGTGTATGGTATTCCGGATCCGATGCATCCCAGCACCTACGCTCGAGATTAGGAATCCACAAAGCTCCAGCCGCCCTTGTCAATGCTACAATTAAATCAACACTTGGATCAGAACCATCTTGTAGAGGTTCGTTAAATGTTACCTTGATAGCTCGCTTAGTTAATTGGAAGGCAATATCAGGATATCGGTATTTCAATCGTTCACGGATGTACGCCCGAATGTCCTCGACGATGTCATTTGGCGCACCACCATTCCCATCTGGACCAAGTTCACAATATGAACGTCGGTCAAGTACTACACCACAATCAGCATCTGTATCATCGTTAGCTGTGCGATGTGCGATAGATCCAGCAGTGTAAGTCCTCAGAGCTCCTGGATAGCCCTTAACAATTGATAGCACCTCGTCCCTACGATTTCGTGCTGCTTCTAGTGTTTCATCACTCGGAGCGATTTCCTTCTGTATATCTGCAAGAATATTATCAATATAATTCATTATGTTTACTCCTCCATACGGTACATCTACTTCTTATGCTTAATTTCATCCTTTACCCTTATTTCGTTCCCACTCAAGAGCTGCTTTACGTTTAGTTCTCCTGCCTACTTGTTTTATTTTCGATCCAGGATACTTAGTTTGATGCTCCTTTTCACGCCGACTCAAGTTATTGGTAATACCACGGTGAATAACCCGCCTACCACTCTTCAAGTGGTATTTATAAGCGTCTCGCATATCTCGCTCACCTCCTTTCTGAATGCCATCCTATAGAAAGATCAATATCACTCCATATATTATTGGCCATAGAACGCTCAATACTGCTCCACCTATAATTGCCTCAAAGCGCTTAGTAACAAAGGCTGTTCCAGCAGATCCGGTAAATATGATTAGTGGAATACCGAGATAGGTTGTCCACTCAATCTTCGATGCGGTATTAAGAAATGGCATCATGCCAACCAACAGTATTGCTAGTACAATAATTCCAATGATAGCTTTCATTACGTTATTGCCTCCCTGTTTCAGTTTTGCAAATCATTTTCTTATCCGATATAATGATTATAACAAATGCTGTTGCAACAATCAACATCATTTTCATTATTGCAACAAGGAGGTGTATTGTGGCAAAATTAAGCCTCACCAGCATCGGCCCATTGGTGAAGGAAAAGCGGGGGGTAAAAGGTATTAGAGAAGTGGCTGCTGAGATAGGTATTAGTTACGCTACATTATCTAGAATTGAAAACGGAAAATTACCTGATCTACAAACATTCTCCAAAATCTGCACATGGTTGGAGCTAGACCCAGGCGAAATATTGGGCTGTGGAAATAAGCCCAAACCTAGCCAAACAAAAGAAGGGACTACCATTCTTGCTCATTTCCGTGCCGATAAGAACTTGGATCAAAACACTCTGCAAGCATTGACTGAGATGGTATTGAGGGCACAGAAGATGATCAAAGTTGGTGGTGAATAGTACTACCAGAAAATGCTGGTTCGTGGTTTCAAAACCAAATGCGAAAATATATCGATTGAGATTCGCAAGGCGTTAGGTTTAAAGAAATATGATCCCTTACCGCCGGAGGCCCTTGCAGAATATCTTGGTGTGTATCTTTTGGAACCGACTGGTATTGAGTACTTATCGAAACAATCTCTTCAGCAGCTGTTAAAAAAAGATAAGAATTCTTGGTCAGCGGTTACTATATCACACCTTGATATCGATATTATTGTTCATAACCCTACACATTCCCCGTGGCGCCGTTCAAGCGATATAATGCATGAGCTATCCCATATTATTCTGGGGCATAAGCCGTCTCGGATAGTATTACTTACACCAGATTCTCAAATTGCACTTAGAGACTACAACCAAGATCTGGAAGAAGAGGCTATTTGGCTGTCTGGTTGTTTACTCCTCCCCAGAGAAGCCCTTATCTCTATTAAACGCAGGGGGCTCAGTAACTCAAAGGCTTGCTATAAATATAGTGTCAGTTCCGACCTCCTGACTTTTAGAATGAATATGACCGGTGTGAATTATCAAATCAGCGTAGCAAGATATTAAAAGGGAATACTATTCTGTCTCATACTAGACAAGACCAATAAAACTGGATCTGAATCTGTACCTGTACTTTCCTTAAACCTTAGACCAGAATGTGGGCTAGTGCATATTTAATCTCATTCTTACCGTGCAATAAATCAGGATGTTATCTCTCCTAGTGCATGCTCCGCTTTCACTTGTCCACTTTCATCCCTCTTCTTAATTCTGAGATTGTTGGCCTTAAAAACTGAAGGGGAGCGGTAGCGCTCCCCTTGTCTTTGCCTTGGTGGCGGGGGTTGGATTTGAACCAACGACCTCCGGGTTATGAGCCCGATTAGCTTCAACCGCTGATGCCCTCATTAAACAAATTGATGAAAAGTTGGCTTCATCAACTCTGTGTGCTAGTTTATATACTATCTTATGGCTCGCTGTATTTTCCACATTGATTTGGATGCCTTCTTCGTTTTTGTGGAGCAGGTGCTTAACCCGAAGCTGAAGGGAAAGCCGGTAATCGTCGGCGGAGACCCTGAGCGCCGCGGTGTAGTAGCCTCGGCTTCCTATGAAGCGCGACCTTTCGGCATCCATGCCGGTATGCCGCTATCCAAGAAAAAGGTCAATAGTTTCTTTGGCGGTATCCAAGGCATACTATAGAGTTAAGGACTCACAAAACGCTATTTCGTGCAGCCCGATTCCACAAGTCAAAATTTGCTTTCATTAGTCAACATAAGTTATATTATATATTTTATATTGACATTTTATTTTAGATGACTCAGAGATGGACAAGAAGGAGAATATTGAAAGCATAATCGGGTTGATTAATAACCTGATGCTTTCGACTAAAGCACATGAGCCTCATCCCTGGTTGCACCTTGAGCTGACCAGGGAGCAGTTGCGCGTCATGTTTCTGCTCTCTTTCAAAGGCCGGAGCTCGCCTGGTGAGGTGGCCGCATCTTTCGGCGTACCCAAGGCCAATGTTACCAGCATCATTGATCGGCTGGTAGAAAAAGGGCTAATCAGCCGCCTAGAGAACCCAGATGACCGCCGTAGCTACATCCTTTCTCTTACTGTAGAAGGCAAAAGCCAGGTGGAGCGACTACGGGAGATAGGCGTCGCCAAGATCAAAGGAGTGCTGGAAAGAATGCCGGACAGTGCCCTGATTTCTCTCCAGATGGGCCTAGAGGCACTTATAAAGGCTCTCGAAGAAGCAGGAGAAGTTAATGGATGTAATTGAAGCAAGTAATCTAGTCAAGAGGTTCGGTGAGCTGGAAGCGGTCAAGGGAGTATCCTTCAGTGTCAAGGAAGGAGAGATATTCGGTTTTCTGGGCCCTAACGGCGCCGGCAAGACGACCACCATAAATATACTCTGCACCCTTTTAAAGCCTACAGACGGGCAGGCGAAGGTTAACGGTTATGATGTCATTAAAGAGCGCAGCCAGGTGCGTCAGTCAATCGGGTTGGTCTTCCAGGAACCGGCTTTGGATGATTACCTAACGGCAGAACAGAACCTCCGTTTCCACGGCTATGCTTATGGCATCCCCAAAAATGTTCTAGAGCCGCGCTTGAAAGAGCTTTTAGAGATGATGGAGTTGTGGGATAGGCGCAAAGGCAAGATTAACACCTACTCCGGTGGTATGAAGCGCCGTCTGGAAATTGCCCGTGGCCTTTTGCATCACCCAAGAGTGCTTTTTTTGGACGAGCCCACTCTAGGCCTGGACCCGCAGACGCGCCGCCGCATCTGGGACTATATACATGACTTACGGAAAAGAGAGAATCTGGCCATATTTATGACCACCCACTACATGGACGAGGCGGAGAACTGTGACCGCATCGCCATTATAGACTATGGCCGGACTGTGGCTCTGGACACGCTGGAAAAACTGAAAGATGGTGTCGGTGGCGATGTCATCTCTGTTAAGACGGAGGACAACGAGGAGGCGATGCGACTGCTGGAGGGGCAGTATAAGCTCAAGCCCGACATCGAAAACGGCATCATCAGTTTCACCGTGCCCCACGGCGAGGAATTCTTGCCCAAGTTTGTCTCCGGCTTCCCGCTGCGACTACTCTCCATCGGCTTGAGGCGTCCTACTCTGGAAGACGTATTCTTAAAGCTCACCGGACGCAATATCAGGGAACAGGAGGTTGACTCAATGCAGAAGATGAAAAATATGGCTAGAATGAGGAGACACTAAAGACAATGTCTATCGTTTTTCGTACTATCTGGGTGATAGCCTACCGCGAGCTCCTGCGTTTTGTCCAGGACAGGCCACGGATGTTCTCCTCCTTTTCTATGCCGATTATATTCCTGATAATTTTTGGTGCCGGCTTCGGTAGGCTTATCGGCCAAATGATGCCCGGCGTAAACTATATACAGTTTATGTATCCCGGTATTCTAGCCATGACAGTATTGATGACCTCTGTCATGTCCGGCGTCTCCATCGTCTGGGATAGAGAATTCGGTTTCCTAAAAGAGGTGCTGGTTTCTCCATTGAGCCGTAGCGGAGTGCTAGCCGGCAAGGCTGTCGGCGCTGCCACCATCGCCATCATCCAGGGGGCCATAATGCTGGTGCTGGCACCCATTGTTAATGTTCCCATCAACTTGGGCACGGTGCTGGCTCTTTTACCGCTCCTCTTAATACTCTCCCTCGCTCTTTCCGGGTTGGGGCTGCTAATCGGTTCCCGCATGCGCTCGCAGCAGGGATTTCAGATAGTGATGCAGTTGGTGATTTTCCCCATGATGTTTCTCTCTGGCATCTTCTTTCCCATCTCCGGCGTAGCCACCTGGCTGGAGGTACTCTCCAAATTGAACCCGGTGACCTATGGAATAGATGCTATACGCCAAGTCTTCTTGGGCCCCCAGGTGGCCGGCGTTACCGTCTTTGGCCACACCATGGGCATCGTGGATTCGGCTATTGTGGTGGCGATGGCAGGGGTAGTGTTCCTGACTGCCGCTATCTGGTCCTTCAACAAGCAGGAGTGAGTCGGAGCACCTGGAGCAATTCAGACTACCAAAACTTGGTTCTGAAGGCCGTCATTCTATTTGCTGAGCTATAGGCCACCACAAATTTTCACTAACAGGCGAATTAAGTGAGTTACACAAAATGAGTTTTTGTGCAATTCGGCAAATCGCACAAAAGTCAGAATTGGTGGGGCACTTTTCGATGAAAAGTTGGCTTTATCAGCTCTGTGTGCTAGTTTATATACTGTTTCATGGCTCGCTGTATCTTCCATATTGATTTGGATGCCTTCTTCGTTTCTGTGGAGCAGGTGCTCAACCCGCAGCTAAAGGGAAAGCCGGTAATCGTCGGCGGAGACCCCGAGCGTCGCGGCGTAGTGGCCTCAGCTTCCTATGAAGCTCGGCCTTTCGGCATCCATGCCGGTATGCCGTCATCCAAGGCACGCCGCCTTTGTCCCCAAGCAATTTTCATACGGGCTCATTTCTCACTCTATAAAGATGCTTCAGCTAAGTTTATGAAGATTCTAGGCGATTTTTCTCCCTATATTGAGCCTTTAGGGCTTGACGAAGCCTACCTTGATGTCACTGGATGCGAAGAACCTTATGGTTCTCCTCAGAAACTGGCACTGGCGATAAAGGAAAGAATAAATAAGGAGCTCAAGCTCACAGCTTCAGTGGGTATCGCTACCTGCAAGGTAGTAGCTAAGATCGCCTCCGACCTTTGTAAGCCCGATGGGTTGCTGGAGATAGCTCCGGGGGAGGAACAGGCTTTCCTTAATCCACTCCCCGTAGCGAGATTACCCGGGGTGGGCAAGAAAACGGAGCAGGCATTAAAAGAGATGGGTGTAACCACAATAGGAGAATTAGCCAGTCTTCCTCTGGACACGATAAAAAGACAGTTCGGAGCAACTGGAGCAGTGATTCACAGCTATGCCCTGGGGATAGATGACCGGGAGGTAGAAGCGCCAGGCGAAGCTAAATCTATTAGCCAGCAGCTCACTTTTGCCCGCGATACCCTGGACCGCAATTTTCTCGAGGCTAATCTGCACAGTTTATGCCAGGAGGTCTGCCAGGAGCTGCGGAGTCAAAATAAAAGGGCAAAATGTGTAGCTATAAGGCTGAGGTATGCTGACTTTAAGACAATCACCCGCCAGTTTGCCCTAAGAGAAGCTAGCGACGTTACCCAGGTTGTTTTTGCCACGGCTCAGCAGTTGCTGAGTAAAGCTCTGGCACAACAAGAAAAACCAATACGCCTTATAGGCATTCGAATATCAAGCCTGGTTGGCGAGGAGAAACAACTCCCTATGTTTGATTCCGGAACGGAAAAGCCGGAGCACCTGGATAAAGCTATAGACAAAATTCGAAGTAAATACGGCTCAACGGCGATAAAAACAGGCAACGGCATTTTCCCCGAAGGCAGCTAGGAGAACAGGAAATCCTAAACCCCGAGCACCAAATCCCAAACGAAAGTCAAAAATTAAAGGTCAAAAATAAAAATTACAAATCAAAAAGCAAAAATGTAGTGCGAGGCTTTAGCCTCGTGCAGGGACAGGATTGCACGACCTTAAAAGGTCGCACTACAATCGTGTTTGGAATTTAGCCAATGAGATTGCCACGCACCTTTCAGGGGCTCGCAATGACAAAAAGTGGGCGGGGACGAGCCCCACCCCTACAAATGAATGTAGTGGCGAGGTTTATCCTCGCCTGATAAATCAAAGGCTCAGGATAGCGGAGGGGCTTGTTTTGGGCTTGCAATACGAAGTATAATTGACTACCTTTACCTATAATAGAAAGGAGAAAGATGCCGGACTATGCCTTTTTCCATAAACAATTTATGCCGCTACCTGAAGCCAAAATCGGAATCCTGACCCATGCCCTCCACTACGGCACCGCTTGCTTCGAGGGCATCCGCGGTAACTGGGATAGCGAGCAAGAAAGATTTTGTATTTTTAGAATCCAAGACCACTATAAACGCATGTTTGACGGCTGTCGCATCCTGAAAATCAATCTACCCTACTCCGTTGACGAGCTTTGCCAATTGACCAGGGAGCTTTTGGAAAGAAGTGGCTACCGGGAAGACGTATATATCCGTCCTTTAGCCTATAAAAGCTCCGAAGCTGTAGGAGTCCGTCTCCACAACCTGGAGGATGATTTCTTGATTGTCGTGACCACACTCCCTCCTTACCTTGATATAGATAATGGTGTTCGCTGCTGCACCTCATCGTGGCGCCGCGTGGATGATACCATGATTCCACCTCGCGGCAAGATTTGTGGCATTTATGTAAACAGCGCTCTGGCTAAAACCGAGGCTCAGGAGAGTGGCTTTGATGAAGCAATATTGCTAACTCAAGATGGACACGTCTGCGAGGGCAGTGGTGAGAATATCTTTCTTGTTTTAGGAGGGAAACTGATAACTCCTCCGTCATCCGATAACATCCTCATGGGCATCACCAGGGACACGGTCATGAAATTAGCTAAAAATGAGTTAGGCATAGATACAATTGAAAGGCAAGTTGACAGAAGCGAACTTTATGTGGCTGAAGAATGTTTCTTTACCGGGACGGCAGCCAACATAGCGCCAATATTGGAAATCGACCATCGCCCTATAGGCACGGGCGAGATTGGCAAAATGACCGCCAAATTACAAAAGCTCTTCGCCGAAGTGATACTGGGAAGAAATCCTAAATATCCTGATTGGTATTACCTGGTTTCCCCTAAAGCCGCAATGGCATAACCGAATTTCTTAAATGGGAGTTACCCAGGGATCTACCCTTAAAGCCTTGAGCAGGTAGAGGAGGCGACAACTCTGCTCCAAGACAACAGTATAGTAATAGGCTTCTTCTAACAACTGGCTGGCAGCAAAAGTTCCATGCCCTCGCACTAAAACTACTCTGTGCTCTCCCATCAACCTGGCTATCTCATCGGCAAGTTCTCCCGGTTTCCCCACCATTTCTGCACTTAAGATAGGCACCTTAGACAACAACGCCTGCCCTTCTACATCGCGGGGCACAATCTCTTTTTCCACGAAGGACAAAGCAATAGCGTAAGGCGGATGAGCGTGAACCACCGCCAATGCCGAGGTATTTTTATAGATACAGCGATGAACTTCCA
>Ga0307443_1002030_pt1 | contig 11506 bp, 8 predicted proteins | sample SalMarSW160220MG_FD_202148 | JGI IMG/M metagenome (GOLD analysis project Ga0307443, IMG submission 202148) | Salt marsh sediment microbial communities from the Plum Island Ecosystem LTER, Massachusetts, United States - SW1601-220 | ecosystem: Environmental > Aquatic > Marine > Intertidal zone >... | reverse complement strand
GATTAATCATTTTTAACGATTACACGATTCAACAGTTCCACGATTTACCAGAACAAACAACCACAGAATAGTCTCAAATCACTAGTCTCAAGATTTCAAATCTTAATTAATATCCAATATCCAACACCCAATGTCCAATTTCCAACAAATTACAACTTGTACTTCAACATTGGATATTTATCATTGCCTGCCTGCCGCAGGCAGGGACATTCGACATTGAATAAATATTGATTATTATGGATCTAAACATCTCAACTCCTCAACTCATCAACTCTAAACAATACAAATGATTAACTGGGGAACTGATGTTATATAAAAACATTCTGTTGGTTGATTAACTTCATTTCATCGATTAATCATTTTTAACGATTACACGATTCAACAGTTCCACGATTTACCAGAACAAACAACCACAGAATAGTCTCAAATCTCATATCTCATTTTCCCACATTCTCTCTTTCTCATCTTCTCAACTCCTCAACTCCTCAACCACTCAACTTCTTTCTCCCGACTACTCATCATAAAATGAAAAAGCTTCCATCAATTTACTTATTTTTACTCTAACTTTTCCAATCAACAAAGTCTAAGTCTGAATTATGAATATTCCTCTTCAAAAAAACCTTATCATCATGGTTATTTGTATGATCTTTTTCAATTCATGCAATTACAAAAGAAAACTTACTGCCAAAAATATACGACTATCTCCACTATATTCTTCAGGTATGGTTATCCAGGCATCGCCAAATACCGTTATCAACGGGTATGCAGATCCCGGATCGGTACTTGCAGTAAAAATAGCTGACTACGTAAAAACTGTACATACTGATTCATCCGGAAAATGGATGGCTCAATTTCCTGAGATCATCCTGAAAAAGTCATTCTCAATCAGTATTGAAGGTGTTGACACAATCATTGAACTAAAACATGTTATTGCCGGTAAAATTTATCTTGTGGCGGGAGATGCATTTTTAGATCCTGCCTCAGTTTTAAATGAGAATTTTTGTGATGAAATGAATAAGGAACCTTATTTTCATCGAATAAAAGTATTTCAACCACTCCCATCTGACATTTCCAAACCTGCACTGCAATACAGTAAAGGAGAATGGAAACCTGCAGAAGAAGTTACAAATGATCCGAAAACCTGTAAAATAATTGCGCTGATCAGAAAATTTTCAAATCGAAAAACAAAAGACATAGGTATAATTGATCTTACATGGCCGGGATCAACCATAGATTCCTGGACCCCCGGAACAATATCGGATGATACAGTTAAAATAACACCTGGAAGATCAGGTATTGATACTGTTCTAAAATACAACGACAGCATTTTTTCAGTCATCAGGCATATGGCCGACACTTGCACCGAAGGTATCTCAAGAGGAATAACAAGACTATGGTTCGATGACGAATTCTGGAGAGAAACAACTTTGCCAGTAATCCTGCCAAATCGGATTGATTTTCCCAAAAAACGCATAGTCTATTTGAGGAAAAAGATAAATATATCATCCAGATACCTTACATCCGAATTTTTGATCAACCTGGGGAAAGTACATGGAAAAGCCGACTACTATATCAATGAAACCAGACTGGAAGGGCCCAGAATTGAAAATGGGCAAACCATGCTTGTTGTGCCTGATTCAGTTGTACGTGTATGGTCAAATCTGTTGGCGGTGAGATTTTTCTGTACAGATAGCCTGGCAGGAATATACGGACCAGAATTTACATGTCTAAATGGTGATTCTTCATTTCATATTGACATAGAAGAGAACTGGAAATACCATGCATCTCTGGAAAAAGATTTTCCACAACACATTGAAATTGAAACCTATCCGTCGGGTATGTACAACGGAATGCTTGCTCCGGTTCTGAACCACTCTTATTCTGCATTTGTCTGGTATGGTGGTTACAATGATATTGTTGCTCCTGAAAATTATGAAAAAAGCATCTGCGAGCTTATCAGAGTTGCAGGGAAAGAGGAAAATTATATCGCATTTGATTTATCTTCAGACGATGACACTCTGGTATTTGGAGATGGCTTAAAACAACTTGAATTCAAATTAAAAATGACAGCAAAACAATGTGATGCTTCCGTCGTTGTGATAGAATAACTAAAAAGTTACCTTTTCATTTGGTAGCAGTGCAATCTATACATTGAAAACCAAATAAAAGGTAACTTTCAGAATTTAGTAAATTACCGGTAATCAAAAAAATCAAGGCTTATCCCAAGATACAAAAAAGCCATCCCTGGATTCAGTCTTAATCCTCTGAGTTCAGTGCTGTTATTCAGATTCAGATCCTGGCTCAGAATATAGTCGTGATTTAATACATCTCTGAATAGTTTTTCGTATTTAAATCCCAGTGTAAAGCAAACGAACCGGATTTCTCCTCCTGCTATTATTCCGATGTTATTCCTGTTCAGTTCTTCATCAAGTAAATATCTCCTTCCGTCAAGAGAACCGGAACGGATCGCCCTGATCGTATGCTCATAAAACAATCCCGTATTCAGGGAGCATACAATTCTCGCCGTGTAAATATGAAACTGATACTGATTGATTACTCCAAACCTCCAGGCATTTCTGCGCAGTATGGCATTTGTGTTGTACTGCATCATGGACGAACCATCCGAAGCAAGAAACGCAGAATAATTGCGGAATCTTATTGTATCGCTGCGATAACCGATCATGAATTTCAATGCAACATTTCCACCGGTATTGTGGAAACGTATAAATCCACTGTGTATGTATGTTCTTATTGACTGGTCGTATGCAGAACTTGGATTTGATTTATTGCTCCAGCCAATATCAAATTGATATCCCAATCCAAAGCCTTGTGCAAAGGAAGATGTGCCAATACATACAAATAAGATGAAGAGCAGAATTCTTCTCATAAGCAAAAATTTATTCTACACTGATTTCCCTTAGCTGGACATTATCTCTACCTACAGCGCGTGATCTGTCCTTTTCATACACCCATAACAAGGTATGTGTTCCAACATCAAATATCATACTGAAACTAGCCCATCCGGATTCTCCGCTCACATTGCTTATCTCATTCACCCCGTCAGCTGAGAAGGAGAATACATCGTAGGTAGTTTCAGAGCTTACATTGTATTCGAAAGTCAGAATTGCCGGCTCACTGTTGATAAGTCTTGCCTCCATTATGGTTATTTCATCATCCAATATTTGAGGACTTTGATACATCCCTTCAATCAAAGGCCATGGAGATACAAATTCTATGCGATTGTATACATATTCATCCAGTTCATTTATGGTAACACACAATTGGTATTCAAAAGTTTTGACTTTTGTCCTGGCAAAATTTAAAGCTACCATTGAATCATATGTATCAGGCACCTGATAGGAAGGTGTAATTTTCCCCGGTTCTATAGTCAATCCAAGATATTCCTCCATCTCATTGTATAAGCCAAGTATCTCGTCAGTGTTGTTTTCAATTCTGATCGCCTTATGAGGAATGCCTGATCGCAGGATTACATTCTCATTCTGAACGACAGACACACCGGTAAATACAGCTATCTGATCACCGCCAAGGTTCTTGGTTATGATGGTATAATCTTCAACAGGGATAATAAAAGTCGATTCACCCCGAGAGGGTATACTCGATAATCCCTGTGAAGATCCGTCAACAATTGCGATATCTTCAATCAGATTATCGTTTGCATATACATTGATCACAAAATCACTCTCATTTTTAATGGTTATCTCACCAACTTTGCCTATCGTGCTGTAAAAGAAAGGTATATTAATCTCAGCCTCTTTGTGGTACTCATTGATCACCACCTCATCTGTCTCTTCAGCCCAGCCAATATCTATTATATCGCCACTCTGAGAATTGGGATCGGAAAACCAATAATGATAGTAGAGATAATGTACACCATAATCTACACTTACCATTTTATTGGTAATTCCGGGTTGCAGTGATGCTAATCTGGCCCCATTCTTACTATTGAGGAATATATCTACCTGGTAAATTACCTCAAGTCCGAATTCATCAAGATTTGGATAATTTAATAACAGTGTGCCGGATCCGGCATAATTATCATCTCCTGTAATAAGCCAATTTGCTCTTTCTTCCGGAAGAGTAGTATTCGATAAAGCCACACTCCATTGCCTGTATACTTTTGATAAATCCGGGTTTTGTTCATCAATGACATCATCATTCAACCAAATCTGGAGAAGACAGACTTCAAACTGCTCGTTGGGTATGTTCACAAGAAAGCTTTCAGAATCAGGTGGTATACAAGTAATTGGCCCGTTTATACCATTATATCCTGTATAGTTTTTATACAACAACAATGTCTGGCCGGTTTGATTGTTTATGATCAGATTGCCGGTTTCATCAGGATAGCAATTTCTGTCGAAATCATATTCACAGGAATTGTCATCAATATCGGCAGCTACATCATAATTGACAGCATCCGGATCAGTGCATCCATAATGTTCAATTTCACATTGACTAACAAACAGAGAAACAATAATGAAAGATAGAATTGCTAATGGTCTAATGTTTCTCATATGAATCGATTAAGGAGTTATTTATTTCATTCTTTTCCCCCTTTGTGTCTCTGCAACTGCAAACGAATTGCAGTTGCAGAGTTGTTCACAAATGGTGTTAAACTGGTAAGACTATAATAGTCCTGGTTTATTCTCTACAATTCATTTTACTCAGCAGGTGGCTCTTCACCGTCCGGCTGGCCATCTACTTCCCAATCGACTGTATCCTCAGCAATAACCGTTATTGTGGTTGTTTCTATTACAGTGCCATTGGTTAAGTGATGTGCACTTAAAATGTATTCTGCTTCAAGGGCATCTTCTTCATATATTGGCATGATGAAAGTATAGGTGCCATTTCTGTCAATTGTTGACAGGTTTTCAATACTTCCGTCTTCAAGGTAACAAATGCTTTCAATCAGTTTGTCATCGGCAAAAATCTGAACAGGATCACCAGATGTGTTGGAAATTCTCAGATTCCCGTATTTTGTTCCGCTGTTTTGTGCCGAACCCAGGTGCGGAATGATTATGGTTACATCCTTGCGATTTTCATTTAAGATCAGCCATATATCTTTTTCTTCTCCGTTCACCAGCTCTTTTTCAATCCATCCTAACTCTTCAAATGATTCGCTGGTATTTTGATCGGAGAACCAGTAGAGATAATGCAGAGTATAATTGTCATAATCAATACCGACTACTCTATCCTGTCCTGCTTTCAGACTGGCAATTTTAGCACCGGTACGACCATCAAGATATACATCAACAAACTCATCGGTGCCACCATAATACCTGAATGTGACAGTTGCAACATTTGTATACTGAGATGCTCCGCTGATATGCCAGGTAGCGCGGTCTTCAACCGCATCACTATTTGCTAGCGGCACAACCCATCTTTTATATACTTCCTCAGGATCCGGATTGTTCGGATCATCTTTAACATCTTCCCAAATATAAAGATCCAGTTGTACCGTGCCTTCAGTCGGATTTGGAATATTTACGAGATAATCTGTTGCTGAAGCCGGTATTTTCTTAACCATGTACTCATCTTTATATAATACAAGGTGTTCATTCGAGTTATTAATAATCAATAAATTTCCTGTCGGATCCGGTTCACTGGGAACAAAATCTTTAGGAGGGTCTTCTTCAAATAATTCACAAGAACTCATGAATATTAAAGACAGAAACGATAAATAAAATAGAATTCTTTTCATGTTCATAAGATTTAGTGTTATTAAAATATTATTCTAAACATTATAATAGCCTTAGTTAATAAATGCTTCAAAAGATTGAGGATGATTCGGATCAGCAAACAGGTAAATGCTGCCGACTTGAGGAGGTATTTATCGTAAGCGATTATCATGCGCTATCATTTAGTTAAGCAATAACCAAAAATGATACCAAATAGCGGTCTGCCTATTCAATATCGTTTTTTGTGAAAGGTTTGTGCCATTACTCATTGAGGAATGACAAGCACTTTTTAAAAGGGTTGCATTTTAACGCAGAAATAATTCGGATTGACAAAAAATAAAATCCTGGGATTCAGAAAAACCAGCAGTGCAAAAATTGGATTGGCATCTAAACCAAGCGGGTAAAATAAATCACTTCGTAAAACCAAATTGTGGCAATTCCATGCATCAATTTTCATGACTACCGGCTCTGATTCAAGAAAGTAAAAATTTCAATAGGATGATTCCGAAAGGATATTTTGCAGATGAATGTCCTGCTGTTTATGTTTTTCAATGGCGAGATCCACCAGCCGCTCAATGAGCTCAGGATAAGGAATGCCCGACAATTGTAAAAGCTTGGGATACATGCTGATCCTGGTAAAACCCGGCAGAGTGTTTATCTCATTCAAAACAATCTCACCGGAAGATCTCAGAAACATGTCCACCCTGGCCATGCCTGAACAGGCCAGCGTTTTAAAAGCTTTTTTTGCAATGGTCTGAACTTTCACAACTGTATCGTCGGAAATTTTTGCCGGCATTTCCAGTATCGCTCCCTTGGCATCAATGTACTTGGCCTCATAGGAATAAAAAGAATGCTTTGGTATGATTTCACCCGGTACCGAAGCGATCAAATCATCATTTCCCAAGATGGAACACTCAATCTCCCGACCGTCAACAGCTTCTTCAATTAACACCCGCTTGTCAAATCTGAGAGCTTTGCAAATTGAATCTTCAAGCTCCTCTTTGTTGTGGGCCTTGTAAACTCCAACTGAAGATCCTGAGCATACAGGTTTAACAAATACAGGATAGACAAACCGGGCTTTTATGTCCTGAACTACCTGATCCAGGTTATCCTCTTTTTCAACCAACAAATACCTGGCAACCGGAATGCCCGCCTGCATCAGCAATTGTTTGGCTATCAGTTTGTCCATTCCCACCGAAGATCCGAGTACATCAGCTCCGACACAGGGAATGTTCAGCATAGAACAAAAACCCTGCAATGCACCGTCTTCACCAAAAGTTCCATGAATAATCGGAAAAATCACATCCAGCTTGCCTAAATCTTTGCCGGTGGAAAGACTTATGAGTTTATTCGTATTGTTAACCGGAATGATAGCTATCTGCTGATTTGGCTTCACGTGCAAACATATATTCTTAGGATCATCTGCATTTAGAAGGTAATTGTTTTCATCGGCAAGAAACCAGTTCCCTTTTTTATCAATAGCTATAAGCAAAAGATCGAATTTGGTGCGATCGACAGCACCGGCTATTGATTGTGCCGACTGAAGCGAAACTTCATGTTCACCTGAACGACCACCAAATATAAGACCCAGATTCCGTTTCATTTTCAATATATTATAAAGCAATATGCAAAGTAATGAAAAAACCAGGCCCTTTCGCGATGAGAAAAAGGAATGATATAAACAGCAACCATTTATTTTAACCCCGGAATAGATAATATCTTATGAAATATAGTCAGTGCATGGAAGAATTAAGATCAATCTACCTGTTAAAAATGATGCGGAATGTTCATGAGACTGAGAATATCTCAAAACGTATTTTTCAGGTTTTCAACAATGTTCTCCAAATCGACCAGATGTTCAGGAATTTCTAAATTCTCAATCACATGTTTTTCAGAAGAATAATAATTATAGTTTGGAAAACTGTTCTTAAAAATATGGGCTATTACGGTAGGTATGGGTTTATCCACCCAGAAAACCACTTTCGTATTCTGTATCTGAATTTCATTATTCCTTGCATTTTCTCTTATCTCTTTCATCTTGTCCAGAACATCATCAAAATCTCTTTGATACATATCCTCAAAAACAATATCCCTGAAATCGATCAGTACTTTTTTAATGCTTCTCCTTAAGGAATGTTGCATAATAAAGCCGGTGTATTGCAAATAAAGTTCAACAGATAAATCCCCGGCAAATTTCTCAACCAGAAGATTTTCTTTCTCAAAGATTTGATATCGAATTTCCATGATACATAATTTGTGATACTACATCATTTTATCTTTACATTGCATTCCATAAAAAATACATCGCCCACTGCCGGTTTTGCTAAATATACAAAATATTAATTACCTCCTGCCTAATCAATGGAATTTATCATAATCCCAGTATAAAACCGTCTCATTGTATCCGAAATGAATTTTACCATTGGAAATACTGATCCGGAATAAGTATATTTATAGTATTAATGTTTATAAGATTGACCAGAACAAATGTTATTGCTGACAGGTTTTAATTATTCCTGGTTTTTGAAACAAAATAGTGCCGGACAATTGTTTTGAATAAATGAATACAAGAAAGAGTAACCAATCATTATTCACACCTGTTTTAAATAAAATGGATAAATAAAGTAAAAATCAATATACTATGACGAAAAGAAAACAACGCATTAACCTGAAAAAGCATACTCTCCTGTTAGTCATTGGCATAAGTATATTGCTATGCATACACGGACAAGAGAAGTTAAGTCTGAACGAGCAGGATTATTTTGAAATGCCCGGTTTCAATGTCCTTGTTTTCAGTGATTCCTATATGGAGGGCCACCAGGGAGGGATTCAGATCATACATCATGGAAATCGCGTTGCAGCCAACGGCGATATACGCCTGGAAGGCACTCCCGGTCAGTGGCAGGCTTTTGCTCAACTGGATAATACGTCAATTGATAAAAACACCCAAACGATTACTCTTTCACTAAGCTATCCAAACGTTGAAGCACAGAAACGGAAGTTTAATCCTATACAATACCCCGATCTCGAATTTTCATACCAGATCAGAGTAAAGGCAGAAAACAACTCAATTCGCATTGTAGTTGACCTGGATAAACCATTGCCAAAAAAATGGGAAGGAAAGATAGGTTTCCACCTCGAACTTTTCCCCGGCAATCTGTTTGGGAAGTATTATTATATGGATGATAAAACAGGAATTTTTCCTCCCCAGCTTAACGGACCGTTCCATAAAATCAACCATGAGTATGATGTGATGCCCATGGCCGAAGGAATTAACCTTGTTATTGCTCCCGAATCGGAAGAACAAAGGATATCCATACGATCATACAACGGGACCATAGAGCTCCTCGACGGACGGGCACAACACAACAATGGCTGGTTCATTGTCCGGTCAATAATCCCGAAAGGAGCAAAAGAACATGCCATAGAATGGTTAATTACTCCCTCTCTTATTGAAAACTGGAAATACGAACCGGTAATTCACATCAACCAGGCGGGTTATTTGTCAAATCAGCCAAAAACTGCACTTATTGAATGTGACAAGTCGGATACATCAATAAATACGATTGAATTGAACAAAGTTCTGACGAATGGAAAAACTCAGACTGTTATATCGGATATTGCAAAAGAATGGGGAATATATCAACGATACAGGTATTTTAATTTCGATTTTACCTCAGTCACCGAATCAGGGATATATTTCTTGTCTCTGAATGATCATCAATCAGAACTTTTCAGAATTGGGGATGATGTCTATGACAGGGATGTGTGGCAGCCTACCCTGGAGTATTTTCTGCCGGTGCAAATGTGCCACATGAGAGTGAACGACCGTTACAAGGTATGGCATGGCCAGTGCCATATGGATGATGCACGAATGGCCCCGATAAATACTATGCATTTCGACGGGTATTTTCAGGATTCTTCTACCCATACGACTTATAAATCCGGTGAGCATGTACCCGGTTTGAATGCAGGAGGCTGGCACGATGCCGGCGATTATGATTTGCGTGTGGAATCACAGGGAGGTACTATTTACGTATTGAGTATGATATACGAATTGTTTGGCATTGATTATGACATCACAACAATTGACCAGAGCAGGCACCTGGTTGAGATGCATGTGCCGGATGGCCAACCTGATATACTTCAGCAAATTGAGCACGGGGCTATATCCATTGTGAGAGGCTATCAAAGTCTCGGGCGGCTTTACAGGGGAATTATTTGCAGCGATCTGAGACAATATGTGATCCTTGGAGACGGATCAACTATGACAAACAATATATCTTATACTCACGGATCTTCAGAATCTGACCTTCCATCATGGTTAGGAAATACAAATGACGACCGCTGGGTATTTACCGATATCAATCCGAAACGCGAACTGATGGTTTGCAGTCAGCTTGCTGCAGCCTCAAGAGTACTCAAAGGATACAATGATACCCTTTCGGAACAGTGTATTGCTATTGCCGAACTGATTTGGCAGGAAAATCACGAATCAGAACATGTAGTTCCAAAAATACAGGCTCTTGCCGAACTCTACATTACTACTGAAAAAGAGGAGTACCTGGATGCAGTAGTAGCTATGGCTGAAGCTATAAGAATAAACATTGATAAGTGTGGTTGGGCAGTATGCAGGATCTTAAAGGATATTGATGATAATGCTTTCAGAAGAGGATTCACAATTTCCCTGCAGGAATATTACAGAGAACTTAAGAAATCAACAGAATCAAATCCGTTCGGGGTTCCCTACCATCCAAGGATCTGGGGATCGGCCTGGGATATTGAAAAATTCGGAATTGAACAATACTATCTCTTCAGAACACTGGGCAACAACGATTCAAAAGATTATTTTCTGAATGCACTGAATTATGTTTTGGGTATTCATCCCGGTGAAAATACTTCTTCATTCGTTTCCGGGGTCGGTACAAAATCGGCAACGGTCGCGTATGGCTTAAACCGTGACGACTGGTCATACATCCCCGGGGGGGTTATCTCCGGCACAGCAAATATAAAACCCGATTTCCCGGAACTGAAAACCTGGCCTTACTTGTGGCAGCAAACAGAATACGTGATCAGCGGCGCAGCATCGGGTTTTACCTTTCTGGTGCTTGCTGCTAAGGAGGTGTTGGGGGAATGATATGGGATGCAACTGTTGTATTGTGAAATAACGCTGTAAAAAACCTAAATAACAAATTACAAATAACAATTAAGCTCCAATGTTCAAATTCTAAATTCCTATTTCCTCTAAATTGTTTTTAATCATTGGTAATTGATCATAGAAATTTAATTGCCTGCCTGCCGCAAGGGATTTGGTATTTGTTTTATGGAATTTTGAATTTGGTTTAAAGAAAAAAGTTATATAGATACCTCTTTCAAATCTCTGTGGTTTGCGTTTCATATATTGTTTAATCCACGAATTATGTGGGCAGATGAAACGCCTTTTCATCCTTCATCCTGTACCCGGGGTTTCGCCCCGGGTTGAAATAATGTCACCCATTCAGGGCTTTATATACCAAGCACCCAAAAAAAGTCTTTAGTCGTTGAGCTTTCGTCTTACATCTCACAATCAATTTCCCTGCCTGCGGCAAGCAGAAACATTCGACATTGAATAAATGAATAAAAATACCCAGCAACAAGAAACTCCGAACTCTAAACTTTCCCACTTTCTCACCTTCTCACTCTCCCACCATCTAATCTTCCTATTTCTGACTTCAAACTCTAAACTATCTCACTTTCTCATCTTCCCATCTTCTTTCTTCCGACTTCGGTCTCCCGTCTTCTGACTCAAAACTCAGAACTCTACTTTTGAA
>Ga0307443_1002025_pt1 | contig 11519 bp, 15 predicted proteins | sample SalMarSW160220MG_FD_202148 | JGI IMG/M metagenome (GOLD analysis project Ga0307443, IMG submission 202148) | Salt marsh sediment microbial communities from the Plum Island Ecosystem LTER, Massachusetts, United States - SW1601-220 | ecosystem: Environmental > Aquatic > Marine > Intertidal zone >... | reverse complement strand
GTCAGGCGTGTCTGGTCAAGTAGCGTAGTTGAGTGGCGTGATGATGAAGTTCTCGTCTGAAAGTTGCACAATTCGCTAAATCGTGTAATCTGATTCAGGGACAATAACGTGCCACTTTTGAACCTTTTTAAATGGTTTTAAATTATATATTTAAAAATACGGGCTGTAATGATGGCATTATAGCTATGATAGGTGACTTCTTCCCTGATCTTGTAATATATTTGTCGTTTGAGAAACGATACTAACAGAAGTTCGACTATTATCGGGGCACAGAAAAGTTGTAAGTGAGCGATTGGGCCATGCAAGCGTCGCCTTCACACTGGATACCTACGGACACGTCATGCCTGGTATGCAAAAATCAGCCGCTGATAGCCTCGACCGGTTGATATTACCGGGGTTATTGAAGCCAGAGGACGTTGTCAAGATGTTGTCAAACGGTTGTCAAAATGTTGTCAAAGGGACGGGAATTGAGTGTGAGCCGCACAGGAGTCGAACCTGTAACCTGCTGATTAAGAGTCAGCTGCTCTGCCAGTTGAGCTAGCGGCCCGCGTAGCTAAATTGGGGTCTTTTGCCGACATTTTGCCGACATTTTTTCTCCCGACCAAGTTGTCAAACTGCTCAGCAACTCTCTCCTGTAACCCCGGCAAGACATGGCTGTAAGTATCAATGGTAATGCCAATGTTAGCGTGCCCCAACCTTTCACTTACTATTTTAGGATGAACGCCGCCTTTTAGCAAGAGGGTAGCATGGGTATGCCTGAGGTCGTGAAAGCGGATATGAGGCAGCCCTGCTTTCCTAAGGACTTTACCAAAGGTATGGCTGACTACCCCCGGATCAAGAGGCTTACCATCAAGATGGCTGAATGCGAGGCCACTATCGACTGGAAGCTTTCCCAGTAAGATCCTTTGCGTCTGCTGCTCACCTTTATGGTCACGCAGTAGCAGTGCCAGAGAAGGTGACAACGCTATCCGGCGCCGGCTGTGAGAGCTCTTGGGCTTTATCATCTTGCAAACCCCAGAGCGCTTATACAGCGCCTGGACTACAGAAAGAGAAGCCATATCGAGGTCTACATCACACCAGCGTAATCCCAGCAGCTCCCCCAAGCGCATCCCAGTGTATAGAGCTGTGTAAAACAGCACATAGTAAGGGGTCTCATGAGCGGCCTCTAGGAATTGGGGAACGTCCTCAGGGACTAGGGTTGTCATATTCTTTTGCTCAAAGCGAGGGGGGGCTACAGCCTCAGCTACATTCCGAACCAGTAACCCCATCTTGACAGCGTGACTTAATGCTTCAGAGAGGATACGGTGGTGATACTGGACAGTTCGTGCCGAGAGACCTCCTTTTCCATCAACGCGACCCTGGGAGAGGGCATGGGCATAATAGTTCTGAAGCTGCTGCGGTTGAAGGTGGGTCAGTGGTATTGCTCCCAAGCTTGGGGTAAGGTGACGCATCACCTCAGATTGATAGCTTTGTGCCGTCCTCAGCGAGCAATTTGTTGCCACATAGCCACTAATCCAGTCCCTTAACCACTCACCTAAAGTGACCCGCGCTGGCTTAATATAGGCACCTTGCTCAAGAGTGTGTAATAACTCGTGCATCCGTTGCTGAGCTACCCTCTTGGTGCCTTTGACACTCTCAAAGTGCCTCTGACGCTTGCCTGTTGCCGGGTCCCTGCCGGTATCAATGCAAACCTCCCAAGAAACCTTACTTCTTTGTCTAATACTCCCTCTCATTGCTATCTCCTTTCTTTAGTTAATTCTTTAGTGGTTGACTCAAAGTCAGCCGGGGGTTCGTTCACCCATCCAGTAATTTTGGTTGCCTGTCTCTTCCTCTTCCTCTCTTGTCGATATTCCTTAATCCCCTTTTCATACACCTCACTCCCAACCATTTGCTCCAGCGTAGAGAGTATCATAACTACGCCGGCTAAGCGGGGGTCTTCATTCTGGCGAAGGGCTTTCAGCAAGGCAGGAATACCTTGCTGGCTCGCAAGCTGGTGTGTGGCCAATGCCGCCGCAGGTATGGAATCCCTGGCGGCCTTAATTAGGGCTTCTCTAAGCATTTTTTCCAGGTCAATGGAAGCACCGTCATACTCATAATACCAGCTTCGCATTTGCCTTTCGGATGGTGGCCGTATCTGGAACTCCTGCTTAATGGTATTTCGGATGTCTTTCCACCTAACACCTCTGCTACGCTCGGTAACAGCAAAAGCGATTACCTTCTTAGAAAAGCTACGCCCTCGTTTCTGTGATTCTGCTCCCAATTCCTAAACTCCCTTGAAAATTCTTTTTGGCTATTATGTTTATATTATAGCATACGGAGTATGCAATATGTCAACCCTGATTGCCATATTAGCCATTCTGAATGTGCATAGTAGGCGATTTGCTATATTGACATTCGGTAATTACTGCGCTAAACTCGATAATAGCACACAACGGGGCAGCCTGTCAAAAGGAGGCAGAGGATGGAGCCAGAGAGGTTAACACTAAGTATTGAATCGACCGCCAAAATTTTGGGTATAGGAAGAAATTTATGTTATGACAAGGTAAAAACCGGGGAGATTCCAGTCATTAAAATTGGCCGGCGATTATTGGTGCCCAAGGCGGCGCTGGAAAAACTACTCGAGCAAGGGCAGGCTGTGAACCCAGCTCACTCAAAGAGCTAAAAACGAAGAAGCCCCAGTTTCGGCCTGGAGCTTCCCCAAAGTGAAGGAGCTGAGGTAATGGCGCTGAACCATTTATCTGATAGTAAACGAGAGCCACAACAAAGTCAAGCCCGCATACAAAGCCTCGACCAATTTTTATCACTGTTTCAAGGAGTGAAGCTCACCGGCGAGAACCGGTGGATAGCTCTTTGCCCTGCCCACGCTGATAAAAAGCAAAGCCTCAGTATCAAGGCAGCCGGCGATACCATCCTCCTAAAATGCCACGCCGGCTGCAAAACGCCTGATATTCTCAAAAGCAAAAATCTGACTATGGCTGACCTATTCCTCAACAAGCCTGGGGCCAGAAAGATTGTCGCCACCTACCCTTATCATAGCGCTCAAGGGAAGCTCCTGTTTGAGGCAGTAAGATTTGAGCCGAAAGGTTTTGCCCAACGGCGAATAGTCGCAGGCCAATATGTGTGGAATCTGAAGGGTGTAAAGCGGGTGCTTTACCGTCTGCCCGAGGTGATAACTGGCATAGCCAATAATCAAACCATCTACATTGTAGAAGGGGAGAAGGATGCCGACAATCTACGCAAACTGGGTTTTGTGGCCACTACTAACCCAATGGGCGCCGGCAAGTGGCGTAATCAGTATACTGAAGCCTTGCGCGGCGCTGATGTGGTTATTATGCCTGATAATGACGACCCTGGTCGAGCACACGCTGAAGGCGTAGCAAAAGAGCTATATTCTGCGGCTGCCAGGGTGCGGCTTTTACACATGCCACAAGCCGATATCAGTGATTGGATAGCCATGGGCGCTACCCGAGAAATGATAGAGGAAGCAGTAGCCGCTACTTTACCTTGGGAGCCACCAAGGCCGACTCCCGATCTACATAAATTCAGCCTAGCAGACCTAGGCAATGCCGAGCGTTTGGTTGCCCGTCATGGTGACAATTTGCGCTACAACTACAACCGTAATAAATGGCTGGTCTGGAACGGCCGGATCTGGGCTTGGGATGACGGGGCTCTTATTATGAATATGGCAAAAGAAACAACTCGCTCAATATATGAAGAAGCAGCCAATGAGGTGAACGATGATAAACGAAAGGAACTGGTTAGCCACGCTACTCGGTCTGAATCAGGGCAACGGCTTAACGAAATGGTTAAGCTGGCACAAAGTGAATTACCAGTTGATATATCTGAGTTGGATAATCAGCCTTGGCTGTTTAACTGTGAGAACGGAACCCTGAATCTGAAAACCGGTGAACTGCAACCACACCGAAGGGAGGATATGCTTACAATCATGGCGCCTGTTAATTACACCCCCAATGCTCAAAGCGCTCTGTGGGAGGGGTTCCTAGACAGAGTAACGGCTTCTGATAATAAGCTGAAATCCTACTTACAACGTGCGGTAGGCTATAGCCTCACCGCTGACATGCGGGATGAGGTTTTTTTCTTCGTCTATGGCCTTGGCTGTAATGGCAAAACAACCTTCCTTAAAACTATCCAAAACACGATAGGTGAATACGGAATGAAGGCCCAAACCAGCCTCTTGTTAGTCGACAAAGGTTCACATAGGCCTAAGGAAGAAGTGGCAAACTTGAAGGGAAAGCGCTTTGTCATGGTTGGCGAAATTGGACAACGGCAGGTTCTAGACACGAATTTACTTAAGGACTTAACCGGTGGCGAAAGAGTCCGCACTGACCGTAAATATGAGCATGAAGCAGAGTTTGACCCAACCGGAAAATTGTGGCTTTACGGAAACCATAAACCAATAGTGACTGATTCCACTAAGGCTATGTGGCGCCGTGTCCGCTTAATACCATTCACAGTAACGATACCTGATGATGAAATAGATAATACTTTAAGAGATAAGCTCAGCCATGAATTGTCGGCAGTTCTGGCTTGGGCAGTTAAAGGATGCATAAATTGGCAACTACTCGGCTTCGATGTTCCGGAGGTAGTTAAAGTGGCCACTCAATCATACAGGGAGGAGGAGGATATCCTAAGGGATTATATCGAAGCTTGCTTAGAGCTAAAACCTTCAGGCAGGACACCTAAGAAAAGCCTGTGGAGCAATTATAAAGGATGGTGTGATGAAAATAAAGTCATGCCGGTATCCAGAGCAAGACTCTCAAGTTTGTTAGTGGAGAGAGGTATCACTGATGGGAAAAGTGGCAGTACCAGATATTGGGCAGGTATCGAGATAACAGGCAGCCCGGGTTCAGAAGAAGCTCTCCCATTCGAGCAAGAAAAAGCGGGACAATTGGGACAATTGGGACAAAACAAGGGCAACATTCCGAAAACTCCTTACGCGAGCGATTCTAAGGGAAACTTTCGGAAACACCCCCCTGTAGCGTCCCAAATGTCCCAAAATGATTTATGGGCCGGCATGCCAGATTATCCAACCGAACCCTGTCCTACTTGTGGTGGCACTGATTTTTGGCCAGACTTTGAGAATAAGCGATTTGCTTGCGGCCGGTGTCATCCCCAGCCACCACAAATTGATATGGAAGTCTAGAAAAGAATAGGAGGTAAAAGATGATAGACACAGAGATTAAGCACAAATGTGAGGAAACATTCCCCTGTTTTTACCGCAAGGACGGCCTTTGTACTTTCTGGGAGCAAGCCGAGGCAATACCGGCAGCCTGGGAGAAGGTCTTTCCCGGCGACCCGGCCTGGGACGACTTCAGGGCTATTGATACCTTCAGGGAGCCGTGCCTTGAGCTGATTGAGGAAAGGAAGCGTCACTGCGCCAGCTTCCATATCCCTTTTGAGAAGGGCTGGCTAAAGTGCGAAAAGTGCAATGAGAGTTTGTGACCTTATGAAGGACGGCCGTTCAGTATCGGTGACGAGCTTGCGTGGATGAAAGGCCTCCCTGTCTCCGGGCATAATGCCCGGTCTTTTATGCTGCTAAGGAGAGTTATGAGAAGACTGACGACGATGGGGCACATAACCATGACCCAAGCCTTTCTTCCTAAAAAAGCTCAGCGGGTGTTCTACCCCGCAGCGGCTGAAGGTAGTTATTGAGGAGGAGAAGTCGAAATGAGAAAAGGAGGAAAAACGGTGGAAAGGATTTGTGACAACTGCGAGCACTGCACAGAGGACGCTAAGGGAGTATATGTCTGCATAGTGGGACCAAGAGAGTATACCACCACTGACAAAGAAGGGTACTACTTGGGCGGTACGGTCGTAATGCCGTGGGAGCAATGTAAGTGGCCGGAGGGCGAAGACCACATTAGGTCATTCCTTCAAAGATTTGAACCAATAGACGAAGCAAAGACCGCCAAGTTATGGGCACAGTCGGAGCCACGGTACTACATTAACCTGATTACGAACAGGTTTCCGGGATACAAAGAGGTCGTATTCCACCTGTTTCATCGTTATATGCCGGAGGAAGAGGCAAGGCACTTTACTGTCGGATCCAATCACCTTGACCCCTATGTTGCCAGCTATATTGAGGAGGCATTCAGTAAAGAAGAACTGAGACAGCTACACAAGTACTTCTCTGAGTATTACGAACCTGACCGCCTTAGGGCAAGAGTGGCAGACCCGCCAGACAATCATGTCATTGGCTATGGCGCATATCCGGTCGGCGGCGGCACTGACTTCTATGGGTTCAGCGAGGCTGATGATTACTCCTTGCCATTCAAGGTGTGGGGATTCTTCGACCTGAGACATAGTGAGACCGCCCTGAGAAGGAAGGGGAGAGCTGCTGGGCAAGCTCAGTCCAGATGAGAAGCAATTTCTGCTTGGGGAGCATAGATACCACTATGGAGGAGGGGTATACCTAGGCAAAAGAGTAGAACTCAAAGCGATGGCCACCGACCAGCTAATCTCATGGCTTGAGGGCAAACTGAAAGAGCTTGGCTTGCAAACAAAAGTATTGCCGCCGGAGGATACCGTCGAAGAGGAACTTGAGGATAGCATAGACTCGAAACTGGATGAAGATATCAAGAAGCTGGTCAAAGAGGCTATTGAGAAGTTACTTGGGGCAACCATTGCCGATATAGAGGAAGCGGTCAAGGAAGAAATCGATACGCCCGAGTGTAGTGGTTACTATGCTGAACTGAAAGACTTCCTAAAGGACTGTACGCCTGAGTACTGGCGGGACTGGATTGCATTGAAGGCAAGCGAGATAGAGCAAGCTTATATCAAAGATAAGGAGCCGTTGGTTTCTGACCTGTTATCCGAGCGCTTAGAGAGGAGGCCTACTGAGTGACACAGGTAACACCCATAAAAGATTTAAAAGGCTACCTTTCGCCGGAGCAGATCGAGAGGGTTATTGCCGCTACCACGAATCCCAGGGACGCCCTGCTTGTCCGCATCCCATGGCGAACTGGCATCAGGGTCAGCGAGCTAACCGGCCTGCGGATTCAAGATATCGACTTTGACAACCGAGCTATCGTCATCAAAGTGCAGAAGATGCGTAAGAAAGATGGCAAGGCGATTGAGAGGAGAAGGGTGGTGCCCATTGACCAGGGCACGCTGACCATGGTCAAGGAGTACTTGGCGTGGAGAAAGCAATTCCCCTACAAGGGCGACCTTTTGTTTCCTATAACCAGGCAGAGGGTTGACCAGATTTACTGGAAGCTGGGAAGGAGAGCAGGGATAAAGGAGATAGGCGACCCAGCTGTTTCCAAGCATAGGAAATTACACCCGCATGTGCTTCGTCACAGCTTCGCCATCCACTGTGTCAAACGCGGCATGAGCATAGAGAGATTGCAAAAAATCTTGGGGCACTCAAGCCCTACGACCACTTCAGTCTATCTACAATATTCGGTGGCCGACTTGCACGAGGATTACGATAAGGTATGGGAAGATGAAAGAGCAGAGACCAAAGAGACTGAGAATTAGGAAAGCCAAGAAAGCACCAGGTAAAGAGAGGAAACCCAGGAATCCTCTGCAGATAACCCTTCCCTGGGGGAGAGGCGCTAGCGAGTATCGCCCTGGCAAATTTTGCAAAGCGTATTTTATCAAGCATGGCGAGGCGTGCGCTGCTGATATCTACTACGCCCTAAGCCAGGAGATTGAGCGCCTAAACAAGGAACGGATTGAGATAGGCGAGAAGCCCTTCGGGAGACCGAACTACTCAAGTTTTAGCCGGTATTTCCATTGGTTTCTCATACTGAAACTCATAGAGCGCACCGGTAAAGAGGAAGCATCCATTTACCCCTTTTTGCAGAGGCGAGTGTTCTACAAGTTGACTAACAGGGGTAAAGTTGAGGTGGAAGCCTGGGAGGACCCGGTGAGATTCAGACACCCGGAGTTTGGCTAAACCACGTGTCTGGCGTCAGTCATCATTAGGCTTCTCCCGGTGGACATACAACGGCACGCTGACGCACTAAGAACCAAAATTAGCGGGGTTGCCAGACAGTTCCGAGGGAAACTATGCCCGGAAGTGGGAAGATTTTTGACTCAGGCGGTTAGAATCCCCTCTCTTGAGTCTTGTGCCCTCAGGGTGTCGCAGCATGTTTAATCCTTACTTCCTTGCTTTTAAGTAGTCCTCAAGCATCTTCCAGTTGTTTCATATACTCGATCGCTTCCTCTTCTGAGCCGAATGCCTCAGGCTCACTGGCACGCTCCTTCTCCATTCGCTCGATCCCAGCAGCAGCAATTTCGGGGCCGATGTCAACAATCACTAACCAGCTCACTTGGTCTGGGTGGCGTGCTGCATAGATTATGGCATTGATGCCACCCATTGAGTGACCGATAAGCACAATATTATCCAGCTCCAAGGCGGTGACAAACGCCTCAAGGTCAAAGGCGTAATCCCTAGAGCCATAGCTTGTAGACCAGCTACTGTCACCGTGCCCCCGTTGATCAAGAGCCAGGATGTGATAATCATTCTTCATGCCCTGGACAAAGAAATCCCAGTAGTGGGCATTGCCGCAAAGGCCATGGAGCAGCAGCATTGGTGGTGCACCTGGGTTGCCCCAGTCCAAATAATGAAGGTTTAGCCCATTAGCGGTAACAAACTTATCCTGAGGCTGCAATATATTCTCCATCACCTTCACTCTCTAAGGCAAGTCTAAATTGGCCAGTATTTGCTATAGATGATTGTAATTTTCATTCAGCTAGTGCCATTTTGGCTGCTGCTTCAGCATGAAGCCGGGTGGTGTCAAAGAGAGGAACATTTATGTCACCGGGACGGATAAGCAGGGGAAGTTCAGTACAACCGAGAACAATACCCTCAGCTCCTCGCCCTATCAGCTCATTGATAATGTCAATGCAGGTACGGCGCGAAGAGTCTTTTATTTCCTCCTGGCACAGTTCGTCGTAAATTATCCGATGAATCATAGCTCGTTCCTCTTCTCCTGGCACCAGCACTTCGACGCCGGACTGCTCCCGCAGTCTTTCACGATAGAACTGCTCCTCCATAACAAACCGCGTTCCCAATAGGCCTACAACATGCAGGTTCTGCTCTTTGATAGCATCCCCGGTTACATCGCCGATATGAAGAAGGGGCAAACCAACGCTGTCTGCTACAGCATCGGCAACCTTGTGCATAGTATTGGTACATATCACGAGAAAGTCGGCACCAGCTTGCTTGAGTGCTCTGCCGGCCTCAGTAAGTATGTTAGTGGCATCATCCCATCGACCCTGATGCTGAGCCTGCTCAATCTCGTCAAAGTCCAGACTATAGAGGACTATGCGAGCTGAGTGAAGGCCGCCTAGCTTCTCAGCGACGGATTCATTAATTAGCCTGTAATACTCCAGGGAGGAGTTCCAGCTCATGCCTCCAATTAACCCAATGACTTTCATAGCTTCCTCTCACTAGGCGAAATGTGAGGGAGGAGGGGTACCGCCGCATGCCCTTAGAGATAGTATATCTTATCTGCTTCAAGTATGGCTTGTGCAGCTTGACCTTGAAGTCGTCCATTGGCTCACCGTACCACTTCATGAACCCTTTTATCATCTGGGCATAGCGGTACAGTGTTCTGGGCTTTTTGTCGGCGTACTGGGCTAGGAATGCCTTAGCCAGCTCAGGGTTTGGTGGGAAGCCGTTAAGGTATTCCAGCAGGAAGTGGGCCAGGACTTTCCTGGTGTCCGACAGGTTTTTGGCGTTGTGCAACCTCAGCGCCAGTTCGCTGTCGTAGAGCTTAAAGAGCTCCTCGTTCTGCATGTGCCGCAACCTCAACCTCCTCTTCCCATCTGGTCCGAGCAGTGCTTCCAGGACGACGCTTAGCGGTAAATCCTGTCCTAGAACTGATGCTATGGTGGGCGGTACCGTACAATAGGCAGAACTTTTGAGCTTGCCTTTGCCCTAACTATTTAGTAATTGTAGCCAGTAACTGCCTGGAGGTCAAATTGGATAAGATGCTTAGTTTAAAACCTGAGAATGGAGAGAGTATACATCCTGAGGCAGTAAAGTGGTTCAACGCCCGGAGAGCAGAGATTCAGTTAGAAGTACCACTAGAAGACCTTTGTGATGATGACCTTAATACCTTTCTATCAGATGATGAAGAACGCGAGTTCCTAAGATATAAGAATGAAGTTGTTGGAGGGCTGGTTACGTGTATTAACATGGATGAGGCCTCTAACGATCCTTTGGTTAGTGCCACTATTGGTTTAAGTTTACTAAAATTTCAAGTCGACTCATTATTACCCATGCGTAGGATCGGGTTACTACTGAAGGATGTTCATCAGCGCAAGGTAGCCAAGGCTGAACAAGAGCAAAGGGAGCGGTATGAGGAAGATCAAAGAAACCGAGCACAAGCTGAGGTTGAACGCAGAAGAAAAGAGGAGGAAGAACGGTGGCAAGCTGCGTGCAGGGCAGTAAATCCGCCTCTTAATGATGCTAAGAGATATCTTAACGATGAGGAATACGGCAAGTTCATAAAAGCAGCCCGTGCTGCCACAGAAGTCTACCTGGAGAAGGGCGAAGACTATTTCGATGATGTGAGAACCTTTGATTATCGCTGGTATTTGAAAAATATCAACGACAGAAAAGAGAAAGAAAGGCAAAAAATCGCCGCTAACATTGCAGCCAGGGAATATAACCAACGCCTCAACAAGGGAAAGGAGAGGCTAAAGGCACTAATGTGTCCCATTAAAAAGGACCACGAAAGTTACTTCAAGAAGCATATTGAAGACCGCCGCTACACAGGCCAGGGCTTTGCTCAGTTCTTATCTAGTGAAGAAGAGCAGGATTTTGATAAAACAATTGTCGATATCAGTAGGAAGAAGCTAGATGAGATTGTGTCTAGTGATTTCCGTCAATTCATTGACAGGAAATGCTGGAGGTCCTATTTTCTCTTGCCTTCAGCTAAATACAGCTTGGAGGGGGTGCCGTGCCTCGATTTTATGTTTGATGTCTTCGCTGTTGTCGAGACCAGGGTTTGGTTAAGGCCAAGGGAAAAAATTTTTAGTGATCATGTTTTTAAATTACCGTGGAGAGAGGAAAAAGGTTACTCTGTACTACTACAAGAACCAGAGTTTCTTGGCTACTATTATCTTGTGCTTACACCCGAGGACTTGGGTGGCTATGTGTTTTGGCAGAGCGTGCCTTTAGTTCTTTTAAGGTGGTTACTTAGTGGTGGGACAAAGCCTGCGGGTATCACAGTTTCGGCAGCATCAGATAGCTGGATTAATTACAAAATCACGAATTTTAAAGACGAAGTTACCATACATGATAGTTTTGCTGACTATCTAAAAAATATAGGCAACATTGACGAGATGGTTACTATGGGCATTATGACTGAGAAGATTTCAGACATCGTCAAAAGTGAATTAGGTGAGCTCAAGGTTGAGGTGGTCCCCCAAATTCGGACAGGTTGTTAAGAGCGGGTTCTGCTCCTAGAATAAAATACAGAATAGGAGGAGCAGGACATGACACAGAACAGAAGGAAGCACAGCCCGTCATTCAAGGCCAG
>Ga0307443_1002022_pt1 | contig 11523 bp, 8 predicted proteins | sample SalMarSW160220MG_FD_202148 | JGI IMG/M metagenome (GOLD analysis project Ga0307443, IMG submission 202148) | Salt marsh sediment microbial communities from the Plum Island Ecosystem LTER, Massachusetts, United States - SW1601-220 | ecosystem: Environmental > Aquatic > Marine > Intertidal zone >... | reverse complement strand
CTTTGTCAATGTAGCTCTCTGGTAGTCGAATAGGTCGGCTATATGTCCCTATAAAATCAATCGATCATTAAGGTCCATTTGAGGAAAATAGGAATGGATAATACTTCGCTTACAACAGGAGGCTTTACCCTGCCCGGTGAAGCCGGATACGAGAAATTAACGTTGCGTCTGGCTCAGAAGTGGGGTGCCGATGTGATTCGTGACAGCGATGGCACCCAACTCTCCAACGAGATCTACACCTCAGGCTATGATATTTATTCAACAATTTGCGTAATCCGTATAGATAATGAATGGGCCAAGGCCAATATGGATAAGCTGCAGCAGTGTTGCATAATGAGTAAGCCGATCGTCGCGGAATCGAAATCAGTGACCATCGATTTATTGAACGGCTACTTCAGGGAACAGTTCCATATAAATAGCGACGACGATCCCAAACAGTGGTGGCAGGTCTTCGACCGCACTACCGGCCGAGAAGTTCCTGTCGACCATTGGACATTTGACCCGTCGGCCGGATCGGTTACTGTTCGCAATACAAAGAAATGGCACATCTACACCGTCAATTTCTTTGCCTATCGCATCTGGGAAGAGATATCCATGTATAACCATGTCACGAACGACTGGGGAGAAAGAGAGCACCTGATGCCGATCGAACCCATGCACCCTGAAACTCAGGAGCACATCCTGGTCTATCTGGAGCAGTGGCTTGGCGAACACCCCAATACCAACGTCGTACGGTTAACTTCGCTGTTCTATAATTTCTGGTGGTTCTGGGGGGACTCCCAAAAACAGCGATTCATTGTGAACGATTGGGGCTCCTATGAATTCACGGTCAATCCGCTGGCCATTCGTAAGTTCGAAGAGAAATACGGCTATCGCATGACCTCCGAAGACTTCGTGAACGCAGGGCTTTACAATAACTCATACAAGGTCCCATCGAAAAAATATCGCGACTGGATGGATTTCATCAACGCCTTCGTGGTTGAATTCGGTCGCAAATGTGTGGATCTGATTCATGCCCACGGCAAGAAGGCATTTGTGTTCTACAACGACCACTGGATCGGCATGGAACCGACCGGTGAACGATTTAAAGATATGGCACTGGATGGCATCATCGACGGCATCTTCAGCGGATTTGAAACAAGAAAGGTCGCCGGCACCCCGCACGTCGAGGTACGGGAACTGCGAATGCACCCCTATTTCTTCCCGACCGGCGTGAACAACGCCCCATCATTTCTCCAAGGGGGCAATCCTACCCTGGAATGCAAGACCTACTGGATGGATATTCGTCGCGCACTACTGCGGGATAGCGTGGATCGTATCGGATTCGGCGGGTACCTGCACCTGGTTGAGAATCATCCAGATTTTATCGAATATGTCGTTCATTTGGCCAATGAGTTCCGGACGCTCAGGAGTCTGCATGGGAACGACAAGCCTTATGCACCCGATTTCAAAATCGCTATTTTAAGCGCTTGGGGCCGTTTGAGGGCCTGGGGCTGCTGCGGCCATTACAACAGGGGCAACTATTATAACGAAGCCATGGAATCCGTATCGGGTCTGCCGCTTCACGCTGAGTTCATCAGTTTTGAAGATATCCTTAATCAAGGCATTCCGAGCGATATCAAGGTGATCCTCAATGCTGGCAGGGTGAATGACGCTTGGAGTGGCGGGGATTATTGGGCCCAGGAAAAAATCATTGAAGCCCTTTCGGAGTTTATTTACAACGGCGGCGGTTTCATCGGCATCGGGGAACCTTCCGCTCTGAGGCATAGCAGTCAGTACTTCCAGTTGTGCCATGTCCTTGGAGTGGATCGTGAAATAGGATTGACGCGGGCGTTTCAGCGCTTTGAATTCGACCTTGTTCAGACACCACATTTTATCCTCAAAGACAGTGACATCATATCCGAACTGGACTTTGGTAAAGATATCGACAATATCTATGTCCTGGATGAGGCCACCGAGGTGTTAGCTGCCAGAGAAAAAAGCCCTATGATCACGACCAAACAGTTCGGGCAAGGTAGAAGTGTATATCTTTCCGGCTATCAATTCACACCCGAGAATGTCCGCTTACTGCATCGTGCTATCTTTTTCGCCGCTCAAGCCGAAGGGCAGTTCGAAACCTATACTTGCAGAAATGTCTACACAGAATGCGCCTATTATCTGAATCACTGCAAATTAGTGGTGATCAACAACAGCGACCAGACACAGGATACGCTGGTCACCTTAGAGAAAGGCAAGACTCTTAAAGCCAGTCTGGAGCCATACGGCTTGCAGATTATCGACGTGTAAGATGCTCATACAAACTTATTTAGTCCCATAGAGGAAAAATACGCCATGGAATCCAAAACCAACACTCCATCTGATTTCCTCTCATCCAATACCACTAGTCTGGCCGGCACCGCTTCCGCAGGAAAACTCTCCATCGTCGAAAAAGTAGGCTACGGTCTGGGGGATACGGCCTCCAACATCTTGTACCAGGCGTGGAGCTTTTTCCTCATGATCTTCTATACGGATGTCTTCGGTATCCCGGCAAAAACGGCCAGCTTCATGTTTCTGGTAACCCGGATCTGGGACATGATCAATGATCCCCTGATGGGTATGATCGCGGATCGTACCAATACACGCTGGGGTAAGTTCAGACCTTATCTGTTATGGATGGCGGTTCCGTACGGGATTCTGGCTTGTGCGATGTTTATCACGCCTGCATGGAGCCAGAACATGAAAGTTGTTTATGCCTATGTTACCTATATTCTGGCAACCATGGCTTATACAGCGATCAACATCCCATACTCCTCTCTGATGGCCGTAATGACGCCCGATCCGCATGAGCGAACTACCCTATCTCAATATCGCTTTTTCTTTGCGTTTGTCGGTATGATGTTAGTCACCACCTTTACCTTACCGTTGGCCAAGTACCTGGGGGCTAATCCATTTCATTCGGGCTATAATGAGGAACTGGGGTATAGCGAGGCCCTCGGTTTTCAGATGACCATGGGTTTTTTCAGCGCTATCGCAATTGTACTACTGCTCATTACATTTCTGACGACACGTGAACGCGTCCAGCCTCCAAAGGGACAGAAAAGTACTTTTAAGCGGGACCTCAGGAACGTCGCCAGGAATATACCTTGGATCGTGATATTTGTTGCGTCGATATTCTGGCTTATTCACAATATGATTCGCAATGGGATGGTGGCATACTATTTTAATTATGTCAACGGCCAAGGCGGTAAGGTCCTTCTCACGCTTACACTGGGGACCATAAAGCTGGACTTCGATCAAACGACTACATTCTTGACAATCGGCACCTTCGGCATGATGGCTGGCGTGTTCATCAGCACCCCCCTTAAAAAGTGCTTCGGTCGCAAGACATTGATAATCTTCTTTTCCATGGCTAGCGTGGTCCTAAGTGGAGCATTTTATTGGTTACCGCCTGACAATTTTAAGGTGCTGGGAATCATGAATTTCATATGGGCAATAATCGCAGGCGCCATGCCGGTCTTCTTCTTTGCCATGTTCGCCGATGTAACAGACTTTCATCAATGGAAGTTCAAACAACGGGCCACCGGTTTGATTATCGCGGGCATTATGTTCGCTATTAAGATGGGTGTTGCCATCGGTGGATTTCTAGGGCTGTATATGCTGGGACAGTACGGATACGATAAAGATCTGCCCATAACCCCAGAGGTAATTGGCGGTATCAAACTGCTGTTCAGCCTCATTCCAGCCGGCTTTATACTGGTCTGTGGGATCATTCTGTTCTTCTATCCCATCAGTGAAAAGCTGTTGGGCACGATTGAGGTGGATTTGAAACAACGAAAAAGCCGTGAGGAGGATGTCTAACCTTACTGCAATCATCTTCGGACAATTGCGGCGGGCAAGGACGCCCGATTTCATCGGGTCAGAGTGTCGGTCCGATCACCAGTAGTTTGGCTTCATAGGGCTTGAATTCCAGGGGCAATTGTATCTTTCCTTCTGTAGGGACAACCGCCGGAACGGTCTCAATGTGCCCAGTTCGTGTCACCCACTGCTGTACCGTGCCTTTGCCTGCCAGGGTCATCGTGCGTGTTAGTGGTTCCTTGACTTCGTTAAACAGGAAATAGACATCGGCATCGTGCCAGCGTTTGTGCATGACCTTGAGATCACCACAAGTCTGGTCTATAGTCACGTCCGGGGCAGGCAGAGCGGCCTTGACCTTATCGGTGAGTTCGATCTTGTCTTCTTTGACCGCCCAAGACAGATCCTTGGGTGCCGGAGCTTCCATAAAGGACTTATCTACCACGAGCTTGGGCTGGTCACCTAAAATGACGACCTTTCCACCGCCTTGGGTAAAGGCCTGCAAGCGATCGAGGGCGACCTTGGAAATCACACTGACCGAAGGCAGAATGACCGCTTGATAACTCTGGCCGCTGAGATTAATAAAGGATCCGTCTTGGAGCGTCATGATCCTGGCCACAGCCTTGTCGTCTACAAAATCGAAATCACGCTGCTGTTCCAGTAATTGTTTTGTAAGGGTCCACATTACCTTGTCCGGTTCAAAGTCGCCGTACCAGAAACTCAGTGAGGGAAAGTAGACCGCAATTCGCGCATCCGAGCGGCCCTGGGACATGACATAACAGGCGCGGTTGACCGCAGCCATCATGCCCGGAAAGGCGGGATCGGCCATGTAATGGTATTGTTGGCGGATGCTCTGCTGGGGCTTGGATGAGGCCGGATAGAACATGAATTCAAATAGGTTCACGCCCCGGACCATCTGATAGTTGACACCCCATTCGGCAGTTTCGACCGTCACTGGAGACTCATTGTACGCGGCGTAGCTTTCGCTGAGCGCACGCGGTTTACCATAGACGTGCGCCACTGAGGCGGGTAGACGCACGAAGTCGGCCTTCTTGCCGGGCCAGACCTGGTTCCAGATGCTGTCCACACCCGGGATCTGGACCTCGCGCAGGTCGCGGAAATAGTCCCCGCTGGAAAAGACCAGGCGCTGCATGTCGTGTTCGTTGTTTAGGTGAGTCATGTGCTCAACGCCGTTGTCCGCACACCATTTGGCCTGCAGGCCGAAGAAGTGCCTGCCGAACAGTTCGGACCATACATCCCAGTAGTCAGCCTTGGCTCGGCGCTGCTCATCGCTCAGCTCGATCCGTGGCGCATTGCGCCCTAGAGACGCACAATATGGTAGGTATGGGCGAAGACAGAAGCCCTTTTTCTCCTTGAACAGCTCCAGGATGTCGTCGGTCCAGGGGGTGTAGGCAAAGTCCGGCTCGTCACCACGGAAGCCCAGCACTATAGTACCGAGTTCTGTGCCCAGGTATTTCTTATATTGCTCATGGGTCCAGGCGATGAATTGCTTCACGGCCTCGGGATTGATCAGGTCACCCATAGAATTCTTGGTTGTTTTAGCCCGAGTCGGATCATTGACTGCACGCGTAACTGGAGTTCGGAAGTTGTAATCAATGATATAGAGCTGCCATTTGCTTTCTGCCGGGACCTTCCAAGTAATCTTGCCGTTTTTGATGTCCAGGGTTAAATTGTCACCGTTGTCGCTATTGACGGCCAGGACTCCTACGGTCTGCTTGGGCAGGTCGCGGGAGATCTGCTCGCCGTTGGTGCAATTGACCCTTTCGGCTACGCCCAGCCCCTGCATGCGCAGATCCGGGCGTTCCCTGCTGAACTTGCCTCCGGCAAAACCACTGGGGTATTTGCCTTCATCGATGATCCAGACACGCATACCCCGAACCTTGGCCTGGTCCACGGCAAACCGTACGAGCTTGAACCACCCCTCGGTCAGATAGGGAGCATTGTCCATGTCATAACCGGCCTCAACGGTAACGGCCCGGAAACCGCGCCGATGCGCCAGATCCAGGTCCCGTATGATCACCTCCTCGGTTATGGGGCCGTCCCAGCCCCAGGTCATAGTAACGGCATACTCCGGCGGGGGAGACTGAAAATGGGCTGCTACCTCACTGGCCTTCGGATAGGATAGCTGCTGCCAAGGTTTCTGTCCCCATACAGAGGATGTTACGATCAGGCTAAGGATGATAATTACAGAAGTCCGCTTCATGATTCCACCTTATTCGAATGTCAAGAAATCTAACCTATGTATACAAAATACAGCGTATGTTATGGTGCATTGCGACGAATGATCGGCTCACCTTCTTCGACCTCTATGGCCAGTCCCAATAGATCCAGGTCCTGGACGTTTTCCAGCAGGAAGCCCCGGCGGGCCTTGATATGGCAGTTCTGGAAGGAGACATTCCGAATGGGACTGTCCTTCAGGCCGCGCATGTCACCGACGTGGTCGGTGGTGCCCGAGACATTAATTATCCTGACATTGCGGACTACCGGCAGTGGATCCGACGGGGGTTTGAGAGGCGGGCGCATACGCCAGGCCATATTGAATTCAAAAGCCTTGCGTGTATCTTTCAAAACCAAATCGCGGTAGGTGATGTCTTCCACCACCCCGCCGCGGCTGGGCTGGCTCTTGAAACGAATCGGGGCCCAGTTGTCCGCCTCCATGATACAGTTGCGGATCTCGACCTGTCGAATGCCGCCGGACATCTCACTGCCCATCGACACGCCACCGTGGCCGTAGCGGAAGTGGCATTTTTCCACGATGATATATTTGGACGGTCGATTCACACGACGGCCGTCCTCGTCCTTACCGCTCTTGATGGCGATGCAGTCGTCATTGACATCAATGTCACAATCGACAATACGGACGTTCTTGCTGGAGTCCACGTCAATACCGTCGGAGCTGATGATGTTATGTGCGGCACGGATGATCAGATTCTCGACGAGCACATTTTCACAATAGAGAATGAACAATCCCCAGCAGGCCTGGTTTTTCATCGATATACCTGAGACCTTGACGTCCTTGCAGTTCTGAATACCGATCAGACGGGGCCGACCGGTTTTCAGTTCCCGGCTGCCGCGGGGATAGCGTTCCATCCAGGCATCGCCGGAGCCGTCGATCTGGCCTGGACCGGTGATATCCACATCGTTCATGTCAAAGAAATTCACCAGGGCGGCGGTCCAGACCTTTTCTTCGCCCTCCCACCGGGTGGGCACCTGGAGATAGTCATTGGGATCGACCACGCCCTTGAGCACGGCATCCTTTTCCAGATGCAGGTCCACTGCCTGTTTGAAAAATACTGAGCCGGTAAGGAAGGTTCCAGCCGGAACCACCAGTATTCCGCCGCCATTGGCTGCGCATTGATCGATAGCCGCCTGAATAGCCCGAGTATTACAGGTCTTGCCGTCGCCGACTGCTCCAAAATCGGTAATCATAACGGATTGGGTCCGGGCCCGGGCACTCGTCTCGGCGTAGGCACGGCGAGCCGGAGCTGGAAGGATCGACAGAATCAGGGTGGTCAACATAATCGTCAGCAAGCTACTTTGATACAAGGGCTTGATCATTGGTCCTTCCTTTATGGTATAGTTCCCTGATTGTACCAATCACTTCAGGTTTTATGTGTATAATATCAGTTACTTCAGATGATTGACAAGACGTAGGCATCCCTTAAAGTGGGAAAAATTTTTCTAAGTGTCCCTTCTTTCGCAATCCGCTGAACCGTTAAAAACCACTTTCCCGTATGGTACAAAAGCTCATCCGCTCTTAACTCCATGAGGTTTAATTAGTCGCCGTCCAGTTCCTCAACTGGATCATTAATTGATTTTGTCTTCATTCATACACGATGCTCGATGCTCGATTTACAGTCTTTATTTACCGACTTTATGAAATTATTTATCATTACTTATCTTTCCTTCTACGAGTATCCAGCATCAAATATCGAGTATCAAGTTCTTTTTTCCAATATGTGATTTGGTTTTTTTGAGGGTCTCCATCTGCACTTTCCAAAGAGAGAGTTATTCAGTTGGTATCTGTGTTCGCAATCGCAACATCGCGTATATTCAACCGCCTATACACAACAACGGTGATTACAGGCCAAGTAAATCCTCGAATACAATTTTGCCGCCAACGATTGTTGCGTATATAGAACAGTCCTCATCGAGCAGAACAATATCCGCGTCTTTGCCTGGTTGTATAGAGCCTTTTTTCTCTTCGATACCCAGCACTCTGGCTGGATTCTCGGTAACCGTTTTGATCGAGACATCCAGCGGGCAGCCTGTATAGGTTACGAATCTTTCAAGAACTTGGCCCAAGCCCAAGGCAGTTCCTATGAGTGTGCCGTCCTTGTACCTTGCTGTTCCGTCCTTGGATTCATATTCGACACCATTATAGATATATTTGCCATCCGCAAGCCCAATTGCCTTCATGCCATCTGTGATTGGGATAATTCGATTTGGCCCGAGCGTATCAAAAGCGAACCTCAGAACCGCCGGATGTATGTGGACCCCGTCGGTAATTAGCTGAGTGGTAATATCTTTGTTTTCAAAGATTGCAAGCAACGGCCCAGGCGACCGATGGTGCAGTGAAGGCATCGCATTGAATAAATGTGTAACATGTGAGATGCCGGCTTTGAATCCGTCAAGTGTTTGTTCGTAAGCTGCCTCGGAATGGCCGAACGAGGCAATAGTCCCATCAGCTACGAGACATTCGATTATTTTCAAGCTGCCGAGTATTTCAGGCGCTATCGTCATCATCTTGAGATGTCCCTTTGTCAAATCGTATATTTCTTGCAGGATTTCTACTGACGGTTCAGCTATACATTCCGACGAAATCATTCCCTTTTTTGCCTTTGAGATAAACGGTCCTTCCAGATGGATGCCCAGAAGATTAGCGCCGCCGAGGTCCCTGTCGACAAATTCGGCGGCCAGGCGCAAATGTTGATTTTCTTGTCCAGGCTTAAATACGGTTGTAGCAAGAAATCCTGTTACCCCAAACCTTGCACAGGTCTTTGAAATTGTTCTTAAGGCCTTTTCGGTCCCATCGAGCACATCATACCCGCCTGCTCCCTGGATATGCACATCGATAAATCCTGGCGCCGCTATCAGGCCTTTCGCATCCAGCACATGCTCGCAAGCAATAGATGCATCAACTTGACCGACCCGTGTGATGGTGTCTTTCTCGATCAATATAGAAGCAGTATATCCATACTGTAGCCTATCAAACAATCTGCAGTTGGTTATTAGCAATCTGTGCATCATAGCGGTTCTTACCTTATTGTGACTTTATGATTCTTTGAAATATACCAATTCGACTTAAATCTCCGAAGTAATGGCAATAACTTGTTTTGCCCAACGTATTCTGTCCGGCAATTCAAGTCAAGCTTGTGCCATAATAAAAACGATGTTGCCGTTACATTTCCTGTATATAAATGCTTGTCTTGACACATGAAATACCTGACCTTATCATTTGCGCAAACTGTGCTTTGTTTTTAGGAAAAGGATTATGTCTAAAGTAAAAAGAAGCTGGGAAAAACGCCTTGCTGGTGAGCCCGACAAGCTGACGGTCGATTTCGTGGAGTCGCTTTCCTATGACAAGCGTCTGTACAAATATGACATAGTCGGCTCAATCGCGCACGCGCAGATGCTCGCCGAGCAGAAACTGATCACCAACGATGAGTTCAAGAAGATCAAGAACGGCCTCATCGAGATTAGCGAGGAGATAGCGGCAGGGCGGTTCAAATTCGATAAACAACATGAAGATATCCACATGGCCATCGAAGCCGCGATGATAGCGAAGATTGGCGAGGCCGGTGAGAAGCTTCATACCGGCCGGAGCCGAAACGACCAGGTCGCTGCTGATATCCGGCTCTGGATGCGTGACGAGATTGAAATTCTGCGTGCCAAGATAACGCTGCTGCAGCAAGCCTTCGTCAAACTGGCAGATGAATATGCTGATGATATAATGCCAGGCTATACACACCTTCAGCATGCACAACCTATAGTTATTGCAGCGTACCTGTTGAGTTTTGTAGAGCAGTTTGAGCGGGACTATATTCGCTTGAAGAGTTGCAACGACCTGTTGAACGTTTCCCCTTTGGGCAGTGGAGCCATAGCAGGCTCGACTTTACCCATAGATAGAAAGAGCACCGCCAAGCAGCTTGGTTTTTCCGATATCAGCTACAACACTATCGATGCTGTAGGTGACAGAGACTTCTGCGCCGAGTTTATTTTTAATTGTGCACTGATAGTGACGCATTTCTCCCGCTTAGCAGAGGACTGGATCATCTTTTCTACGAATGAGTTTGACTTTTTGCGCATCGACGATAGCTTCTGCACATCTTCGAGCTTGATGCCGCAAAAGCGTAATCCGGATCTTCTTGAGTTGATTCGTGCAAAGACCGGCTCAGTATATGGCGCTTTGATTGCGATGCTCACGATTCTAAAGGGTCAACCCTCAAGCTACAATCGCGATCTGCAGGAGGATAAAGTTCATATATTCGCAGCCGCCGACACCGTTGAAGCCTGCCTTGATGTGGCACAGGCAATTGTCTCAACTGCTAAATTCAATACCGAGAAGATTTCATCTCACCTCGACGAAGGCTTTCTTGATGCCACCAGTTTGGCAGATTACCTGGTTGAAAAGGGCGTTTCTTTTCGCAAGGCTCACGGCATTGTTGGCTCATTGGTCGCCTATTGTGAAAAGCAAAAAAAGAAGTTAAGCCGGCTCAGCCTCGATGAGTTTGGAAAATATGTGACTGTTGTAGACAAAGATGTTTATGAGTACCTCGGCGCAAAAAATGTGGTCTCTAAATACGCCAGTGAGGCTGCTGCTGGGCCCAAGCAGGCAAAGAGGCAAATCGTATATTGGAAAAAAGAACTTGATACTCGATACTTGATGCTCGATTCTCGTAAAAGGAGAAAATGAGTGGAGAACCAGAGTTATAGGGATTTGGATATTTATAGAAAAGCCCACAGATTAGCCATAGAGATTCACCGGATGAGCTTAAATCTGCCAAAATTTGAAATGTACGAAGAGGGCAGCCAAATAAGAAGATCGAGTAAGTCAGTAAAAAATAATATAGTAGAAGGTTTTGGAAGACGTAGATACAAACAGGAATTCATTAAATTCCTCACATATTCTCTGGCATCATGCGACGAGACTATAGCTCATTTAGATACATTGTATGAGACTAAGTCGCTCGACGATGAAAAGAAGTATAGATACTTTTATGAAGAATATGACCATCTTGGTAGAATGATAGATAATTTCATAAAGTCGGTGAATAAAGGCCATAAATCTGGCATCGATCAACGAGCATCGAGAATCGAGCATCGTGTATGAATGAAGACCAGATCACTGAATGGTTTGCTCGCCAGAGTAAGTTGTCACCCCAAGACTTCCCAATCGGCATAGGTGACGACATGGCTCAGATTCAGTTAGCTGAAGGAATCTCGGTCCTTATCACTACCGATATGCTTCTGGATGGTGTGCACTTTAATCTTGAAAAAGCTACGCTTGAGCAGGTTGGATATAAAGCCATGGCGGTTAGTCTGAGCGACTGTGCAGCAATGGCGACAGTGCCTGTGGCCGCAGTTGTATCTGTTGCTCTGCCGAAGAGTTTCGGTGAGAAGCAGTTGAAGCGACTTCATGCTGGGATAACCTTAGCTGCGGGAAAATTT
>Ga0307443_1002017_pt1 | contig 11547 bp, 21 predicted proteins | sample SalMarSW160220MG_FD_202148 | JGI IMG/M metagenome (GOLD analysis project Ga0307443, IMG submission 202148) | Salt marsh sediment microbial communities from the Plum Island Ecosystem LTER, Massachusetts, United States - SW1601-220 | ecosystem: Environmental > Aquatic > Marine > Intertidal zone >... | reverse complement strand
GAGGCAATGCGTAGAGTATCAAAGTATTCGCGGTTGAGAAATATCACATACTTTTTACTCTGCCTCCAGACCATCGAAAAGGAGTTTCGTGCAGCCGCACTGGCTAGTAAAGAGGGCTTTAATCGATTAGTATATAATACTAATAACAGGTTTAATAAAGGTACTAATCGATTAGTACCCCAAGCTAATGACGGAGGTGGTACGACAGATAAGTACATAGCACTCAAATATCCTGGGCTTGTGAGGGTAGGAGGTGCACCCGCTTAACGCTAAATTTTGGCCAGGTCGTCACCTGGCAGGGCTCAAGTTTGACCTCTTTGCCGGTCCGGAGACAAAGGGGGCAAATGATGATGCCCCGGGTCAGGGCGCAATCCTCGATGGCGTAACCACACCCCGGGCAAGCCCTGGCAAAATACCCTTTGTCACCATTTTCGAAGGTGAATCGGTTATATAGGTGTTTAGTTCGTGGCATTTATCCGCTCAAACTCCCATTTTGAGAAGCCGTCATACCAGGACGGGGGAAGGCCGAGCTCCTCCCGCTTGTAGGCTGCCATAGCGAGTTTTTTGTCGAGGAGCCAGATAAGAGGGAGGAGCAGCAGTATAATGCCATGGGTGGGCCCGACGAGGACCAAGGCTGCGACCACGTTTACCAGCCAGTATCGCTTTCGAGCTTTAACTCTCATGGGGTTGGTACCTTTTTTTTTGAATAAGATAAGTAGCGTTCCCCCTTGATATTGTCCTCGTCGAGGCGATTATAGTACGTGGCGTCCGGGTTATTGTAGCCCAGGGGGAATACGTCCGGGTATTTGCTCTTGATGAGAGCCATGACCTTCTTGTTGATCTCGACAGTTTCTCTAAGGTTCACCTTTCTCCTCCTTTCGTAGCCAGAACTCGAGGGCCTCGAATACCGCCTGGCGCATTGTGATGCCTTTAATGATGGCCCGGGCGTGGGCTTGGCGGCGGATCACGGCCTCCCGGGGTGTCTGTGGCTTCATATCTTGTAGCCTCACTTTACTTCTCGGTCTCGCCTATGAGTTTTTGTTGATGTAGGGGAAAATTCTCACGTCGAGACCACCGGACAAACTTCAGGGCTTGGATGTCCAGCTTGAGGGCTTTTGTGAACTTAGGTTCAACATCGTAGTTGCCTGTCCTAAGCAGTTCATTGTTTAGCTTGATGGCTTCTTCTAGCGTCATGTGTTTATCCTCCCTTTACTATTCCTCCGGCTCCTCGCCCGGGAGTAGTTGGTTAACTCTGTCGTAACATCCAATTCTAACCTCTGTGAATACCTTCAGGCCTTCGATGCCGAGCCTGACAGCCAGTTGATTGTCGTGGTCCGGGGCTGTTTTGAGCGGGAGCTCGAGGTGCTCCAGGAGCTCGATGGCTTTTGATAGTTTAATTAGCATAGGTCCTCCTCGTCGTGGGGCGTGGCTCATAATTGAGAAACCAGGAATATAGCGACCATTACAAATAGTAGAATCCAAGCTGTCTCAAACATTCGCCTCTGCAACTTAGTCATACCTCACCTCCCTTTTATTACTCCTCGGTCTCACTTGGGAGCGGTGGTATGGGGGTGTAGTAGTTGTTTGCCCTAACATCTTTGACTGCCTTCAGGGCTTGGATGCCTAGCCCGATAGCTTCTCGCTCATCATCATCTAATCCTGCGATTTCAGATTGTGCCAAGCACTCAAGGTCTGTCATAGCTTCGTCTAGTGTCATACTCCCTCCTTTTGTGGTGAGGGCTCCGACCACTTGTACAGGAACCAAGGGCGGGACCCTCACCGTGCACATAAAGCACAATAATTGTACCATAGGGGGTATGGGGGAATGGGGATATTTTATGATCATAAAAGGCCGGCCGGCCCCGGGATCCTGGGCCGAGATTTCCGCGGCCAAAGCTAAGAGGCGATTTTCCGGGGTTATGTCAGCTACAAACGCGCTCTGAGAGGCTCAGGAGAGGGCATGAAAAAGTTTTTGAGGGTAAATGGTCGGACGGTGGGGAATTGTGGGCAGTTCTACAAGAGGTGGTTAAGGTCTGAGGGGGATTTCAGCGGTCCTCCTCGTCCTCGTCCTCGTCCAGGTAGTCGTCGTCGGGTCCTTGGTATGTTATTGTCAAGTCAGTGGCCAATCATTTATACCTTATGCCTCCACTCGGCTACCAGGGCGTCGTAGTGAATTTGGGCGGCAGCCAGGGCGGACTCGGCGCGATGGAGGGCTACCCGGAGCTCGTCCCGCCTGGCGGTGGCTTCCACGGGTATGACCTCGGCGGTAATGAGCGTTCGTTCCTCCTCAGTGAGGGAAGTCTGTAAGCTCTTGAGGTCCCGGGTGAGCTTGACGACCTCGGCGGCAGCCTTCCGGATCTCCTCGACTTCGGGCGTGGCTTCCACGCCGGCTGCCTTCCGCCATTTGCCGGTTATATCTTTGAACTCTTGATATGCCATAGGACTGAACGGGGATGACTCGGCCTGTACCATAAGTATAAACTGTGAAGCCTCGGGAGTAAAGCCGATATCCTGGAGCATCAGGTAGCCGTCCTCGGGCGTGATCAAGCCCTTCTTTACCGCCAGGACGATGTCGGCTTTCGACGCCTCTCGTTCTTTAGCCTCCGCCGGCGGCTTGATGGTCGCCTTGTAGATCTTCAACAGGAACTCCGCATCCAGTAGGGTATAGCGAAGCTCGAGCAGCTTGTCCAGCGCCTCCTGTTCGGTGATCACCTCAGCCTTGAGCCCCTTGATGATGTCGGTCTTGGTCAGCTCGCGCTGATTAACTACTACATCTTCCTCGTCAGGGGGTATGTTTATGGTCAGTAAATAATCAGCCTCGTCCTCTTCGAAACCCAGGTCCATCAAGAGCTCCAGCCCCTCGCCCCGGGTGATGATACCCGTTTTAACTCCCTTGTAGATGTCGGACTTGGTGAGGTCGCGCTCCGCCGCGACCCGATCTCCCTCTGTCGATTTTATCTTAGTCTCGATGAGCTCCTCGAGCCTGTCGGCCGGCATACCGTAGCCGGTGAGCTCGGCGCGGACCTCATCGAGGGTGATCCAGCCGTTCTTCCAGCGGGCGATGAGGTCAGGGAAGGCGACATAGACCTTGGTCCAGAGGACATAGTCGTCTAAGTCCTTGCCGTGGTAGCCCTGCCAGGCGTAGATCTCCCGGAGCCGTGCCTCGTCTATGGTCCGCATATCCCAGAAGCGCCGGACATCAACCCGGGTAGGCACCTCGTAGGAAATGTCGATCAGCTTCTGTCGCCAGTACGGGGGGATCTCAACCAAGCGGAACCATTCCCTCATGTCCTCCTCGGTGAAGTCGGTCCGGCGGAGCATCTCGACGATGGTCCGGAACTCGGGGTGCTCCCAGTGAGCCCTCCAGAAGTTAAGGGCCTGCTCCCGGGTAACGCCGATCTTCTCAAACAGGGTCAGGTCAAGTTCGCCGAACTCATCATCCAACCCGTATTTAGCGATCATGGCAGGCTCAAAGACCTCTTTAGCCTGCCAGTTCACCAGGTCCTGAGCCGAGGGCATAAAGAGGGTAAAGAACTTGAGGGCTTCCATGCGGTCGTCGCTCCAGCCCTGGTCTCGGAGGTCGTCGAAGTATTTCTCATAGGCGGCGGGATCCCGACGCCAGGCGGTTATAAGGGATATAGGATCGAGGCGATAGGTCTGCGCTACTCTCTCCTCTGATTGCTCCATTCTTTTGAGCCCGGGAGGGAAAAGCGTGCCGACCGCCTGTACGACCATGACGATGGCCATGACTATAAGTATGGCTATCTGGATCCACGAGTGAGGCTCCAGCGCTCGTTCTACTATAGCCTTGAGCTCCGGAGGGGTGTCGGGGTTATCTCTTATCTTTTCGAGGACCTCCTTAACATTGTCTCGAGCGGCGGGCTCCTCATCCTCGAGGAACTTTTTAGCGGCTTCGGCTATACTGCGGAGGACCCAGCCACGCAGGCGGTCCTTCCAGTAATCGCTGAGGCTGTCTATCCAGTCGCGAAATCTATCTGCAAGCGCCATACTACTTCTCCGGTCCGAAAAACCAGTTTTCGAATCTATCCGCTAGCCAGTCCAGAGGGGAGTTAAAGAAGCTCTGGATATCGTCGAACCACAGGTTGATGAGGTTGACGGGGGCAGCTATAGCGGCCAGGGCAGTATTGATTAAAGTTTGAACTATATCTACTGTTACCGCACCGATAGCGGAGACAACACCGGCAATGTAGTCACTTATCTCGGCCGGGATCCCCTTGACCCAGGCATAGATTTCCTGCGCCTTGGTTGTTACCGCAGGTGCAATCTGGTTGTAAGCCCAAACGGCTTTGTTATAGGCATCTATGACTAAGTCTATGAGGTAGCCAGTGGCATAGTTCCAGGCGTCCCGTGCTTTGTTGTAAGCGCGACGGGCCTCGTCCCAGGCATCATCGGCAAGGTCGAGGGCGTCATCTATCAGGTTCCTAAGCGTGATTTGCGCATAGTTCCAGAGGTCGCTGAGGTCATCCCAGATATCGCCGAACCTATCCCAGACCGCATCGAGCCAGTTACACAAACTCAACCAGTTATTTCTCAAGCTCGCGAAGCGCGAGTAGATGTTATAGCAATACTGGGTTACCGAGTATAAAGCGGAGGCGATGTAAGGGCCGACAGCGGGGATATCATGCGCCCAGTTACCAGCATCGTAAAATCTGTCACCGAGTGATAGAAACCAACTGCTGACAGAGTAAAGAATATCCGATATCGCGTTTCTGATATAGCTCGGCATGGCAGCAGCGTAATCCTATAGAGCCTTAATGGACTCTATCTTCTGAGCCTCCTTAGCCAGGAGCTTGTCCACCTTCTCCTTACTGAAGTCGGCCTCCGGGACGTCCATAGTAAACCGGACATCAGACTTCGTGAGCGCAGAGACGCGGTAGATCTTTTCTACACGGCCTTCCCGGGTGATCTCAGTCCGCTCCACAATATCTACGGCGTGATATAGTTCAGCCATCGTTATTTACCTCCTCACTTTTTCCTTTCAGTATAGCTTACGCCAAAGAAGTACCCGGCGGCTAGCGTGAGTATGCTCTTTACCTCACCGTCAATACCGGTAAAGAGCAAGGCTAGGCAGCCGGCAATCAGGACCAGGGCGGTGATTTTATCCGGAGTCCATTTCACAGAAGCACCTCCTTAATTAGTTTAGCTAACCCTATCAAAATTAGCAATAGGGCAATAAAACCGAGTCCTCTGCCGGCCAGGTAGTAGTGCTCCTCTCCCGTCACGGGAGAAGTCTCGGCCGGGAGGACCATATATTGAGCTGGCCAGGGGCAGAGGACCTCAAAGAAGCCGATGACCAGGGCGTGCCACTCCTGGGGGGTGCTGAGCAGGGTTCTGAGTTTAATGCCGTCAAACATAGCTATCTCCTTATGTGTCCGCATATTCCATAGTGCCATGCACAGCACTAACAACAAGACAATCATTAAGGCCAGTACCAAACATGACCGTTATCTTCTGGCTGTAAGCAGGCATGAAAAACAGCATATTATTATGCTCATTCGCAAGTGTACATTCGTTGTTGCTGGTTTTACTTGCCTCATAGGCTTCATACGGATGAAAGGTTACAAATCTGTTTGCGTCCCCCACACCTTCATAGTCTCTAAGAAGTAGCAGAGCATAAATTGCTGCATCGGTAGCTGCTATCTTCGCAGATAAGTCAAGGTCAAAGAATCCAGCCGTAACATTAGTTTGAGACTGGCAGGTTATCACATCATCATCTGCCCAATCATCAGTTGAGCTTGTCGTGGTTATCGTATTAGTAACTAAGTTCACAGACACGATTTTACGACTGTTTCCTCTCGTGGTGTTATGTAGTATAATCTGCCCCCAGCGGGTAGTCCCGTTATATGCCTGCATCCCATTGAACATATCCTCATTGCTATCACCATCATAGACAACGGATGTAGCAGTAGGAGCGCCATTGATTAAGCCACTAAATACGCTTTGCTTGGCATGGGGAACATAAAGGCAATAGCCACTCAAGCAAGTGGGATTGAAGTTTAGCAGTCTGCGACTAGAAGCTCCGAAGTCCTGAGAGAGGTGAGTCTTGTCAATGATGTCTGTGAGGCCGCCATGCCAGAGTGTGTTAGCTCCGGCTCCATGGGTGCCTGTGGTCTTGGCAGCGTGAGCGGTGTCGGCGGCAATTCTGGCGTCTTCTTCCGCGTCTACGTCCGCAACCCTGGCGGTGGCTTCAGCAACTACCGCGGCGGCGACCTCGGCATCCCTGGCGATCCCCGCGGGGATGTCAGCGTCGGTCAGCTTTCTTGACTTCCACAAGCCGGAGGCCTGGTCGTAGTAGAATAGGTCATCGTCGGCCGGGGAGGCTACGCTGACGTCGGCCAGGTCGTCCAGGTTTACGTTCGACAGATCAACCTTGACGTAGCCGTTGGCGTCAACCTGGAGTGGTATCCAGACCTTGTTGGTGGCGTCCCAACCCCAAAGTAGTGCTCCTGGCATATTAACTCTCTCTATCCCTTTTTGATGATCAGGGCTCCGCTGGTATTTACCTGGACCGGGATCCACTTTTTGTTAGTGTCGTCCCAGGCCCACATTAGTACTCCTGGCATAATTCCCTCCTGTTATGGTTCGTTCTGAGTAAGTATAACATCGTCTACATAAATACCGTAGGCGGCAGCTATCCCCTCGTCTATTTTAACAGTCTGAATCCAGTAAGGACTTGCGGCGTTGGCGGTCAGGCGATAGTCTATGCCACTCATGTCATACTCAACATCGTTGAGGATTACTCTGACATATTGCTGTGTAGCTGGATCTATCACTACCTTGATCGTGTTGAAAAGGTAAAATCCCGAAAGTAAAACCAGGCCGGTAGCCAAGTCCTGATAGTTCCCATCTTCATCTAAATACTGGAGCTTATTATTTGCAGTATCGTAACGTAGCTCAGCATGGTGGCGGTTTGTGCCGTCGAATATGTACTGTCTGAACTCAATGTAGGTGATATTGTCATTGCTGGTGAATGATATTTCGCAACCAAGCTTTGAGAGGACAGGATAAGGCCAATAATGGCTCATCTGTGCGTGGTCAGTAGTTTTGTCACCCTTCAAAAGCTCGGCACTAAACGCTCCGTTCCTTGAGTATAGAGCACAGGCCGCCAATGATGCACCAGTCCCCACGAGATATGATTCCCATTTGCCAACTCCGCCCTCGAAGTCGTCAAACCATATAACATTACCCCGGCGGTCAAAAGTGACGATACTGCCGAGGCGTGCAGCCAGCTCCCCGAGGTCGGATATGCTGACGATGGTCTCGGTCGGGGCGTACTGGCCGAAATCAGGTTGTCCTTTAGCCATATTCCTCCTTAATCAAAGCTCATTGATATTCTCCGCGGCAGTATCAACTCCAGCAATCCTTTGATGGCATCGGTGACAGCCAGGGCGACGATTGACTTGCGGGGGAGGACCGCGACGAAGACGTCGAACGTGTGGGGGTAGGTATCGTCGTCATTCCAGCCCTTCAGCTTGAACTCGTAGGGCGGCTGGTAGCTCTCGTAGTACTCCTCCCAGTCGATGGGGTGGGCATCTCCCGACAGGTCCATGCCCTCGGTCGACGGCGCTATCTGGTGCTCGTGGTGAAGAATAACCAGGTGAGCCAGGGCGGCGTGTCCGGGGCGAGGACGGACCATGATCTTAGAGATGATGCCGTGGGCTATTTTCAGCGTCTCAATCGTCGGGGCGGCCGATAACGTGTTAGCCGGTATCGTTATTGATGCCTCGAAAAGCATTATTAGCCTCGGCTATTTATTGACGGCAAAGAGGGGTGGAGCGTCTCCTACTCCTCTTTGCCGTTTAATTCACGCCATTGCACGAAGATGCCGGACACACTCGTGCCGACATCGACATAGAGTCCCTTGGAGCAATAGACAGGCACTTTAGGGGAGAAGGGCATTAACCTGACGGTAGCGGCTTTGAGGGTCACTATCGGGTCGCCGGTGGTATTCTCGCCATTGTAGAGGACCGAGTCAGTAGTAGCAGCGGAAGGCACCAACCCGGCATATACCAGCTCGCACGGCCCATGGCTCAGGACCCGATCCCCGGTTACCCACGCCCAGGAGTACTCTTTGCTCTCCACTATTCCCCCAGCTAGAGTGGTCTAACCTGCTCAGCTACTACGGCACAAGCGCCGGCAGTCCCACCGGAGGTAAAGACAAGCTCTGCCTTCTTGTAAGGCATCGGGTTAAACCATGTCTCAGGCTTGTTCAGCTCGCCCATGGGAATCGGCAGGGTGGCATGGAGGGCATGACCCGTCTCTTTCCCGGTTATCTGCCGAGCCGTACCATCAAGAGCTCCTGCCATGGTGTAAAGCTCGCCATTATAGGTGCTGGACCACTGTGCCCATGGTACAATTACCCTGGGCGTTCCCGGTGTCTTGACGAAACCGGTAACCCAAGGTTCTTTATTGCACAGAGTACGAGCGGTAAACGAGCCACCTCTAAAGAAATCATGCTTTAACATAACCTCACCGAACATCGCCTGGGCTTCAGCATCAAGCTGCTTCACCCTGCGGTTAAGGGCAATGAATTTGTCGGTATCACAGGTCAGCTTCAGGTTCGAGGTAACCTCGTCTATATCAGAGCCTTCTACCCAGTGCCTGGTCATCATCATCCGGTAGACATAGTCCAGGGGCAGCTCCTTGCGCTCCTCGGCGCCGCTCGAGCTAGATGAGGTAAAGGACAGGAGCTCTTTAGCCATGAGGTACTGCGCAGGAGTCGGCGCCTCCTCCATAATCTTGGCGATGATACTGCCCTTTATAGTCCCGGTAGCGAAGGAGACGTTGGAGCCGATTGCCCTGATAGCTGCTATGTTTGTGGTGATTTTCAGCTGAGGATTCTTGAACCGGTTGAAGTCCATGGCGTACTCCTGGTCCCCGAGATACCGGCCAAAGAGTAGTAAGCAGCCATGTCTTTGTACCCCGCTTGCCCACTCGGAAGGGAATAGAGTCGGGACTTTACCCAGCTTATAGAGGTGCAGGGCCTCGAGCTCTGTAAGGGTAAGGCCGTAAAGCACGTCGGAGCCGTCAACTATTTCCAGCTTGGTGATGATATCCGAGATAAAGTTGTCCTCGTTGCTGGTGGTCTCGTTGGAGGCTTCAAACTCCAGGTAGAGCGCGGTGACAGGGTCGGTTATGTCCAGGTCCTTAATGAACGTCCCAGCATCATCAAGGACTTTTTGATATTCTAAAACAGCATCTCTATATCTCATCTACTTACTACCTCCTCACTATGCCCCGCCGCCACTAGAGGCGACACCGAGCAGCGCCAATCTCTTGGCGTTGAGGGCCTTGCCGACTTCCTCTACCCTCTTGTAGTTAGCAGGATCACCCCGAGGCTTACGAGCAGAGAGTGTTAGCGCCGCAATGGTAGAGAAATACGGGCCGGCTCCCTCCTTGTAGTCGACTGTGGCAGCGGCTACACCGGGAGCAAAGCGGTCCATGGCCACATCGCGGATCTTGCGGGCAAACTTGGCGGCTCCAGCTCGGGCTACCCCCCGGGCAAATCGGTCCTTGATACCGGGAGCGGTGATTGCCTGGCCGTAGTTATCCCGTGCCGCTTGCGTCTTGGTAGCCCAGTCCGAAGCGGCTGCCTCTGCATTAGCGGCGAACTCCGCAGAAGCCCGACCGGCGTTTTCCGACCACTTCGTGGTCGAGGCTTCGATTGCTTTTACTTTGATTGCCATATAGTACCTCCTTTGTTTCTTGACTGAGACCCAAAGAGAAGGGGCTGAGACCCACAGCTCTCCTCTCCAGGTCTCAGCCCGTATTGACAATTATGCTCCCGGGGTGTTAGATTGTCAAGAGGCAAAAATGTTGCCGTAGGGAGAGGATAGCATAAACAGGTTAAGATTACGCCTCGCAATTTTCTTTTTCATGCTCTTGAGACGTGACGGCACAGGCCATCTCATAGGAGTTCAAGACGCATTTTGGTATGCCACGCACTTAGAGTGGTGGGGATTATAAGCTATGCCAAGACAAGAGCGTGAGCGGCGTTATATCTCAGAGTATATGCTAACTGCCTGGCCGGCGGGGGAGTGGCAGCTCAATGTGGAGCTCGGGCCGATACCCCAGGAGTACGTTGACCGCTACGGACTGGGCAGGGCGGCGGCTCTTTTCAGACCTACTAGGCCCCGGGTGGATGCAGTGAAGTGGCAGGACGACAAGTACTACCTCATCGAGGCCAAGATACGCAACATAAAGGACGGCATCGGCGACCTGTACTACTATCGGGGCATGGCAGCGAGGACGCCGGATCTACCTTTTTACAACGGCCAGCCTATTATTTGCCGCCTGATCGTGCCCTGGATGATAGACTGGATAAGGGTAGCTGCTGAGGAGGCGCAGGTTGAGATAGTAGTGTTTTGGGCTGACTGGATTGCGGAGTACGCAGAGGAGAGAAAACACTACTTCACGGCGGAGTACAGGGCGGCCAGGGCCGAGAAGATGAAGCTGCGGGAGATCTTGGGGGTGGATTAATGACTTGTGATCTTAAATCCCAGGCCAAGGCAATTGATAACATTGAGCGAGCAAAGACAACCCTGCTTAAAGCTGGTTATGGCATCATAGACCCTTCCTATATGAGCCTTCTGCGTCAAGGGAATATTGCAACTTTAAACTTCGGATTTAAGATTCCTCGCCCTATGACCCTGCTTATAAAGTTAGTGGGGCTCTCGCCAGGAGAGATAAAGCTCTGGCATGACGCTGACTCAGGGTGGTTTACCGAGGCAAGAGCTAAACCGGGAGCCACACCAGTCTATAAACACGTATCGGACGAGGTGGCGGTAGCGATACTCAAGAAGGAAGTGACCCATGAGCTCGAGGTCGAGCTGCTCACGCCTGACGAGTACGTCGACAATTAAAAAGGGAGAGCAATGCACGAATCAGAACCTATATCATTGACGATTTTACGGACCGCGACCAACCTCCTGATGAACTATGTCGCCCTGGTGCCTGGCGTACCGACCCGGATGCACTTTACCGACGATTACTACGTAGACCGAGAGATAGCCGACAAAGAGACCGGCAAACCCAAGCGGATAAAGTCCCTGGTATTCTGGGTAGACGAACTTAACGGCGAGGATACGGCCAGGACGTTCAGTATTCTATCCGAGAAGCTCGCGGCTCACTTCGAGCCATTCCGCCCTAATAAAGAGTATACCCACTACGACTTCATCATCACACAGATAGGCGACGGCTTCCTTAAAGACTGGAATGTGCAGCCTATTCACCGGCCAGAAAAGGGTTAAACCCCACTCTTAGACGGACACCCCCCCCCTATTGCTACGACAAAATCATGCCATTTCTACGATAAAATCACGCCATTTATATGTAAAAGGGAGGTTTTGCGTGCTGCAAAATCACGTCATTTTTGTGATAAAAAAATCCCTCGAGGGAAAATATCTCAAATCTGGAATGAAGCTAAAAATTCTCTCGAGAAATTCTCAAAACTTTTTTCAGAAATTCTCAAAACTTTTTTCAATATCGTAGCTCCCCAGGGGTTTCTCACCCCCCAGACAAAACTGT
>Ga0307443_1002006_pt1 | contig 11577 bp, 27 predicted proteins | sample SalMarSW160220MG_FD_202148 | JGI IMG/M metagenome (GOLD analysis project Ga0307443, IMG submission 202148) | Salt marsh sediment microbial communities from the Plum Island Ecosystem LTER, Massachusetts, United States - SW1601-220 | ecosystem: Environmental > Aquatic > Marine > Intertidal zone >... | reverse complement strand
GAAAGATGCTTTTTGTAATCACGGTAAAGGCTGTATCTCGAGCTCCCATCGCACCATAGTGGAATTGAAAGGGGTCTCGAGGCCGGGCATCGAGGAGATCCATCCCCGCTCCCATCGCACCATAGTGGAATTGAAAGATGCTTTTTGTAATCACGGTAAAGGCTGTATCTCGAGCTCCCATCGCACCATAGTGGAATTGAAAGTCCAGCGCGCCTTCACTTTTGATAGCTCGAAGTTCCGCTCCCATCGCACCATAGTGGAATTGAAAGTAGAAGAGCAGGTTATCCTCGCCGAAGTTGGGATCGCTCCCATCGCACCATAGTGGAATTGAAAGTTGAAGAAGCCATGAAAGAGACCTTTGGTATGAAACGAGCTCCCATCGCACCATAGTGGAATTGAAAGACAGTCAGGCGAGCCTAGCCGCAACCCTTCTGGTGGCTCCCATCGCACCATAGTGGAATTGAAAGGCGAATATCTCGATCCGTTCGTATTTCTCAATCTTAGGGCTCCCATCGCACCATAGTGGAATTGAAAGTCGTTTGCGGTTAGGATCGAGACGCCGTTTCTGCCGCTCCCATCGCACCATAGTGGAATTGAAAGACGACATCGTATGAACATAGAGCTTGAGGGCATCAAAGCTCCCATCGCACCATAGTGGAATTGAAAGATGCAGATGGGAGTGTCCATACTGCGGGCAAGACGGGGCTCCCATCGCACCATAGTGGAATTGAAAGTTTGTTAGTCCACCTAGTCCGATTCAGGATACGGTGGCTCCCATCGCACCATAGTGGAATTGAAAGATTTCTCTTTTGATTTCTATAGTGAGAACCCTTCCTGCTCCCATCGCACCATAGTGGAATTGAAAGTTTTATTATTTGGAGGATTCCAGATTTCAACTGTTGCTCCCATCGCACCATAGTGGAATTGAAAGTAGTCAAGATTGAATCGTAAGCATCAATCAGGTGGCGCTCCCATCGCACCATAGTGGAATTGAAAGGGATATACGCTATCAGGGCTATCCTGAGATTTCGGAGCTCCCATCGCACCATAGTGGAATTGAAAGGCAAAGTGCATATACTTACTGCCTCGATGTTCCAGGCTCCCATCGCACCATAGTGGAATTGAAAGGTTCTTATTCCAATCCAACATTGAGGATCGTGCGAGCTCCCATCGCACCATAGTGGAATTGAAAGACCAGTAAGCACACCAAAATCAACACCGTCTACAGCTCCCATCGCACCATAGTGGAATTGAAAGGCAGACGGAACCGCAGTAACGGATCAGGATACCGGCGCTCCCATCGCACCATAGTGGAATTGAAAGATAATCATGGAGCGGATAATCGTTTGACAAAACAAGGCTCCCATCGCACCATAGTGGAATTGAAAGCTTCATCGCCAAGCACGTAAGCGTCATGGGATAAGTGCTCCCATCGCACCATAGTGGAATTGAAAGAGATTACATCCTCCAAGTCATTTATCTCTGCAAATGCTCCCATCGCACCATAGTGGAATTGAAAGACAAACCTTTAACCTCTTCACGTCTAGCTATAACTTGGCTCCCATCGCACCATAGTGGAATTGAAAGGAGCAATATTGATGTAACAAGCCTTGCAAAAAGTATGCTCCCATCGCACCATAGTGGAATTGAAAGATGTGCTCAAGGATATAGCTAAAGCACTTGGGCTTAGCTCCCATCGCACCATAGTGGAATTGAAAGTTGGTACTATTTATAAAATAAAAGAGGGTAAAAGATGCTCCCATCGCACCATAGTGGAATTGAAAGAGGGGACGGTAACAAGGCTTCCGATATGCAGGTGCGCTCCCATCGCACCATAGTGGAATTGAAAGATTATCAAGCACCTGTAGCTCCCTGGATTATCCATAGCTCCCATCGCACCATAGTGGAATTGAAAGTTCTAACTTCCAATCCAGTTTAATCTGACCGCCGCCTGCGCTCCCATCGCACCATAGTGGAATTGAAAGATGAAAAGTTATGTGTAGAAACGACTCAACTTGAGTGCTCCCATCGCACCATAGTGGAATTGAAAGATGTTAGCATCAAAAAGCTCAATTTCCCAGCTACTTTGCTCCCATCGCACCATAGTGGAATTGAAAGTAAAGGAGGTAAGTAATGAAAGCTAAGATAATCTTAGCTCCCATCGCACCATAGTGGAATTGAAAGCCGTTTCACATGAAACTGCGTCAGTTACAGTGTTTCGGCTCCCATCGCACCATAGTGGAATTGAAAGACTGACATAAGGGCTTATAAAGAATAAGCACATCGGGGCTCCCATCGCACCATAGTGGAATTGAAAGACTTGCAAGGAAGTATCGTGTTTGTCGAGGAACGATGCTCCCATCGCACCATAGTGGAATTGAAAGCAGTAGTCTCGGCCTATGGGACCACCAATCAAGGGCGCTCCCATCGCACCATAGTGGAATTGAAAGAACCCTACTAAAGCCCGCAAGGGCAAAGGAGGATAACGCTCCCATCGCACCATAGTGGAATTGAAAGGAGTGTAGGACACACGCATAATCTTACTTATAACTGGCTCCCATCGCACCATAGTGGAATTGAAAGCTGAGTTCTGAAATCAGCTACTGGGGTGCGAATCGGGCTCCCATCGCACCATAGTGGAATTGAAAGTGCTTCATCGAATTGTTCATCAGTCATCTCTTCTCGCTCCCATCGCACCATAGTGGAATTGAAAGATCTCTCAAACCCCAAACAAGAAGACGAAATCGCAGGCTCCCATCGCACCATAGTGGAATTGAAAGTTTACACTGATGATATAGATACGTGGATACTTGATAGCTCCCATCGCACCATAGTGGAATTGAAAGTCATTCTCACTACGGTTTTGCGCTCTGCACGTAAGTGCTCCCATCGCACCATAGTGGAATTGAAAGTCTGCTTTTCTGTGAGGTAAACGGTAATGTGTTCACGCTCCCATCGCACCATAGTGGAATTGAAAGAAGTGGGGGAATTGAGAGGTAAGCTTGGTCTTAATGCGCTCCCATCGCACCATAGTGGAATTGAAAGTTGGTCTGTCCGCATTGTGGTCAACCCTGGGCGGGTGCTCCCATCGCACCATAGTGGAATTGAAAGTAGTAAAATCACTCCACTTGAATATCATATAAACTGGCTCCCATCGCACCATAGTGGAATTGAAAGTAATAACGGAAAAGGCAAGCGTGCCGCCTTTGCTCTTGCTCCCATCGCACCATAGTGGAATTGAAAGATCCCTGTATCAGAACCTTAGATGCTATCTCTTTTAGCTCCCATCGCACCATAGTGGAATTGAAAGTCTTCAGATGTTGATACCTTGTAAGGACATCGTTCAGCTCCCATCGCACCATAGTGGAATTGAAAGCCAGTTATCCCTCCTATAGCTTTTGGTTTTACTGGCGCTCCCATCGCACCATAGTGGAATTGAAAGTGTTAGGATGTATGGTGATTGTGTATTGTCTATCTTGCTCCCATCGCACCATAGTGGAATTGAAAGATAACTATTTCTATGACTCGGAGGCGGTGAGGGAGCCGCTCCCATCGCACCATAGTGGAATTGAAAGACTGGACAGGTGGGGTGTCTTGGTAAATGACAGACGGCTCCCATCGCACCATAGTGGAATTGAAAGACGTTCAAATTCGGGAGATACCGCCTGCAAAGGCTTGCTCCCATCGCACCATAGTGGAATTGAAAGGAGGATAACCCGATGCACGACTGGCTTCAGGAAAGAGCTCCCATCGCACCATAGTGGAATTGAAAGTCTGGTTACGAAAGTTGGGAGGCACTTCCGGATAGTAGCTCCCATCGCACCATAGTGGAATTGAAAGATTCCTTGCGGATATACACCGTAGTCACCGCCGGATGCTCCCATCGCACCATAGTGGAATTGAAAGGGTGCTGTGGCTCTTCTGGATGAACGGGGTATCGGCGCTCCCATCGCACCATAGTGGAATTGAAAGATACTTACTTCTGCGACCCGGATGCGGTGAGGGAAGGCTCCCATCGCACCATAGTGGAATTGAAAGACGGATAGCCGCCGCTCGTATTCCCAGTCGGGATTTCGGCTCCCATCGCACCATAGTGGAATTGAAAGCCCTCTCCAAAATGAGCTACGATGTTGGCAAAATATCGCTCCCATCGCACCATAGTGGAATTGAAAGTGAAATCAACCGCACCATCGGTATTCAAGAGGTCGGGGCTCCCATCGCACCATAGTGGAATTGAAAGCCCGGCAACCGCCATCTCTGTAATCAGTATCTTCTCGCTCCCATCGCACCATAGTGGAATTGAAAGTTGCTAATCTCACGCTGGACGTTCAGTCTCTCCGCAGCTCCCATCGCACCATAGTGGAATTGAAAGCTGATCTGACAGTTGATCCTCATAATGCTCTTGTAGCTCCCATCGCACCATAGTGGAATTGAAAGAAAGTCAGTTACCTACATAGAGCGTAATGGGGTCTGGCTCCCATCGCACCATAGTGGAATTGAAAGTTGGTCTGTCCGCATTGTGGTCAACCCTGGGCGGGTGCTCCCATCGCACCATAGTGGAATTGAAAGTTGTTCTATAAGGTGTTGCATTAAGCTTCCTTACCATTGCTCCCATCGCACCATAGTGGAATTGAAAGATAATCATGGAGCGGATAATCGTTTGACAAAACAAGCTCCCATCGCACCATAGTGGAATTGAAAGCCGTTAATGGACGCTCGCTCCATATCAATCGAGTAGGCTCCCATCGCACCATAGTGGAATTGAAAGGCGAATGCAAACGCTTGCCTTGATACCGCATCAGGGCTCCCATCGCACCATAGTGGAATTGAAAGGTTAAGGGGGATTAGTGCACTCTCTTCAGCAGCAAGCGCTCCCATCGCACCATAGTGGAATTGAAAGATCTTCATTAGAAGTCCATACGCCTTGGCTACGTCCGCTCCCATCGCACCATAGTGGAATTGAAAGGCTCACATACAGTATCCATACTGCGCTTTAAGGCTTTAGCTCCCATCGCACCATAGTGGAATTGAAAGAAGGACAGCCGTGTCCGCTAAAACTAAATATCCGCTGCTCCCATCGCACCATAGTGGAATTGAAAGGATAGTTCGCGCAGGCATACCCCCACCCGCAAAGGCGCTCCCATCGCACCATAGTGGAATTGAAAGAAATCAACACCGTCTACAAGGATTATACCTTCACCGCTCCCATCGCACCATAGTGGAATTGAAAGTAGGAATAATCGTTGGGTGTTTAAGAGGAAGAACGAGCTCCCATCGCACCATAGTGGAATTGAAAGACCTATTCCAAAGCAACCGCCCGTAAGGAAATAAAAGCTCCCATCGCACCATAGTGGAATTGAAAGGTGAATTGCTTGCGGATACCGCCAAGGACGGCAAGCGCTCCCATCGCACCATAGTGGAATTGAAAGTTTGGCAACCGTAAACACACGCCCAGCTTGACTCGCGCTCCCATCGCACCATAGTGGAATTGAAAGTAAAACTCGTCTGAGGGCGTCTACAGCGATCACAAGCTCCCATCGCACCATAGTGGAATTGAAAGACAAGTCCACCCCCTGGGGGATAGCTTACATTGCCCTCCCATCGCACCATAGTGGAATTGAAAGACATCCCTCGACTGTATTCTACGGGCATCAATGCTCGCTCCCATCGCACCATAGTGGAATTGAAAGACAGGTAGTAGTAGAGCTTATAGCAAAACCTGAGAAGCTCCCATCGCACCATAGTGGAATTGAAAGGTATTTTACGTTCGCAATGCTCAGAAGACAACGCAAGCTCCCATCGCACCATAGTGGAATTGAAAGGCAAGATAGAGCGTAGTATCCTGGATTGCATACACCGCTCCCATCGCACCATAGTGGAATTGAAAGACAGTATTGGTTCTCTCGCTAATTCCCTTGCGGATTGCTCCCATCGCACCATAGTGGAATTGAAAGAAAGGTTCACCCCACAGTAGATACCAACGATCTTCAGCTCCCATCGCACCATAGTGGAATTGAAAGCCGATTATGAATAGGCAAGCCAACGAAACACGAGATCGCTCCCATCGCACCATAGTGGAATTGAAAGTTACCATAGATCACGAGAAACTTGCACAAGTAACTAGCTCCCATCGCACCATAGTGGAATTGAAAGTAAGGTTTCAGCCCCCGCCGAGAGCGGCGAAAGGAGCTCCCATCGCACCATAGTGGAATTGAAAGTGATTTGTTGGTGCTGTGGACATGAATACTTACGTCGCTCCCATCGCACCATAGTGGAATTGAAAGTTGTAGGCGAGACAAGAGAAGCTGACGAAGAGAAGGGGCTCCCATCGCACCATAGTGGAATTGAAAGTAGAATGAGTAATATAATAATCCTGAAAGCTCGGCGCTCCCATCGCACCATAGTGGAATTGAAAGTTAGCACGGAGCCTATGAGAATTCAACTCGTCCCGCTCCCATCGCACCATAGTGGAATTGAAAGTTACTTATAGAGGGGCTAGTCGGGGTATCCCTACCAGAGCTCCCATCGCACCATAGTGGAATTGAAAGTTAGATTTTCCGAGGCACTAGAGGCCGTTCTGGATAGCTCCCATCGCACCATAGTGGAATTGAAAGCCTGTAGAAAGTTGAACATAGCAAGAGGTATCCACGCTCCCATCGCACCATAGTGGAATTGAAAGGTCGTGTTCTCGCTGAAGCTTTTCTATCTCCTGCTTGCTCCCATCGCACCATAGTGGAATTGAAAGGTGGCAACCCCTGAGTTTTTCGAACGGCATGCGGGCGCTCCCATCGCACCATAGTGGAATTGAAAGTTGGTTTGCCACCAGATTCTATCAAGGGAGGCAGCCGCTCCCATCGCACCATAGTGGAATTGAAAGGCAGGGCAAGGGCCGGTATCTTGATTGGGTCGGCAAGCTCCCATCGCACCATAGTGGAATTGAAAGGAGCGTGTTCCGGTCCCGCCGCGCCGGGGTCGCCGGGCTCCCATCGCACCATAGTGGAATTGAAAGAAAAGAACGTGCAAGCGAATCCCTTGAGCAAGACGAGCTCCCATCGCACCATAGTGGAATTGAAAGATTGGACGGAGTGGAGGGCAGGGACGACACCTACAGGCGCTCCCATCGCACCATAGTGGAATTGAAAGTTGCGACTGCTTACACTGACGGTATAGATGCGTGGATGCTCCCATCGCACCATAGTGGAATTGAAAGTCCAATCCAGAAGGTCATCTTCGTCTGCATCAAATAGCTCCCATCGCACCATAGTGGAATTGAAAGTCTTTCAAACCCCAAACAAGAAGACGAAATCGCAGGCTCCCATCGCACCATAGTGGAATTGAAAGAAAATGGTTGGCTCAAGTATGGCGAGAGGATGCAGAGCTCCCATCGCACCATAGTGGAATTGAAAGCAAGATAACCTACCCCCCATACCACGACCATAATAGGGCTCCCATCGCACCATAGTGGAATTGAAAGAATAGTATAGTAAGCGTTTAGTTCTCCTTGATTTTGCTCCCATCGCACCATAGTGGAATTGAAAGTCAAGCAAGGCGATGTGCTTGCGGTAACGCGGGAGTGCTCCCATCGCACCATAGTGGAATTGAAAGCATTAAAACATTGCTATAGGCCTCATTATCAGTCCAGCTCCCATCGCACCATAGTGGAATTGAAAGTCGTATTTGTAGTGCATACCGAATAGTAATCTTAGTGCTCCCATCGCACCATAGTGGAATTGAAAGCGGCTTGTATAACCCCTTTGAGGCCGATAGCCTCTCGCTCCCATCGCACCATAGTGGAATTGAAAGTAACGTTAATCTCCCTATCGCCATTTAGGAAGTCTAGCTCCCATCGCACCATAGTGGAATTGAAAGCAGCATCGAATGCCGTATGGAGATCGGCTAAGTCGTGCTCCCATCGCACCATAGTGGAATTGAAAGATCTGTGGTACGAAGCGACCCAGATGGTGAAAACAGGGCTCCCATCGCACCATAGTGGAATTGAAAGTGACATATATGTTATGTTGCGTTACATTAGCTCTTGCTCCCATCGCACCATAGTGGAATTGAAAGAACATTATAGTCAAGAATTTGAGGTTGTCAAGGTCTCGCTCCCATCGCACCATAGTGGAATTGAAAGTTATACGTCTACTGGTTCTATCTTATAAAGCCCGTTGCTCCCATCGCACCATAGTGGAATTGAAAGTCCTATGAGGGCACGGATGAATCGAGCGAGGTCTCTGCTCCCATCGCACCATAGTGGAATTGAAAGCCGCTTCCACGATTTTCGGATAGAGCAAAGGCTCGCCCGCTCCCATCGCACCATAGTGGAATTGAAAGAAAGCTACGTCAAGTCCCTTGTTCGTTGTAGTAAGCTCCCATCGCACCATAGTGGAATTGAAAGGCATTTTTGACACTCAGCAACTGACATCGGTTGGCGCTCCCATCGCACCATAGTGGAATTGAAAGATGAATCATCAAATACAACGCATCCCAGTCTAATGCGCTCCCATCGCACCATAGTGGAATTGAAAGAAAGTTTTGGCAGTCGTAATTGTCATTAAGCACTGGCGCTCCCATCGCACCATAGTGGAATTGAAAGCTTAGTTATAGGCAGCATAGGACAAGACGGATAAACGCTCCCATCGCACCATAGTGGAATTGAAAGTCTTCACCACAATTAGGACAGACAACGAGTTGTGTAGCTCCCATCGCACCATAGTGGAATTGAAAGATGAACTCTTAAAAGCTATCTACAATCGGGATGAAGCGCTCCCATCGCACCATAGTGGAATTGAAAGAACGATCCCAGGATTCAACAGCTATGGATGCGCGTCGCTCCCATCGCACCATAGTGGAATTGAAAGCCCTCTATCCGAAGCTCGGAGTTTTGAGAGAGGGCGTGCTCCCATCGCACCATAGTGGAATTGAAAGAAATATCTTAAACCCTTAACGGTGCTTATCCCCTTGCGCTCCCATCGCACCATAGTGGAATTGAAAGCAGATGGCGCGGATTTTAGCTAAGTGTTTAGGTATTGCTCCCATCGCACCATAGTGGAATTGAAAGATATTTCCACGAACCACTGAGATAGAATCGTCCAGGTGCTCCCATCGCACCATAGTGGAATTGAAAGGTCAAGATCTGCAAGTTGGCGCTCGGATTCAAGACCGCTCCCATCGCACCATAGTGGAATTGAAAGTTTTACGGAACTCACGAGAATAAGTTTCAAGCCCCGCTCCCATCGCACCATAGTGGAATTGAAAGGACCTTATCGGTAAACTACCCCCAGACCTTATGCGGCGCTCCCATCGCACCATAGTGGAATTGAAAGTTCTCCCTTGTGGAGTTGGTGAAGCCCCGTCTCCTCGCTCCCATCGCACCATAGTGGAATTGAAAGCAAAGCTAATGCCTGCCTTTGATAGAATCTTAGATGCGCTCCCATCGCACCATAGTGGAATTGAAAGGGATGTAATGAGAAGCGGCTCTATCCACGACACGGCGCTCCCATCGCACCATAGTGGAATTGAAAGACACTACTCGCGGCGAACCAGTTACCGCTGAGATACGCTCCCATCGCACCATAGTGGAATTGAAAGTAAAAACAAGGAAGCTGACATGACAAACTGCGAAGGGCTCCCATCGCACCATAGTGGAATTGAAAGTTGCCCGACATTAATCACCTTCATCCCTCGTATCCGCGCTCCCATCGCACCATAGTGGAATTGAAAGAGGATCTCTTGAATCGCCCGTGTGTTTGCCCCTCTGTGCTCCCATCGCACCATAGTGGAATTGAAAGCGTGCCAAAATCTGAACATTGCTAACTCCTGAAAGCGCTCCCATCGCACCATAGTGGAATTGAAAGAATTTTATATTATCGTTGGTTAACGGATTTCCACGCGCTCCCATCGCACCATAGTGGAATTGAAAGGCAGGTCGCGGAATTCGACAGCTCCCTCACCCCTCGCTCCCATCGCACCATAGTGGAATTGAAAGGGGATCGAGAATCTGCCAGAGTGCATCAGCCAGGGCTGCTCCCATCGCACCATAGTGGAATTGAAAGATCCGTTGGCCACGCGATAGAAGCCACTTAGGTCAAGCTCCCATCGCACCATAGTGGAATTGAAAGGATTCAATGGCTTATCATAGACTTCCCTCACCGCCGCTCCCATCGCACCATAGTGGAATTGAAAGTTTAACTAAACCCGATATACCTTTCGCTTAGTCCCCGCTCCCATCGCACCATAGTGGAATTGAAAGTTTGAGAAGGCTTCGGTAGGCATCTTTGAATCAATGGGCTCCCATCGCACCATAGTGGAATTGAAAGATTACTCCTCGTGAGTATTATCGCATTCATGGTATCGCCCTCCCATCGCACCATAGTGGAATTGAAAGATCGCTTGACTTGCTTCTGCTTGAGTGTCAACTATAGCCCTCCCATCGCACCATAGTGGAATTGAAAGGTGGAACCGCAGCTCTTTGGGCAGGGTTACCCCTGCGCCCTCCCATCGCACCATAGTGGAATTGAAAGCCAAGTCCGGTCCCATAGTACGCGCGAGCTGCCAGTGCCCTCCCATCGCACCATAGTGGAATTGAAAGACATAATGGGGATGGCACCAGACTCGAATCTCGGGAGCCCTCCCATCGCACCATAGTGGAATTGAAAGTTACTTGCCTCCTTTCAGGCGAACACGACGCACAATCCCCTCCCATCGCACCATAGTGGAATTGAAAGGCAGGATTGCAGGCATGTGAGTCTGGCGACAGAATCGCCCTCCCATCGCACCATAGTGGAATTGAAAGTTCGTACCTGAAAGGCCCGTAAACAAATTTCCCAGGAAGCTCCCATCGCACCATAGTGGAATTGAAAGTTCTTCCATCAACTACTCGGAAGCGAAAGAGAAGGAGCTCCCATCGCACCATAGTGGAATTGAAAGCTGGCTCCCCACACCCGTAACATGCAAGGGCGACAAGCTCCCATCGCACCATAGTGGAATTGAAAGTCAGGTAAGCGTACTTACCATCCCCAAGCTCCTGCTGCTCCCATCGCACCATAGTGGAATTGAAAGACGGGAGCGCAAGCTCCCGTTTCGCCGGAATCACACGCTCCCATCGCACCATAGTGGAATTGAGTTCACCCTACACGTCTGCTGACGCAGCCGTGCAGGGAACCCGAATGGGGTCCCCGCGAAGGCTTGGAAGTATCGTGCAGCAGCACACTTTCTACATTGAGTTGGTTTGGGGTTTCTATTCGCAGAGAGGGGCAAAGAGAAAACCCCAGTAGGTCCGCCTGATGAAAGCTAATATCTAATCAGGGAAAGTTGAGAGGGCGGTTTCCAATTTCGCTTGGGTTTCGGCAAGGACTTCTATGTCAAATTGCATTACCTTCTTCAGAATCAAGAGTGTAGCGTCTTTAGTTTGCATATTTTCTACCTGCCACAATCCTATATCCAGTAGTGCCTGTAGAAAGTGTTTCCAAGTGATTGGTTTGAGTTGCGTTTGTTTTACAATCTCATTGATGTGTTGCTGATAGTGTCGTAGTTTTTCCCAGGATACAGTATTCAGATAGATATTAAGCTGGACAT
>Ga0307443_1001990_pt1 | contig 11637 bp, 5 predicted proteins | sample SalMarSW160220MG_FD_202148 | JGI IMG/M metagenome (GOLD analysis project Ga0307443, IMG submission 202148) | Salt marsh sediment microbial communities from the Plum Island Ecosystem LTER, Massachusetts, United States - SW1601-220 | ecosystem: Environmental > Aquatic > Marine > Intertidal zone >... | reverse complement strand
CCGAGTTTCCTACTTATAAAAAGCAATAGCTCTATCTCTTTTTATGGCAAGAGGTTACACGATTACATTCCTTACCCTAAAACAGCATATTCTCCTTCTTCAGACCTAAAATTGACAGCAACTGTTGCTGAACTTCGGATGTCTTGGTCAATGTGGTTTGTATTCGCTCAGTTTTCGCTCGACGCTTGCGGGGATAAATGGTCACCACTTCACAGATGGCATTCAACTCGCAAAGAACCCTCTTGAGCGATAGTTCAAGCCCGGCGCCTCTAACACGACGAAGCATCAAAGCCCTCAACAGTACAGCAATTGTACAATAAAGGCCATGCACACGAATCTTCGAATCAGTCCAATGGTGAAGCGGCCACCAGCTTCCTGTGTTACGATCCTTCATTTCCTTAAACACATCCTCAATGATGAATTGACTGCGATATGCTTCAATAATTTTTGCATCAGCCCAGTCATCCCGGCTGGTAATGAGTATGTTTTTGCCAAGCCAGGTCTGTGAGAGTTCATCCAGTGCCGCGGTATCAATAGTATAGTTCAATTGTGGAATCTTATCCGGGCCTTTGCGAATTTTTACTTTGATAATGCCCTTTAGGTGTTGTCGGCTCAGGATATTCCTGCACTGGGTCTCTATGGATTTGATAGTTGGGACTTTGCCGGGTTTGATGATACCGCCGGCACGATCCTGCAGTTTTGTTCGCAGTAACGAAAGCTTCTCGCTGGCTTTGGTAATATCATTCTGCAGCGTCAGCCATTGGGCATTGAAAAGATTCTGGTTATAGGTAACCACAAGAGTTCTTTGACGGCCGTAAAACTTCTTTGTAACACGCAATGCCTTTGTCCCTTCAAGCTCAACTGACTGACAGGGCACAAAAGCCGAATCGTTATTCTGTATCCGGGCCAATTCCTTGTGTTCACCCAATTTCACAGAACCCACAAAATCCAGCCCTGCCGAATCAAACAGGGCAAAGTTATCAGCGGAATTGTTTCCCTTGTCAAAAATTACAGTTGTATCAGGCACAGAACTGTTATCTCCGGAAAGTCCCTTGAAAAAACTATGAAACCTTCGGAGCATCAAAGGAAACTGTTTGGCATCATTACGGCTGCCTTCATACACATCATAAAATAATGGCACATGGCCATCGGCACAGCAAAAAAGAGCATAACTGACCTGTCTCAAGTTGTTACGGCCCTGCTTATTTTGACCCCGTTTGGCTATCTGGCATCGAGTATTGAATGTGTCGATGAAGGTGTAGAAGTTTGTACCATCGTATGAAACTGAAGACAAGTCGATATCTTCGCGTCTGAGAACGCCTTTGATGATGCGTTTCCAGATCAATGCCGCTGTCTTAACATCGATCCTGTCCATATGGTCCCAGAACCGCTGTGATGCAAGCAAGGCTTTAGAAGCGTGTGGAATCTGTCGCAACAGGGACGTTTGCGAAAACCATTCCCACATGGAGCGTTTGCTGCTGGGACAAATCGCTCTGTTGACCACTGCAATGGCCAGGTATTCTGCGGTGCTCATCCCCTGTTTGCGTTTAGGGCATAGCTGGTCTATATGTTTGGGCAGTTCAGCGACAACAGATTCCTGCCATAACGCCGTGGGCAATGCCCATTGGAACACCTCGGCGTATAACGGTGCCGGACCGCCTTGATCGATTGCCTTGACGATATTTTCAAGCTTACCGAGGTATTTTTGCCATACTCGTTTGCACCTGCCGTCCACCCATGCCCACTTTGAATAGTAATAATAGGTTCGTCCGTGAATTTTTTTTGGTTCCAGTCTGTCCATAATCGTCTCCTTGCAACCAGAGCAACAAGGAGAACTTTAGGGCATAGGAACAGAGAAGTCAAGGCAAAAAACTATTTTTTGATGTCTTTAGAGTATATTTTTATTACTGCATTTTAGGGCATAGGATTACATGTGCATAACCAGTTTACGTGCAAGCACTTACGGAAATCTGGTGCGTGTAAGTAGGAAACTCGGGCTAGACCCCCATATGATGCCCCCGCTATGAACCTACGACCCAGATAATGACGAATATAGGAAGTGCTTATTATTGAATCTATGCCGCGGATAATATGCCCGGCATTACTGCTTTCAAAGCGGCCTTCACGTCCGTAAGGCACAAAGTTTAGGGCACGAAATCCACCCAGGATTTCTCAAGGATCTTCGGGAAGCTTCAGGAGGAGAAAAATGAATTAAGATAGGCCAGTTTCTGCACCCAGCGCTGACAGCTCGGGCGGCATGACATGAGCTTCAGCTGCGAGCGAGAGCGAACTGGAGGAGTACCTGGTCTCAACTGCGGAGGAAGAAGTGCCGACTTTGAACTCATCCGTTTCGGGGAGACACTGCTTCTCGTAAGCAATAGGTAAGGACCGGCAAGAGAGTTGATATACTGGCCCTCGATCGTGTGGCCACTTATTTTGCCCTCCGCCGATGCGCGAGCTACACGGTGAGAGGCTAAAGCCTATCTTCAACGACCGGTGCGGTACTTTCGGGGGCTGTGATGCCCGGCGGCAATTCCATGATCCGGATATTGCGGAAATGGATCTCGGCGCCTTCGGACTCCAAGCAGATGTAACCCTTCTTGATCGCTGCCTTGCTGATGCCGTTGACGAATTTGCCGTTCACGGACAACTTGATGACACCGTCTACACAAACGACAACGTATGTGTTCCACTGCCCTTTTCCTTTGCAGCGGTTCTCGATGGACTTGCTGCGGCTGCCGCGCGGATTGTCCGGGACCGTCTTCAAACCACCTGCACCAAAGACTTCACCGTGTACGTAGGCGATTGGCGGGAGCGTGCCGTCCTTTTGTTTGTGTAGATTCACCCAACCGAGTTCCAACATCTGTACCTCAACTCCCTTGGGCAACCGCCTGCCTTCGGGCACGGTTCCTTCGCTCCAAACAAACACGCCGGAATTCCCACCCGCCTCCATGTGCATCCATTCAATTTGCAGGACAAAGTTCTCATATTGTTTTTCCGTGCGCATGACTCCGATTGGGTGTCCGCTGCACACCAGCATACCACCTCGCACGGTCCAGGTGTTCTCGTCAGTATTGACATTGACCCATCCCGAGAGGTTTTTGCCGTTAAAGAGTTCGCGGAATTGCGGAAACTCTGCGGCTGGCGCCCAAGAGCCCACGCACAGCAGCACAACGGCAACACACGTCAGTACCTTTGCTTGATTTTTCACGTTTTTTCCTCCATCTTCGTTTTTGTTCTCGGTTGGAACTCTATTTCGCCGCGAAACGATTGCCACACACAATCAATCTGCGCGACACTGTATCTCATCCTGTCCGAGTATTCAAACAAGTCATTTGATAATACAACATTGTAGCACAATTCGATGGAATCTCAAGCCTTTATAATAATCTCCTGCCAAGAACAACGGACAGAGGGAGAACAGGGGCCACCATCAACTGCCTGATCCTCCTGTCCGCAATCCCAAGCCACCGATCCAACTGAGAATCTGTTCCTTCCTCTCGGCACCATATCAGCCACAGCCAATCTCCGATCGCAGGCACGATTAGCAGGGTTAGATACGGCGATTATATCTATTCCCAATGTGCCGGGCAAAACCAAGACCGGAGCACCGTGCATAGCCGAACCAAGCTTCGAAAAGTGATTATTCCAGACAAAAGCTGTTGTTGGCTTGAGACTCGACGGCATTTCATACAGGCCACAGCCGGCGATCATTGTCGGTCAACATCAGATTCCAAGTCTTGGTCGAATTAGCGGTGAGATTCAGTGGCGGCAAACGATACCTGCGAAACAGATTGAACGAGTCGGCTATCACAATTGAAGGCTTAATTTTTCTTACGGCATATTTTTGTATTCTTTGGCAGTCCGAGTATATCGGCAAGCTCATCTGCGAACTTATCATCCCAGTCCGTGTAAAATCCCGCCACCGACTTGATAATGCGACTGACTGGATATTTTTTCCGGTGAAATAAGGTTCGCCTTCTCTTTTGTTGATCACGGTGGACATTCCATTAATATCAGTGACGGCAAGGCGACCTTTCAGATGATTCTGCTCATGCCCATCCCATCTGAGAGCATAATATCGAGATATTGCAAGTCGAGTTCCAAATGATTATCGTAGGGGGAAAAGCAATATGAGAATATTGGTTTACAAAGCTTAGCAGCAGATATATTATAACAGTAGCAGTTATGGTGGTCTTTTGATGATTTTGCTGGCATTAAGAGTGATGCTGAAATGAACAAAAGAATGCTCGGCTTGAGCCAATCAGGAGAAACGCAATGGTAAACATGATGATTTTGAAGGTAAAAGCGCATCACAGAATCCCTTCGTTAAGTCTAATAGTAAGCGCCTTTCTTTTTTTCATCGGCGGCGCCGTGAATGGAATGGATTTCGAATATGTGGTCATTGATGAAAATGTCGGCGGCAGGACCGCAATTGGTGATATCGACGGTGACGGCTTTAATGATATCGTCGTTCATACCTGGTCGAGTGACAGAGGCAGACAAAACGATGGAAAAATCGGCTGGTATAAATATCCCAAATGGCAGCGATACAGCATTGTCGATAGCGGTCATATCTTCGGTGACGGAGTGCTTGTTGTCGATCTGGACACAGACGGCGATAATGACGTAATCACGGCCAAAGGCAGCGATAACGAGGCCCATGTATTCTGGTATCAGAATCCCGGCGGTAATGTCACTTCATGGTGGAAAGAACACAAACTGGCCACTGTTGAAATGGGCAGTGAAGTCAAAGATATTGAAGTGCACGATATGGATCGTGACGGCAAGCCGGATGTAGTTGTCCGGACAAAGCACAAATTTGCTGTCTATTTTCAAGAATCTCCTGATTCCTGGATTGAAATGAAAACCGATAATGCCGAACGCGAAGGGATGACAATTGGCGATGTCGATGGAGACGGAGACTACGATGTGGTGATGAATGGATTTTGGCTGGAAAATCCCGAACATCCTCGTAAGGATACCTGGAAGCGATATGATATCGATCCGACGTGGTATCAAGATACTACTGGCGGTTGGCAGGACCATAGCGTCATGGCGGATGTTAAAGATATGAATAATGATGGTAAAGTTGATGTGATTCTCTCACATTCGGAAAAGACTGGTTTCAATGTCGTATGGTATGAATCGGTTAACCCCAAAGGTGGTCCTGATGCTTGGACAAAACACGAAGTCTGTGTTATCGATTACTGTCACAGCCTTCGCGGCGAGGATGTGGATCTGGATGGCGACATGGATATAGTCGCGGCTACCCTGATCAGAAAAACGCCTCCCGAGATATGTGTGTTTATCAATAAAGGCAAAGGGCTTGTGTGGCAGAAATTACCAATCGCCGAGAAGAGTGCCTACAAAGCTAAGACAGGAGATATCGATAATGATGGTGATATCGATATTGTTACGGCTCGTAGCTGGGACATGGGGCCTCTCCAATTATGGCGTAATACCATTCGGGATAGTAAATCCGGGGCTGTTGGAAATATCGGTCTTGGAGCACCACCGCCGCGAGGAGCCGAGGTCCTGATCGACGGAACTCGTAAACTGTTGGATGAAAAATGGACGTATTGGAAAGGGCCGCGGTTTAGTTCTTCCCTGCCGATCAAGTGGAAACTGGTCGATGATCCCGTTGATCAGGGCAAGGTACTGATGAGCCATGATCCTGCGGCTGCCGGAGGCAAGTATGGGGCAGCGGACATTGTGACGAAAAAGAAGTATCGAGATTTCCGGTTGCATATTGAATTCCTGGTCCCTCACAAGGGAGGAAACAGCGGCGTCTATTTGCAGAATCGTTATGAGATCCAGATCCTGGACGGTGACGGCGGAAAGCATGGAATGGCTGCCGTGATTAATGAAGCAGCGGGGCCTTACCATGCCTATCGCGGTACAGGAAAATGGAACGCTTACGATATCCAATTTCGTGCCGCCAGATTCAAGGATGGAAAGCTCACTGAAAAAGCAATGGTGACCATTTACTTCAATGGAGTCAAAGCCCACACGAATCATAAAATTCAGAAGGTCTGGGGCGGAAAAAACTCAGGCATCGATGGGGGTAATCAGGGTGGAACAGGTATTACTGATGTGCCCGGAGGTCTTAAGTTACAGTGTGAAGGTCATGAAGTGCTATATCGCAATGCCTGGATCAAGGAACTGGACATATTTTCACAATCTCTTTAGCCTGACGCTTGAGAACCGTCGTGCGAATTTGTATACTTGACTTGATGGAACAATCAAACCAAACCCAAGAGATGTTGTATAACGAAATTCCTTCCTGGTTGACTAACCCTCCTTCAGCCAAGACAGTCAACTATTCTTTGAAGCAATCCTTGGCCTAACAATTGCATTTTCTCTCTGACCAGTTGTTCCAATGCCCCGAGGTCATTTTCAACCACCCTAAATTCTTTGCTAAAAGCCGCTTCCAATTGTTTGATGATTTTGGTATTCATATTCATGACCTTCATTAGAAATTTATTTTTGGTTAAAACATCCACTTTTTTCCTACTTAAAGGGCAAATTCTATACCACAAACGTGGATCGCACCCACCAGTGTATAATCTAGAGATTTTCCTTGACGGCATGGTAGATAATTTGGTATAGATAACATTAAGGAATCTTGTGCCTGCTCATTCAGGCATCTGTTGCTTTGAGTTCATCCAGAAGGCAAAATTCGTGATTCTTTTAGTTTTACGAAAGAGGATGAGTTATTATGCATGACACAGAGTTAGTTGTAACAGCGACTTTGTGCTTAACGGTGTGGATGTTTTATTTCAACTAAAAATTCATAAGTTGAAAACAACAATTGTTTTGGGGTGTGGCCAAAGCACAGTCGTTGTTATTTAAATCTTTTTTGAAGGAGAAAGTATCATGAGAACTCGACTAGTCTGGTTGACAGCATTTTTGTTGATAGGATTTATGGGATTCAATCCCAGCCACGCACAAGAAGTCGAAAATCTACTGGTTAACGGTGGCTTTGAGGATGGTGTTATTTCGCCGTGGACCATATGGAGCTCATGGGGTGACGTTACCAGAGAAGTGGTTAAAGAATTGGTGAACGCAGCAGTTCCCGAAGATCCGATTGAGGGAGACTTTTGTCTACATCTTGTGGTTCCCACGCCGCCAGGTGTAGCTTACTGGGAATGTTGTCTGCAGAATGGAGGACATGTTTTTGAAAAAGGCAAGAAATACACTCATTCCGCCTTTTTCAAATGCAAGAAAGGTAGAATGCAGATCGGTTTCGAGCTTCAAATAGGACAAGATCCATGGACGGTATATAGTGAGCAGGTCTTCACCATAACTGATGAATGGGCAGAATATAGCCTAACGAGTCCTGTTTTTATTGAGGACGTGAGTCCAGGGAACGTCCTATTCCGCTTAGCTTTTGAAGTTGGTGATTTTTGGGTAGATGGCGTAAGATTTTACGAAGGCGACTATGTCCCACCTGTTTTCAAACCAAGAGTTTTGGCTGAGAGGCCCAGTCCCGAAGACGGCGCCGTTGACGTACCTCGCGATACGGCACTGAGCTGGGGACCGGGCCCGTTCGCCGACACACACAACGTTTACTTCGGCGCTGTCTTTGATGATGTCAATAATGCCGATTCCTCCAATACGCGGGACGTGCTGGTCAGCAAAGGCCAGACCGCGACCAGGTACGATCCGGAGGGGCTTATCGAATTCAACCAGACTTATTACTGGCGCATCGATGAAGTCAATACGCCGCCGGATTCCACCGCCTTCAAGGGAGACGTCTGGAGCTTTACGACTGAGCCTTATGCCTACCCAATCGCAAATATCACAGCCACGGCTTCCAGTTCAAACTCCACAGATATGGGGCCTGAGAAAACCGTAGATGGTTCCGGGCTCAACGCCAGTGACCGGCACTCGGTTGAACCGACGGATATGTGGCTCAGTAGTGTGATTGGTCCGCAACCGACCTGGATACAGTTTGAGTTCGACAGGACCTATAAACTCCTGGAAATGTGGGTCTGGAACTCGAACCAGTTGCTTGAGGCTGTTATTGGCTTTGGTGCGAAAGATGTCACAATCGAGTACTCCGAAGATAGCACCACCTGGACATCGCTGGGTGATGTTGAATTCGCCCGGGCTCCCGGCTCGGCTGATTACGCCCACGATACAACCGTCGATATGGCCGGTGCCTTGGCAAAGTTTGTCAAGCTTACCATCAACAGTAACTGGGCCGGACTGTTGCCCCAATACGGCTTGAGTGAAGTCCTGTTCTTCTACATTCCTGTCCAGGCAAGAGAACCCAAACCGATTTCAGGGGGCAAAGGTGTAGAGCGGAATGTCGTCCTTGATTGGCGGGCTGGAAGAGAGGCCGCCTCGCACGAAGTCTCCTTCAGCAGTGATAAGGATGCCGTAATCAACGGTACCGCTCCTGTCGAAATGGCGACTGAAAGCCGCTATGAGCCCGGCCTTCTTGATTTTGGACAGACGTACTACTGGAAGATTAATGAGGTCAATGATACAGCGAGCCCCTCTTCCTGGGAAGGTGACCTCTGGAACTTTTCCACCATAGAGTACCTTGTTATTGAGGATTTTGAAGGCTACGACAGCGGCGACAACCAGATATGGTTCGCATGGCACGACGGACTTGGCTACGGCACACCCGGTACTGAACCATACTTTGCCGGTAACGGGACAGGAGCCGCTGTAGGTGACGAAACAACAGATTCTTACACCGAGGAAATTATCGTTCACGGAGGAAACCAGGCGATGCCTTTATTCTATGACAACAATCAGCAGGGCAAATTCAAGTATTCAGAAGCAGAGCTGACCTTGAGTGACACACGAAACTGGACAGAGGGGGGCGCTACGGAGTTGTCACTGTGGTTCCACGGAGAACCGGACAATGCTCCTGAGCGGATGTATGTTGCTCTCAATGGTAACGCGATAGTTTATAACGACAATCCCGATGCAGCGCTGATAACTAACTGGACCCAATGGAATATCGACCTGTCCGCCCCAGGCGGATTTGCAGACCAGGGCGTGAACCTCACTAATGTCAACACAATCGCTATTGGTTTCGGTAACAAGACCAATCCGGCCGCAGGCGGTTCTGGTAAGATGTACTTTGATGATATTGCGGTCGGCCATCCCATAAAGGTCGAAATCGACACCCGAAATATACTGGCTAACGGCGGCTTTGAGGATGGTGTTGCTGACCCGTGGAGCACTTATGGTGATGCTACCCTGGAAGTGGTTCAGGAGTTGGTCGGAGCAGCGGTTCCCGAGGCTCCGATTGAGGGAGGCTCGTGTCTGCATATTGTGGTTCCCGAAGCAGGTGCAAATTTCTGGGATGCCGGTCTACAGCACGCAGGACATGTTTTTGAAGCAGGCAAGCAGTACACTCTTTCGGCCTTTCTCAAGTGCAGTCAGGGTACAATGGATATCAATTTCAAACCGGAACTGGCAGAAGACCCATGGTCGGGATATGGTGAGCAGTCCTTCACCATGACCGACCAATGGGCAGAGTACAGCGTAACAACTCCTGTTTTTGATGCGGACGTCAGTCCGGGTTGCATCACATTCCACATAGCTTATGCACCTGGTGATTTCTGGATAGATGATGTAAGATTTTACGAAGGCGACTATGTCCCACTTGATTTAGGAAATTGATGTGAGGCTAATTAGATTCCCACTCCTTCGACCTTACTCAGGACAAGTTTAGTGAGAAGGACGTCAGGTGTTGTATTAGTTCGGGGCCTATACCGATTGATTCGGTATAGGCCCCTTTTAATTGATTATTTTCGAGATTGTATTGCTCTGCGAAGTACTTATTACTCAGCGAAGAATGAATTTTCCGTTCTATTTGAAGTTATTGAGAAGGGATGCAATAATTTGAGAGATTTTCCTTGACGGGAAGGCCGTTTATTTGTTATAAATAAATTGATTAAACATGGGGATTTAGGTCTCCACAGAGGCTGAATTCCTGTTTTTTCAGTTGAGTTAGCTTAGAACGTACAGGGTCGTAATTGGAACTTTACACTCTTCAAGCTGAAAAATTTAACGTTTTAATTAACGGCTCATATTGAGATTTTGCCTGTCTCGGCATGGCCGAGCCACGACGGAAAGGAAGGAGGTGGTGTCAGGTCGCGATTGAATCTATCCCGGGCAGGTATGCACAAATGTAGGGGAGGGAGAAGCATTATCAATTGTTTTATTTGTAGGAGGACTATTATGTTTCGAAAAATGAAATGGTTTGTTGCCATGTTGTTGGTCTTAGGCATCTGCACAGATGCAGCTCTAGCGGAATTGATTGGCTATTGGCCATTCGATGAAGGCCAGGGAACCGAGACCGCCGACATCACGGGAAACGGGAATGATGGAACGTTTAATGGTAACATAGAGTGGGTGCCCGGCTATACAGGCGGTGCTGTGCGTTTTGACACGGCCGGCGAAAGAGTCGTGATTGGCCCCCTCGATCCCTCGGCCGAAAACAATGCCATGACACTGGCCGCCTGGATCAACTGGGAGGGCCAGGGGCATAGTATCGAGCACCAGGGCATTATCGGCAAACGTCTCGGCTGGACTACTACTGGCGACACTATCAAGTGGTTCTGGGAGACTACGCCAGCCGGTGATCTTGTGTTTCGAGCCGATTATAGTGGAGGGGGCACGGGTTTGTGGTGGGGTAACGGGATTCTCGCCCCCTATGCGAATGAGTGGACTCACGTAGCCCTGACTTGGGATGATGGTGCCGCGGTACAGTATATCAATGGCGAGGAAGTTTCGACGGGGAATGTTACTTTTAGAGATACCGCGAACGAAACCCCGGTGACGATTGGTTGCGTTGATTCTACCAACAACGAAACCTTTGTCGGTAGCATAGATGAGGTGCGGATCTACAACCATGCCCTGACACCGCTTGAGATTCAGACTATTATGTTAGGTATATTTCCAACTGCCTTTAGTCCCGATCCGGCTGATGGTGCTATTCATGAGGATACATGGGTGACCATTTCCTGGAAGCCGGGAACTTCTGCCGTCTCGCACGATGTGTATTTTGGTGACATTTTTAACGATGTGAACGACGGCGCGGCCGAGGCGTTTCGAGGCAACCAGGCCTCGAATTATTTTGTTGCCGGCTTTCCCGGATTTCCCTATCCGGAGGGCTTGATTCCAGGCATGACTTACTACTGGCGAATCGACGAGGTCAATGATCTGGAACCAAATAGTCCCTGGAGAGGCCCTGTCTGGAGCTTTAGTATTCCACCCAAGACCGCTTATGCACCCGCCCCGGCTGATGGGGCCGAGCAGGTAGATCCGGATGTAACTCTGAGGTGGACGGCAGGTTTCGGTTCGAAATTGCACTATGTTTACTTCGGCGACAACTTTGACGATGTGAACAATGCCGCTGGGGGTCTTCCTCAAGGAACTACGACCTATACTCCAGGCCCGCTTAAATTGGCTGAGACTTACTATTGGCGTGCCGATGAGTTTGATATTATCGAGACGCATAAAGGCAATGTATGGAGCTTTGCTACTGAGGGTGCCGTCGGGAGCCCCAACCCGGCTAATGGCGCTGTGGGTGTAAAGCAGACACAGATTATTACCTGGTTGCCGAGTGTCTTTGCTGCTTCGCATCAGTTATACTTTGGCACTGAT
>Ga0307443_1001989_pt1 | contig 11637 bp, 13 predicted proteins | sample SalMarSW160220MG_FD_202148 | JGI IMG/M metagenome (GOLD analysis project Ga0307443, IMG submission 202148) | Salt marsh sediment microbial communities from the Plum Island Ecosystem LTER, Massachusetts, United States - SW1601-220 | ecosystem: Environmental > Aquatic > Marine > Intertidal zone >... | reverse complement strand
AGGTTTGAAACCGGCGCTCTCCCCTTTCTCTTGGTTGCGTATGATGTGATATACACCTTCTTTTTCTACAAGGTCAAGGAGCCATTGATGAAACTCTCTTTCGGTTTGCGGAGGTCTAACCTTAGTTTTGGCAACTGGCTTCCACACATTGCCGTTGCCTAGTCTGCGAAGAGCCTTCTCGCTGAACTCCCGCTTCTTAATGATGTAGGTAGTCATGTTTCTTCTGTCTCATCTGCACATTCACTGCAGAAGTAAGTCCCATTTTTCTCTTTGAACTGGTCTCCCTCCAGGATGTCTTCACCGCACGATCCACAGGTTTGAGGTGCCTCTTCTGCGCTTAGAGTGTCTAGGCTGTTTGCTTCATCAAGTTCCTCAAGGTCTTTCGGCATTTTGACACTAAGGGTTAAGTGATAGGCGTCAACACTCTCCCGTTCCTCTAGCTTGCAATAATCAGACCAATAGCTCGCAAAGTCCCTCAGGGATCGTGTCAACTCTTTCCAGAACTTTCTTCCAGCTAGGACCCTCTTGATTTTTCGTTTCTCACTTTTCGCTAGCTTCTTAGATAAATGAGCGCGAGACAAGCCCTTCTTTTTGATTAAATCCTCAAATACTGGCGACGTCTCCCGCAACTTCCCTTTTTTTCAAAAAATCAAATAACCCAAAGTGGTCCAGGTGTAAGTAAAAGTGGGTCTGGAGAGATTTGAACCACACCCACAGTGGAGATATCTCCCGCAATCCGAAATCTTACTTCTGATTTCTACTTTCTCCAAGAATCTTTATGTTGATCTGACTGATAAATGATAATGGAAGAAAGTTCTGCTTTTATAACAGCTACATGTAAATTGAATTTTTTATTTAACACTAAAGCTAACAGTTCACCTAGCAACCATAAGAAATCAGCATTTAATCACTCATAACATATGGTACTTTTAGCTAAGACACTGACTTTCGGGTATGATTTGATGCGCTACTTTTTTGTTTCGGTCTAATCGCCCACTTAACTATACAGTATATGCAAACGGCGATACAAAAATTCTTATCACTTATCATTAAAACTAAATAATTCCTATTATTACAAATGGGCAAAATGATATTAGTATAATAAGCAACAGGTTATAACATGCCTATCAAGTCCACTTTCTTCCCAAAAGAAGCACTTCAAGGACAAGATTTACCTTCGCATGTAACTTGGTCTGATCTAAAATTTGACAGCATACAAATTCATCATTCTACAACCATGAAGCTTGAAGAACTTTATAATGTATCGAGTGAGGATTTTGAGATTAGCGAAGGAATTGTTAAAATAAATAGAGTTCAAGTTAAGGGTTATGTGGGTTTGGTTTTTTCAACAAAAATACTTCCTGAAATGAGCGTACACCAACTCATTGAATTCAATTTCATACAAAACAACAAAGTTATAGAGAAAATAGAGTTCAATGTGCACCTATTTAGACCAAATATAGTAATTCATAAAGTTCCAGATCAAATTGTAGTGAATCTCACATCTGGTGCGATAACTGATAAGATTTTGGTGAGGAACTTAGGGAAAGGAACTGCATACATAGAACTCGAAACCATTAAGGAAAGTGAGTTGCAAAAAAAACGTCCAGAATTTTTTGAAAGATTTTTACACGATTTTTTTGAAGGAATTAAATTAAGTATGGCAAGCTTGAAACAAAGCTTTGAGGGACAATCTGGGTTAATTGAAAGAATCGAATCTTTCCTCACAACTCCTTTCAAATTTGAAAAGAAAGCATTAGATGAGTTAAATAATCTCGAAAAAGACTTTCAAGTCGCCATTGAAGATGATGAAGAATTCGCCGAGGCTCTTAATGAGTCATTGGCAGAAGTATTTTTAAGAAGTAACGAAGTCTCAAATCTCTATCAATTTGTTTTAGATTACGTAAATTCTATAGGTAAAGAAAAGATTCTGATTAGAGATCCATTTAATGTAGTAAAGTTATCCAATAAACCCGCTAAACTAAGAGTTAAAATCAGATCTATTGATCTTTTGAAACAAATGTGTACAGACATCGAATTGCCTGAAGTTACGGTTATAGCGAATAAAGAAAGCGAGATACCTATCTTTAAACTATTTCAATGGGGGAAATAGAAAATGGGGATTGAATCTTTATCCAAGTTTTTAAAAATAGCAAAAAAAATAGATTCTCTTATAGAAAAATCTAAAAAATTCAATATAGAATCAAAAGATTTGCGTTTAAAATCAGGTGATGGATTACTCGAGTATTCTCTTATTGCTATACCACAAACCGCTTCAAATACCAAAGGGAAAATCTCTTTTTCTGATATCGATTTACATAGAATATCTATCATGTCATACCCGGGATTCTCGGAAAATCAAGAATCAATATCTAGAATTGAAGGAGACTTAACGAAGAGTTTTAGCTTAGATGTGGAAAAACTCAGAACAATTAAGTGCAAAATAGACTCGATAGTTAAAGATCTAGTTAGGCGAGATCATCAAATTGATTCTGCGGATGATGAAGAAAACACCTACTGGCTACATGCTCAGATTAGAAAACTGAAAGATTTGAAAGATGCTTTGCGAAAAGTGGATTTGCTAGATATTCCTTTTGCAGTGAATGTTGCTGTTCATCAGGACATTAAAACAAAATTTCCAACCAGAAGACGCAGAGAACTAGAATTAATAGCTAAATGGGCACACGAACATGATAGAAATAAAAAACAACTGATATCAATGGAGCATTTGAAGCTCAAGAGAAAACGACCCAAAGAAAAAGAGATAACTAACGTACTTCGAGATTTACAAAATCTATTCATTCCGTTTAGGTTTAAATCTTACATTGAAGTCTTGAAAGACTTTAATTATTATGATTGTCAGCGGGGTGCTGATTTTTATGATAAAATTCCTTTTCGAACATTTCCGAAATGGATGGCAGTAATCTCTAGAACTGATTTAACTATTGAAAAACCGGTTTCCAAAGGGGAATTAGTGTATAAAAAAGGTTTGTTCCAAGAATCTATAGAAAAAGCCTTAACAAAAAAATAAATATTGGTGAAATAAATGGAGCAAAACCTACTTTCAATTGTCGGAATTATTGTTCAGGTTTATGCTACAATTCTCGGAATAATTGGGATGTACCTCGTTTTTCTTAGACAAAGAACCGATGATCAAAATCGGGATCTAATAACGCGAATAAAAATAAAATCTAGTAGTCTTGTCAATTTCATCAATCGCGAAATCTCTCCAGCGTATGAAAACAATCCAACAATAATTGTTGATACACAAAAATTTGACGATGTAATAAAATCGATAGATCAGTATCAATCGGATAGAAAAAAAGAAATCCCTGATCTTGGGCTTGAAGATGTTAAACGGCTTTTATTGCTTTCTACAATAGTACAGAGAGAGAAAGAAGAATTAAGTCAATTGAATGCAGAATTGTGTGAAAGATCAAAAAAACCCATTATATCAAAACGGTCATCAATTCTATTCATTGGTTATTTTGTCTCAGTGTTATTTACTAGTTTCTTGTCGATTCTTCTTATTTATTTTGAACATAGTTTTCAGAATATGTTTGTTTTGTTAACCGTTACTCTAGCTATTGGTGGATTATTACCTTTGGGAATTCTGTTTTATTATATAATAATGAAATCTAAAGAAGAAAAAAATACTCTACCTTGATTTTTGTAAAAATTTCTTGACCAAATGAATATTACAAAAGGGTTTTTTGCTCAATGTTTCTTGACAGATACGGTTTCAAAGAATTTTGTGACAATCTAAACGCCAATATTTGCGGATTCAAAGAAATATGCGCCACAGGATATTTCAGCGAAACCCCAATGAAAGAATTTGAAAAACTCCTTAGCTATATACAAAGTAGAAGTTATGGCAAAGTACGATTAATATGTCCAGAATTGAACCTGAAAGACAAAAGAGATAAGAAAAATCTGCAGGCTCTCAAGAAAATAGTGGACGCCGGAGCAGAGATACGAGTTAATAATCGGATACATGCAAGGTTTCTTGTTGCTTACTCCAAATCCAAAAACTCAATTTTATTAGGTGGTCTATTAATTCTCGGTTCTTTCGACTTCAATAAAGACTGTATTGGACTGGAAAGACACGATGCAGGAATAAAGACAAGACACCCCGATCTTGTAAAATCAGCAATCGATTTTTTCGACCAAATATGGAACCTAGAACAATCAGAAAACCTGCTTGAAAAGTATAAGGATCAAATACAAAGAAAATAGAGTAGTTATCTTACACTAACCACTATAACATTAAGAACTGCGTTCGCTTCATCCCTCTTATTCTAGTTGTCTTATGTAGGGTCTAAATGCCTTTTCTAATCTTATCATTGCATCTATCATTTTATCTTGGAGCTCATCCCATCGATCTTTGTCCTTTAACCCTACTCCTTCAAATCTATAGGAGATTCTGCAAGCTCTTCTATTGTCTAACCGTTCCCACCGTAATTCTTCACCAAAAGCCTGTTCTATCTTCTCTTTATTCTGAAATAATTTATCGAATCGTTGTTTATTTATGTTAGGTTCTTCAAACTCTTTTCCTCTGTCAAAATAAATTTCAGAAGTAGCAAACTTGTATGTAATCGAATAATTGTAGCCAATACCAGATTTACCTGCGCCAGTACCAATCCAACTATAAATACTCGGAGAAATATTTGAATGAAGCCTTGTTCTCGATTTAGCCTTCTCCAACAATTGAGTCCAAAACTCTTTTCTCAAAACATGCCTCTCAGCATATTTTTTCTTCTCATCACCAAGTTGCTTCGACTCTTTACTTGGACCTTCAACAATAGAAAAGTAGGGCGCAGCATTAGCTTCAGATTCTATCTGGATTGCCTCGATTTTTATTAAATAGAAGTCGTTAGGAGCAACTTCGTTAAACCATTCAATCCCACAACTTTTCCATCATCTGGTAATGAAAATATTGGGCATTGAAAGAGAAAGCCGTTTTGCTGGCAATGTTCGCATAAGATACAAAGAGGAGCGTTCGGGTCTGTGTCCATAATATACCTTCTTTTATTAAGTTTTTTCTCATGTTCAATTTTCTCGATTTTGTCAAGTTGATCTTTAAGATGTCGTATTGTTTCATTATTTATCAACGATACTACACTTCCAACTGTTTTATTTTCAAACTCACTCTGTTTGTTAATATCAAAAAAGATGGGAATTGAAAAGTTTTTGGTTATGCTGGTTTCTTTGGGATTGCAGATTTTGGCTTAAAAATTTCTGGATGCTCTTTCAACACATGCCGAGCATGCTGCTTCAATGTTTTGCTAGTGTTTAGCTTGTTTTGGTCCCTGCAGAGAACACAGACTATATTTGATTGGTGTGTTCCATAGTCAAACTGCAATCCATGAGTTACTAATCCGCTGGATGTTCTGACTCGAAGAAGTATTTGTGCTTTGATTTCTTCTGTCATTTTTGGTTTGCCTCAAAAAAAGAGAGAAAATTAGGAGCTAAAAACCCCTTTAAGGTTATATCGTTTCACCATTTGCTTTATTTTTGGGCTGAATATGTCTGCATCGACGTCTCCTTCGATTCTGCTGACTATGCAGTCTTCCAGATATTCCTGTACGCTGTCATAGTTTGTGGAGGGTATGATGTCTTTGAGGAATTGGAGTATGCCTTTAGGAACATTAAGGGTTACTTCAACGGTTTCTATTTTTTTGTTTTCGGGTTCTGTTTCGCTCAATTTCTTCACAGTTGGGTGTATGTATCATTCATTTTATTTAAGTTTTTTGGTGAATTAATAAATCCATACAATTAATAATTATTTAATAAAAACTAAGTTGGCTTGTTATGCTTAGTTTGTGGGCTAACTATGACAAATATAAAACAATCAAAGAAGTTGCGGAAGCAATAAACGCTCCATATGAAACCGTAAGAAATGTCTGGGTACCTTCATCAAGAAAATTATCAACTAAACTAAAACAATGCGTCGCTAGCGACGCCTCGTTTTCAGATGAGCATGGAAGAGAATTACTGAAATATCCTCACAGTTTACAAAATAAGTTTGCGGACTTAATTATAAAGAAACAAATTACCAGAGCGCAACTTAGAGAATTAACCAAAAAATATGATACTAATCCTGATGCTAACCTAGACGAACTCACAGACAAGGCTTTGGGAATTGAAACCGTCACGGTTCCAAAAAGCAAGTGTTCACTGCGCGAACAGTCAAAATCGACAAGAGACATTCAAGCTTCAGTGGTAAAAACATTCGTTCGGCATGAAGTTATAGAGGCTCAAAAAATAACATTCTCTAGTCTTTAGAGGACTAAAAACTAGGGAGTAAAAGAGGCAATCTCTAGCCTTGTTTTCTGTTTTAGGCTAGGGAAAAGGCTAGATTTCTTTGTGAAATGTTTTTTGGTTTTCTCTCCAAGTCCTAGAAAACCTCATTTTTTCACGGTTTCCTGTTCTCTTTTGCGAAAAGGAGGCTGATTTGGGCTTATCGCCCTGTTTTTATGTCATACACAGAGTAAAAGATGAAGAAAGGGGGCTAAACTCCATACTATATACCACTGAAATATCTTCATGATATATTAAATGATGAATGATGAAATAATGAAAGAATTTAAATTCTTCAACAGTAAAGAGATATGTGGTATTGAAGACTGGTTAAACGTAAAAGCGTTTTGTCCGGAAGTGTTTGTGTTGATTAAGATCAAAACAGGAGAGCATTAGCGATTCCAACTTTTGTTATCACTAAACGTGGTTACAGCGAGACAGCACAGAAATATTACGGATCCCCTATTGTTTGGAAGTTTATAGCCAAAACTAAACTGCGTCCCCCCCAGGACGAGACAGGGTTCAGGTCGTGGCTGTGGCAGCTAATCAAAGAGCATGGCGCTGGAGACTATGAAGTTGTGCGTACCCAAGTCAAGGGAGAGTCTAGGGGCTTTCATCCGATTGGATTATACTCTATTGATGAGATACAGATAATTGTTCTGAAGAGATACAGTGAAGTTAAGTCTCATCCTGGTCTTCCAGCTTCTAGGCAAGTTTGGCATAAAGGAACTTTGCAGCGTCAGCGTTTTCGGACAAGTGGAAGGGGAAAATTACGGTTCAAGTAGGTTCTTAGGTGTTCATGGCATGAACAGATAGCCATCTTATGACCAGTCTTCCCACTTTCTCCAACTTTCTAGTTTTTTGCCGTGTTCTTCAGTGATAAGGTCTCCGTAAATTGATTTGGAATTGAGAAACGAATCACAATATTTGCAGCTGATATATGCTGGATCGAAGGGTTTAGCGTTTTCATCTAAACTCGAATCTATATAGCACTCAAGAATCCGAATCCATTTGTGCTTAACTTTCTGACCGCAAAGACTACAACGTGAATTTGGAGAGAGAATGTATCTAAGGTCCCTTAATGAAGTGAAAAGAGGCTTCAGCGATCTAACCCTCATAATTGACAGAGCTAGGAATGGCATGTACTTTGCTGTGTTAATAAGAGGTTCAAGGACAAAAATGTAGAGACCTATGAACCATAGGTTACGGTTTTTGCTTTTAAGGTCGCTATCCTTTTTCAATAGACCCACACGCACCTATTTGTATGGTATGTGAATATTATTAACATTTTTTCAGTTGGTGAAGATATTTTCAGGGCATGCACAAAGGAGACAATTTCTAGTTAGTAGTGTTCCAATAACTAGAACCAAAAAAGAGCCAATAGACACGCTACTTTAACTGTTTAATGCCCTATTCTAGCTTAGATTTGGTCTGACTTGAACAAAAAACGGGGAAAATAAGAACATTATTCCTTTTGTAATGCACGCACGCACGCGAGCGCGTATTGTAAGCGCGTAGTTACCCGTTAGAATTTGTTTTTGCTGAAAAATATGCGCACATGCACAATGCACACAATGAATATACACATTTTGGTTTCGTGAAGGTATTCTCAGCAAACGGTGCATCATTCCTTTAGGGATAATATGGAAAATGGCGTTTTTTGTTTCAAGGTTTCTTTCATGAAGTTACGTGCATGTGGTTATGTGCATGCACATAACAGATGCACATAAAAATTAACTAAAAACTAATTGAAAAAAGAGGGGAATTTATTCAGCAGTCAATTAATAGTTCAGGCTCTCCGTACAGGCCATGGTTTCTTCATAACGCTCTTGTAGGTACTAGCTGCATACAAAGCATCCTCGACAACGACGCCTGTATGTTCATAAATTATATCCTTGCATTCATATAATGCTCTGTCAGCAGTAGCAAATACTGGAACATATCCTCTGTTCTGTTTTAGCCATTTTAAACAGGAAATATGATTAAGGTCTTCATCATCATCAAATCCGACTTCATTGAGCGCTTTTTTTAGATCGGTGATTTGAACGGAATTTGGATTTACAGGTTCTTCATCTAGCAAGTTAAGATCATTTTCAGTTCTCAATATGCTGTTTTTCGTTTCAACGTAGTAATCATTGTGTTTTATGGAGAGTCTTTTAAGATAATCAATCACTGGAACACGTCCGTTATATGAATTTTCCATGTTTCTGAACGTATCGATTGCCCAGACTTCCTGTATTTGTATCTGGTCTTTGGATAAGTCTCTTTGTTGTGTGAGTATTTTTTCTCGAAAAAACTGCTTAATACCCGGTAGGTCTTCCTCGGTTAATACGGCATTTTCCAAAATGTAAGGTAACCCAGCTCCTTTTGCCATAGACAGGTGGAACCAAAGACCTCTAAGTGCATTTCCTCCTGCTTCGACTACTTCCTCGATTATTGCCTTTCGTATTTTTTTTACTGTTGAAAGTAGATAACAATTAATGTTCAAGCGCTGGATGGATTGCTTGAAGAGTGTGCATTTCCTTAAGAGAAGCGTTTGTTCAAAGTCGAGAGTGAGGAGCACACAAACATCAGGATACATCCTAGCGCTCATCTTTGTCATCACTCAGTTATTCTTAACATAATCATATTCTGCCACATTGTTTGAGTTGGTTCATCTGAGTCAGGGGTTGGTCTGAAAAGATCGGGTTCAAGCTGATATAATTCCCTTCTGAAGTTCTCAAGTTGTTCTGAATGTTCAGTCGCCAGGCTTTCAAATTGTTTTTGGTCAATTTTTTTTAGACTGAGGAATTGTGGACCCTTTGCAAATTCTTTTATGCTTTCAGAATTTGATAATACAATGAGTAACCATAGTTTGAATTGAGATTTGATTAATGCTTGAAACATTTTCTGAATAGGCTTCATCATCTGGAAGTAGTTTTGTATGGCTCTTTTTCTATCTGGTAAGTTTGGTCGTCCTCTTACGAGTAGATAATTGCGTCTGAAATGCTCTCCTGTTGCACGTGCTTTGTATTCGTGGAAGTAAGAGATTGTATAGTTTCCAAGAGTATTATTGCTAAAGATTATGTACGGAATATCCGATTGATAGGAGTCAAAAGCGATTATCTCATTCAGTTTATAGCCCTCTCGAGCGACTTTACGGCTAAGACTCTTTAAAAGACGGATATATTCAGAGGCTTGTGTTGCTTTTAAAGGAAACCTTGGATAATTTTTGCTAACATTTATTATTAGTTTACGGAATACTTCGTCTTTATTCAAGGAATTCTTCAAAGCGTCCATCAAGAATGCGTGAAGTTTCTCTTTATCGAAACGTTTGGGGATGCTTATTTCGTTGAGAGATTCACTGTAGAATTTGTTCATTGCATTGTAGTAGCCAAGCAGTTGTTTTTCTTTTATCCATTTTGGCTTATAATCCGTCTTTCCTTCATATTCTATAGTAGCGAATGCACTGGCGGGTTGTTGAATTATGATTGATATTGACTAACACCTCTTTTCGACTATTTTCATTCTTTCACTGGTCGAAGATGGCTGCGACAGTAAAACAATCATTGACTATGTTTGACCAGTAAACCTCCTTGTTGTAAATATAAGTTAATAAATATTATGTTTTGTCAATAAGCAAAAAGCATCCTCTATTCAACCGAATATTCTGAGCCGCTCACCAAACCACAATAATTTGAAGTCAGTTACTTGCCATTTATCACCTTATTTCTGAATTTCCCTATTGAGAAGAAGGGCTTCCTTCATAAACCCTGAGAAATATTCAAACAGTAATTCACCCAACAGTGTCAGAGTGTAATTTCCATTTTCGTCCTTATAGACAATCATTCCATCAATAAGTTTTTTCAAGTGGAAGTTCACCGTTGGTGAGGTTGTTGTCAGTAATTTTTTAATTTTGGTAAAACTCTTTGGAGACTCGACTAGAGATTTTACTATATTAAAACGGTCATTATGACCAAAAGCAGAATTGGAGGCTTTAAGAAGAGAATTGACGCTTATCCATTCCAAATTTTTGACATCAGGTTCTAACTTATCAGCTGAATTGACAGTTGAATAAACTTTTTCACCATCTACCTTTAACTCGATTTTCTTGCCTTTGGAAGTAATTTTTTTACCATCAATAGTTACATCTATCCTTCGAGAATTTATCAATTAACATCACCGAAAATTTGGGGTCTATTTCTTTTTTCGGCAAAGCGCAATAAGAGTGAGTAAAAGGCTAAGCTGTTCATTTGCTTCAGAGTATTGACCATCAAGAAGACTTGCTTGAATTCTGAATATGATTGGCAAAGTCTTTTCCAAGAGGTCGGGGTTTCTTTTAAGGAATTCGTGAAGTTTTTGAATGAGTCTCCTAATTTTTCTAGATACCTCTGGAGGAGTATTTCGCATAGCCTTGATACATTCATCCTTCCAATTGTTGATTCTATCCATCCTATATCCTTCCCTAATTGTTGGGTTGTTTGTCTATTGATGCTGACGAAGCGTCCTTTCGTCAGCAAATTCATGATTTGACTGTGGACGCACCTTACTATCTTGCCAAGTTCTGAGGGAGGTATGGGACAGTTCTGAAAGTGGAATAGCGAGTCTTTGTCAAAACCAACTTTGCGAATCTCTGATCTAATATTAGCTTTCAAGCAAAAAAAAGGTCTTTCTGGTACATACCAAAGCTTTCTTCCGAATTGAATTGCTCTCCAATAAATTTGCCCTTCTGTACATTCTGCTAAAAAGGCAACTTCCAACCAAGTGTCTTTTTCTTTTAGCAACCATTCGGGATAATAAGAACCTTCTATAGATTCAGCCTTTGCAAGGTGGACCTCTACAAGAATGGAACCTTCCATCTCTTTGATTTTTGCTAGTATGCTTTCTCTAATATCGTCCGATAAGCTGGGAAAATTTAAAGAATATTTTAGTGTTTCTATCTTTCTCTTGAGTTCAATATTGCGTTTGTTTAATTTTTCTTCTGCTTCAAAAACAACAGACCAAGAGGTTTGTTCTGCAAAGTATTCTCTGGCTTCAGTATCTACGAGTTCACTTGCGATATATGTTCGGCTTTTTGACATTTGCTTCCACTTTTGGTATACTTTAAGCTACAATTAAGTATACTGTTATTTATAAAGTTTATGCGTGCTGCGCGCGATTAAGCTGCTAGTTGCTCCACGGTCTCTTTTAAGAATAGAAGTTTAAGGTTTTGTATGATTACATATTCATCCATCTGTCTCTCCATCTGACAAAATAGATAACAGCGAGCGCTAATGCAAAAGCTAAAGCAAAGCTACCATACGTCATAAGAGTGAATCCCTGTTGCTGGTCTCCCCCGATTGATGGATACTGATAGCC
>Ga0307443_1001983_pt1 | contig 11656 bp, 25 predicted proteins | sample SalMarSW160220MG_FD_202148 | JGI IMG/M metagenome (GOLD analysis project Ga0307443, IMG submission 202148) | Salt marsh sediment microbial communities from the Plum Island Ecosystem LTER, Massachusetts, United States - SW1601-220 | ecosystem: Environmental > Aquatic > Marine > Intertidal zone >... | reverse complement strand
AACCCAGGACAGTATCACCCACAATCACGTCTTCGGGGTATTTTCGGGGGGATCCCCCTTGCTAACTATAGAGGGTTGCGTTTAATGTTGTGCTCTAAAAAATTCAAACCATTGTCCATCAGAACAAAGTAAAAGTATAAATCCATTTGGTTGATAAACAAAATTATTATTTCCTATTAAATGAATATTATTACCATGTGTTAACCCAGTTCCGGTCGCTGTGTTTGTAAAACGTAAAAAAACTAATTGTCTTTGAGGATTTCTTTCAGTACTAATTGATGTTATATTGTCAGTTTCATTTATTTCGAAAAAAGTACCAAAATCAATTTCAAGAACCCCCGCAGTTAAATCATATTCTTCTGTTGGGGTAATAATTAAATTTGTATAATTAGTTAAGAATATTGCTGTTATAGCTTCTAATATATCACAACCTAAAAAACTATCAAAAGTATCATTTGTAAATATTCCCGAATAAAAAGGTGGGTCAACACCCGGATCATTTATACTAACATGGCTATCACTTTTATCAAACTGGGCGTCTTTAGCTGTTATTAAATCATCAAATTGTGATTCACCTAAAACTCTTAATTGTTTTAATACCCACCTCGACCAGTTCGCAGTCCAAAGAGACATTTATTTTCTTCCTCTTTTCTTCAATGCCCTTCTTGCTCCGGCTCGTGTTCCGTAAGTTTTACGTGTGGATTTTGTTTTTCCTTTTACGTAATATATCCTTTTTCCGTCAAGTCTATATCCGGCTTTCTTTCTTGCTCTCATTAAAAACCTCCGATTTTTAAGTATGAATAAGCTATTAAATAACAATTAATTAAATCTGACCCGGCATTTAAATCTAAATTTATTGTTGTTTTCCATGAAGGGAATGTCATTTTAGGGTTAGTTGTATCCGGGATCATTTCAGTTCCTCCGGCATCATTAAATTCATAATAATTATTTATAATAAATGTAGGATTAGGAGTTAAATCTTTATTTTCAATTGTATAAAAACCGTGTGAAGCTTGAAAAAACTCAACAGGTATATTGAAATTAAAAGTGTTGGTTCCTCCACCGCTAACACTTCCTTTTATCATAACTTTTAAGTTGTATGTAGGAAAAGGAAGAAATATACTTTTTGTTGTACCTGCAGTAACAATAAAGTTTTCTTCTCTATATTCATCAATAATGTTAATTGTATCTAAATTACTTAAAAAAAATTGATAATTATAGTCATAATTTCCATTCATCCTGCTTGCAATCACCAACCCATCAAAAAAATTCATATCATAAAAGGTATTATAAACAACGGGAATTAAAACAGGTCTTCCACCTCTTTTAACTTTTAAGTAAGAATTAAAGGGATTGGTAGGAGCGTAAAAATATGCAAATTCAGAAGGGAGATTTGCTCTATAATAACAATATTGTCCTTGTATTCTTGGATCAGCCTGCCACCCAGAACCAACAGGTAAATGAAAATCAGCATTCAAATTTAAGTTAAGATTAAATTTTTCCTGTAATTTCATTGTAGGATTTTTAGCGATATGTTCTTGCGTATAATCTCTCATAAGTAAAACTCCATTTTAGTACCTACCATATTAAGCACTCCTTTGCCTGATTTTTTCTTAAATATATCTGATAGTCTATAATCAGTAAATATAGAAGGATCATCTTTTAGATATATCTTAATGTGTGCCGTGATCATAAACATAAATATAGAAAAACCTCCAATTGTCAACCATGATAAAATATTTACATTTTTCATTTTTTTAGTTTTTTCCACCAGTACCCAGCAATTAAACTAATACCACCAATTGAACTTGATAAAGCAATTCCGTCAATTCCTTTACACAAAGCAACAAACTCTAAAACTATAACCGCACTAATAGCATAGATAACTATAAATTTTTCCATTATTTGAGTACCTTTCCTTTTAGTAAAAGTATAACCCCGGCTATTAATACAAGACCTAATATTAAAGGTGTTATAAAACCTTTTATTTGCCCCGGTATATTATCAATATTTAATATAACTTCTCGGAGAGTATCTTTTAACAATATAAGACCAGAATTTCTGTAGAGAGCTTCTTTTTTACTTGCTATGGTATTAAGAAGTATATTGTATTGTCTTAATTTTTCTTCATCTGTAGCCTCACTATTTTTTATCTTGTTAAAAAAATCAGACCATTGCGAATAATCACCCGGTCCAATATCTTTTTTATTACTTTCTAAAGTTAATAATAAAGAATTTTCAAACTTTTCTACATCTATATATTTCATAAATGTCTCTCTATTATATCAAAGACTCTCCTAACCCTGTATTTTGAATTGCTATAATTAACAACAGATACAAGGTAAGGAGAGACTCTGTAATAAACCTTGACAAGAAAGGAGGGTAATTTTTCTCTAAAAGCATAAAATTTTGACAGGTCTTTAGTTATAGGCATTTTTAACCATACAACCAGTTTTTTCTCCGCCGGGTGTGGGTTCCAATTCTATAGGATAATTTTCGGAAGCGGATTTGATTTCTTTACCAAGAGCGGTTGAAACACCACCTACTTTTTTAGCTACATCAGTTATACCCGTTATGACACCCCCTGTTTTTTCAAGAGTACCTCCAATTACGGGGACATAACCCCCAAAGTTTTTAGCGACACTTCCTACGCCTCCGGTGATATTGACCGCTGTTCCGCCAATCGCTTTAGCGACACTTCCTACGCCTCCGGCTACGTTTTTAACTATATCAACAGGGTTCCACCAAGACATAATTGCCTCTTAAATATAACCGAGAGCTTTTTGACGTTCCATGTAAGCGGATTGATTTTCGCCGGGGAGAGGTGAACGTGAAGTATTTATGGTTCGACTTCCACCGCCTATTTTTCTCCCTTGATCATTATAAACACCCGGATTGATAATTTGTGCTCTTTCAGGTTCTTTTGATATAACTTCGCTTTCTTTAGCTACGTTTAAAACTGCCTGACGAGAAGCTGATCTGTGCATTCGATCAATATCATAATCATAGTTAACCGCTATTATTTTGGAAGTCCCCGGTGCGGCGTGCAAACAAATAGCATACACATCATCATTCATGGTTTCAGCTATATTAGTACTTGAGTTAGGAGAAACATCTATAATAGCGTGAGCTAAATCTCCGGTTTCAATATTATAGTCTTTTTCTGAAAAATCATATTCATCTTGTGCGGGTATGGCTGAACAAATTTGATTTCCGTCAGCGTAAACTTCTAAATGATCGGTAATGTCTCGCATACAAACAAGCAAGTATTTAACATTTGATCCGGGAATATTTGCTCTAACTCTACCGTCCCCGGTTGCGTCAATCGTATGAATAAGAGGGATATAATTTTCATGCTGAAAAGGTGCTTCAATTCCATATAAACGAACGGAACCTCTTTCACAGTTGCCATTAATCCACCTTAAATATACTGTGTCATTTTCTCCGACATCAAGAGCGTTAGGGTCTTCAAATTCAAAAGGAATATCATAATTAAAGGAAACAACATCATCACCGCCAACACCCGTTCCAATACTAACGGCATAAGAGGGCTTTCCTTTAAAAGCGTTGTTAATGTCCTGTAGGTCTAAGACAGCTAAATCATGTATAGTTTTACCATTTAAAAATAACTGATAAGAAGAAGATAGGAGATCCCCTGTAGCGCATTCTGCTGTTGAAGTAACTAATCTTAAAGCTTTAAATTTCCCTACAGGGATTTTAAAACTTGCGGATAGAGAAGGATCAAAAGTTGCAATAAATTTGTTATGACCTCTTAACATTTTGAGCCTCCTTTAAAACGGTAATGCTTGGTTTATTCTTGCTGAAATTTGAAGCCTATTATCTATAAGACTCCATCCTAAAACGCAAATACCAACCATGATAAACTGATTAAGTGTGGGAACTTTTACTAACTGAGCCATTATATACCTCCTTGTTTAAGTATATATTTTATAGCTTTCCTGAGCTATTTATATAAATATAACTCTATAAGGTTATTTGTCAAGGGGTATTGATTAGATTTCTTTTATTATGTATTCGTGATTTTCTTTGTTTAACTTTTGTACTTCTTCCGGGGATATTCCGGCATAATCATTAAGGTAAGCAAGATCACCCGGTTCAATAATTGAAAAAACAATAATTTTGTTAGCTTGTGAGGTTAAATTTCTATATACTTTTCGGGGTCTTTGAGACAAACAAATTAATGATAAGTCCCAATGCCTTCCAGAGCGGTTAAGATTATCGAAATTGGGGTGTGCGTAAGAAGGGGTTGTAACAGCGTCAACTTCTTCAACTACAAATACGCAGTCTTTTACGTGATGCATTACTTTACATACTTTATTGAAAAAACTTTCAGGGAAAAATACAACTTTTTTTATAGGTTTTTTATCTTTTAGACAAAGTTTTATCCCGTCAACGAAAATATTAAAATCAGTATAAACATCTCCGAATCCTGTTAAATATTCGCCCTGATAATCCCATATAACATAATTTTGATATGAGTTCAAAAGTGAACTGATACCAAGTTTAGAATCACCTTTTATCAGTGTTGACTTTCCGGTTCCGGTTCTACCAAAAATACAGGTTTTAGTCGCTTTTAGGCTTTTGTGAGGATCGAGCATTTTTTGCTTCTTTGTTTTCTTTTAATTGAGCTACAACTCTAACAACAACGAGAGAAAAAAAGACTAATCCAAAATCAAACCATTTCTGTATTTTTTCAGGTAATTGTACATTAGGCATTATGGGATCAGTAACTTTACCCAATAGTTCAAGCTCATCATTGGAATAAATCCATTTCTTTTTCCCTTTAGGAATTTCTTTAATATTAATTTCTTTACCTAAAACGTTATTGAAAAATAACTCATATAACATTTTTGAGGATATTTTCGGCTCTTTGGGTTCTTCTGTTTTAACTCCTCTTTTCTTAGGAATGAAAGCCCCTTTTTCAATAAGGAAAGTTCTTAATTGATGTCTTTTCATATCATACTGATCTTTAAAGTCTTTTTCAAAAGAGGCAACACTACTATAACCCCCTGCAGTCCATTTTTCTATAATTTGTTCCGGGGTAAGTTTTTCTACTTTGAGAGCTTCTAAATCTTCAAAGGAAGGTAAACCTTCATCGGGGATATTAGTAGTAGAAATTATTTTTTCTTTTCCCATTATTACCACCTAATCAAAAAAAGATAAGTCTAAAACTTTATCTTTTTTAGTTAGATCAATTTTTTCAACAGGTTCTTCAATTTTAGGTTCTTCAATTTTAGGTTCTTCAATTTTAGGTTCTTCAATTTTAGGTTCTTCAATTTTAGGTTCTTTTTTTACTATTACATTTTCACCTTCAAAAGCATATACTCTTTTACAACGACTACAAGTAAATTCATTTTCACTTTTTAAGACTAAAAAAGTATTTCTACAGTTATCGCAACAAAACCAACCACGAGCCTCATCATTTTTTAAAAAGGGCATTATTTACCTCCGTTTTTTTTAATTTAGTTTTTGTTTTTGTTTTTGTTTTTGTTTTTGTTTTTGTTTTATTTTTAGATTCCTTTTTACAAATACAATTTCCTTCTTCCTGCCCACAGGTAGCACAACTATATTTATAATACTTCATGTAAGAGCCTCGAAAATATCTAAACATTTCTTAGGATAAGTAGGATCGGTAGCATATTTATACTTAGGATCACCTGTATTGATTAGATAATAAAAGTATAAGTAAGGGTCATGTCGGCTATTCCATGCTAAACGGTAAAAACTTGCGGTAGAAATTAAATTAATATAATCCTTTAAACTCTCTTCATAAGAGGCATATTTTCTAAATTTAGGGGGATTTTTACCCGTAGGTGGTATATAAGTTTTTACACCATTTATATATTCATGAGTACCTACTACAACATAAGTCCCGGAAGTAAGCCAGATTCCTGTTGCTTTAATATTAAAAAGGTTATTATCAATTATTTTTTCACCGTGTCCAGTTTCGTGGCTTATTTGAGCACTTATTATACCTTTTTCATAACCTCTACTGACAGCGATTATCTCTAAAGATTGACATAATTTATTGAAAGTCTCTTTATTTAAACTATGAACAGGATTTTTATTATCCATATAACTCTCCTTAATTAAACAACTCATTTAATCCCCAATCTTTTAAAATTTGTTTTACTTTTCCTTTAAACATCATAGGCACACCGTCAAGGTTTTTAATTTTAATCCAACAAGGCAAACAAAAAAATAGTGCAGCACAAACAACAGGATTTCCATCATTAGAATTATCTTTATAATCATATAATCTTAAAAGTTTACCTTGTTTTTTATCTTTTTTACAACTATTACAAATCATATTTTCCCTCCAAAAGTTTAAATAAAGGGCTAAGAGTGCAGTATCTTAACCCTTTATCAACAAATAAAAAAGGAGGTTTAGATTATTTTCACAGCTACCTTATAGGTATAAAACCATCCGGTTATATTCACACAAAGATATTTTTCACCTGTCCAATGGGGAGCGTCAAAAGTACAAAGAACTTTATACTCAGAGGGAACCTCCGCTGATAAAAAACAATGTTCAAAAAAATACTTTATTATTCGACCTATCCAAGCTCTCATGATTTTTTCTTCTTTTTAGTTTTAGGTTTTTCAATTTTAGTTTTTCCTTTTTCAATGTCAAGAAGTTTCTCTATTCCTACAAGATTTCTATTATTAACTTCTTCTACTACTTTAAGATAATCTTTAATTTCTTTAATCTCTTTTTCCAATCCCTCTAAATCTTGTAATTGTTTTTTACTCCATATAATTTGATTCATTTATAACCTCCTGGTTAAGTTTATATATTTAAATTTACCATTAAAACATCTATTTGTCAAGGGATATTTCAGAAATATGATATTCTCTTTTATTTGAAAAACGCCCGGTATTGAATAATTTTATTTTTTTACCTAATATTTCATATCGTTGTACATCACCGTCAAGCATACTTTTACGCATAGAAATACCGGATTGATTAATACCATGTTTTTTAATTAAATTTACTTCCGCTATTGTTGTAATATCCGAAAATCCTTTTATTTTTATAATTTCTTCCCATTTGTTTTTTTCTTCATTCCATTTCATGTAATAATATACTTTTTTACTAATAGGTTCAAAATTTTTATGTATTCCTTCAAGTTTAAAATCTCCCATTTCTCTTGATACAGGAATATCAATTTTTTTATTTGAAATAAGTGAATCCGTATCAGTATAAACAAGAGAATTAAAATGTTCCTTATAATACTTATACATAATTTCACGAGCCTTATTTACTATCAAAATAGAATATAAGTTATTTATAAAACCTCTAAATCTCATTTTGACAAAATGTTCATTTATTTCTTTATTTCCATTATAGTAAAATACCCCTCTATCGGTTCTTTGACTAAATTTTCCATAACAAGAATTTAATATATATTTCCAGAATGTCTCTAATCCTTCAAAATTATTCTTTTTCTTATCATAATAATCAAAAAGAAAGTCTCGTATGTCAAAGGTATAGTAAAAAGCTAACTTACAGTAAACATTAAGTATTTCAATATCCTCTGAATAGTTTATTATCGAATCATAGTCAAGCCAATAATTTTTAATCTTCCCTGAGGGGTAAACAATACCCTCATGGGATTTTACAGGTAAAGGGGCTATCTGTTTATTTTTAACTTTTAAATCCACAAGATAAAGACCTTTTTTATCTATTTTATTATCATTTTCCATTACAATCATTTTAGGAAAGTCAATTAAACTCATGGCGTAAGGGTATAAGGAGTTAACGTCATAATGATATACTTCCGGTGTTACCTGATTACTTTTGAATATCTCAACCCTGCCTCCGTAGTAATCATGTCTGATAGGATCATTTTTGAGAAAAAACATTTCTTGTTTATAGTCCTTTCTAAGAATACGGAAAGAAAGTCCGGCAACTGAGAGGGAATTTCCGAGTGTGAATTTGTCTTTAAATTTAGTCAAAATATCAGATAAATACATACAGTCATCTTGTAAATATTCCAAACTTTCTTCTTCGTGTTCGGTATAAAACTCAATAGTATATTCAACTTCTCTTTTTCTGATACCATAAAACTTAAACATAAGGTTGTCAAGACTATCTTGAAAAAACATATAGGAGTCTTTAAAAGTAATATTTTCTTTCCTATTATTTTGAACAGTAAGTTTGATAATTCTACCTTGATTTTCCGGGAATATATAATTGTAGGCTATTTTTTCCTTTTTCAACCATTTCATAAGAAAAAGGAAATCGTACTTACCCCCATTGTGAGCAAAGATAGTTCCCTTGAAATTACTTTCTATAAGAGAATAAAGATAATCACGAACACAGAAACGACCCTTTAAGACGTTATATTCTCCGTCGGTGTAATGTCCAAGCAAATATTCATTAACCCATTCAAAAGCTTCAATGTCAAAAACATTTACATCTGCATTCTCAGGTCTTCGGCGGTCAATTTCTTTTTCTCTGCCTCTGATACTTTCCTCCTTATACCTAAGAACTCACCCGTTATGACATTAAGGTCTTTTATACCATTTTCTACAAGATCAAATATTGAATCAAGCCATTTCTCCCAAACAACCATAAAAGTTTCAAGAGATTGTAAACTATCTATAATGGCAGGGGTCTTTCCCATATAAAGAATGAATTTTTCATTTCTTGCGGCTCTTTCAAAAAGTTCACTCCAAAAATCCACAAATTTATCAAGATCATCTACACTAAAATGATTGTATACAAGTAAAATTCTATGTTTATACCCTGAAGTATCATAAAACCACCTCGGAGTTCCTAATTTTCTAAGTTCCAACAATCTTACTTCATATTCTTTTTTTCGTGTTTCAGCCTTCTTTGATTTTTTTATCTTCTTATCTTTTATTCCTTTATAATACCGTATATCTTCAAGTTCATACTTTCTTTTTATTTCTGATATATGTAAATCTCTTATGTAAGCCCTTTTCAACTGTTTCCATTCTTTGATTTTTTGTTTACGATATGAATTTTTAGGCTTAGATTGATGATATTTCAGGTATTTTCTTGAAGTTTCAAGGGTTCTTTTCTTATCTTTAAGTTCAAGATCAAAAGAAAGAAGATATTTATTTTTAAGAAGATGATCGAGTTTAGAGTAGTAACTTATACCAGATCGAGTTCCTTGTTTTATTCTACGAATTGATTTTGAATCAATACCTAACTTTTGAGCTATAATAGCCTGACCACCCTTACCAAGATACTTTTCAAGGGCTTGAACTTTCTTTAAAACCTTATCATGGGTAATTTTAGCCATAAAATATATTAAAGTAGAGTAGGGAGGAATCGAACCTCCCTCGGAGAAACTTGCAAGTTTAAACTCCGGTCACCAGACAACCTCTACAAAAATAATTACTTCTTTAAACTTTGAGCTTCTTGGATCAATTCTTCCGGGACGTTGTACTGATCAGGAGGAATAGCGACAACCTTATAGACAAACTTCTCATTTCTCTTGACCGGAGTTTTTTCTATACTGATTAACACAGCCGAGAGTTCCCTGATCTGACGCAATTTTCGGAGTAAATCGGAATGAGAGGGGAGAGTTTTCTTGATAAAACCTCCGCTTTCGGTTTCAAACGCTACGAGAGGACAATCAAGTTCCGTATCCTGCCCGTAAATTTGACGGGATTGTTTGATTATTCCGAGATAAACACCATGTACCTCTTTTTCTTCAAGAATATCCTCCGCAGTCCAGAAGTCCGACACATCATCTACTACTTGTCCTTGCTTTTTAAAATCTACCGTCATTAGTCCCTCCTTTTAAGGGGTTAAGGTTAAAAAATCCAACGTATAAAATAATACATACAACCGATATAAAAAGAAGTCCAAAGAATAGCAAATACAATATAACTAACTAAAGAAAAATAATCTTTAGGAGAATAATTATTCCAACATTCAAAAGGCTCATAAAATTTAACTATACCACCAAGATAAAAAACAAAGAAAAAAGCAAATATAGGTATAATAATCAAAAGGTTCATTTTATCTCCTTTTTAAAGGGTTTAAGCTTTTTACTATCTTAACCACTTGTCTCATGTTTGTCAACCTCCAATCCTTTTATTAAGGAATTTTTTAGTTTAAGAACAAAAACAAGATCATGTTTATGAGCTTCTTTATATCCCCTGTACAAACGGCTAATTGACCGGGAAATAGAAAAAGTTTGTTTTTCATTCTTTTCACAAAAATCAATTTCTTTTCGGAGTTCTTTTTCTTTTTTTACTAAGTCCCTGATGGCTTCAAGGATCGTTTTTTCATGTTTTGAGATAAATCTTTTACCGCTCATTTTTTATCTCCTAACTTTAAAAAATAAGTTAACTGATTTTTCGGCTAATTTAAGACTTTCATTTATTATTTTCTGACTGTCTTTTATTCCTGTTCTATACCCGGTAATTAACCCGGAGAGAAAACCAAGAAAAAGGATAAGAATAGAGAAAATTAGTTTCATTTTATACACTCTTTTTTATAATATCTTTTTCTTTTTATATCAATTATTAAGTAATGAGTACCTATATCATAAGCTAATCTATTTATCTTACGGGGTGAACAGGCAAAAAATTGTTGAAATAACTGTAAGTCATTTACACTACAAGAAAGCACAGTTTTAAAATCATGTTCGGCTAATACCCAAGCCTCTATTTCACCAGTTATATAACTTATTCCATGCTTTAAATAAAATCTATAATTACCGGCAATTATTAATTCATTTAATTTGAAAACAGGTTTTAAGGTTGTTGTTTCAACAAATAAAATACTGCCATGTTTTCTTTCATATAAAGTTAATTGATAATGAAGAGGTATGAGATATTTTTTCATTTGATTTTATGTAAAACTATAATTTCGAGATCGTCATTTTCTTTACATTTACAGAATCCGTCATCTTGCATAATTTGTCTTATTTTTTCTTGATTTTGTTTAACCAACCGGGAGGCTTTGTTAAAATCTCTATTAATTGATTTTATTGCATAAGTAACATTTGGGTCTAACATTTTTCACACTCCTTTTTATTTCTTATAAACATTAAAATTGTTATGATAATTAAATCCCAAAAAAAAATATAAATACCCTATATATTTCATTTTTTACCTCCTATATTAAAAATTAAAACTCTACAGCTTCTTTTTTGCTGATAAAAAAGTGAATACCCTGAGAGCATTCAATAGTAATATTATCATTATATTTAGAAGGTTTTTTAATTTTACCTTTTTCATAAATAAAAGTATTGTCATATGAAGAATAACATTCAAGATATTTTTTCTTTGAGATCAAACCAACAATATCTATAACTTTTATAAATTCCGCTCTACACTTACGTCCAACTAAACAAGAATTTCTTTTTGCTTTCGCCGGAATTTCAAGAGTTATTATTACATCTTCCTCTTTAGTTTTTCCTTTTTTATATGCAATAAATTTTCCTAATTCAGGACATATTTGAAAATAAGGTAAAATCGTATCTTTGAGGTTGGCGGAATGGAGGTCGGCGGAACTGAGGTCGGCGTAACGGAGGTCGGCGGAACTGAGGTCGGCTAGTTCACCTTTAGATGAATCATCCAACCATTTACTATGATTTTTTAAGATTTTACTTAATTCTTTTTTATTCATTTTTTTAAATCCTCCTTT
>Ga0307443_1001978_pt1 | contig 11686 bp, 10 predicted proteins | sample SalMarSW160220MG_FD_202148 | JGI IMG/M metagenome (GOLD analysis project Ga0307443, IMG submission 202148) | Salt marsh sediment microbial communities from the Plum Island Ecosystem LTER, Massachusetts, United States - SW1601-220 | ecosystem: Environmental > Aquatic > Marine > Intertidal zone >... | reverse complement strand
GTTTCCGACCAATACCGCGGCCTGGTGGGGAGGGGCGCACCCGTTTTCGATTCTGGACTGGACCGTGATTCATAACGGTGAAATTTCGTCATACGGGATAAACCGCCGTTTCCTGGAACAGTACGGCTACCAGTGCACCATGCAGACCGATACTGAAGTTATCGCCTATGCCGTCGACCTGCTCATGCGCCGGCACAATCTGCCGTGGGAAATCACCGCTAAAGTACTGGCGGCCCCCTTCTGGGACGAAATCGACAGAATGCCGCCGCAAGAGCAAAAACTCGCCAGGGCATTACGCCAGGTATACGGCAGCCTGCTTTTAAACGGTCCCTTCGCCGTAGTCATCGCCCGCCAGGGGGAAATGATAGGGCTGACCGACCGTATACGGCTGCGGCCGCTGACCGTGGGAGAGAAGGGCGATATGCTGTACCTCTCGTCCGAGGAATCGGCCATACGCCTGATATGCCCGGACCTGGACAAGGCCTGGATACCCGTGGGCGGAAAGCCGGTTATAGGGCGGCTTAAAAAAGAGGCGAGGCCATCAGACGCCGCCGGCGTGGAGGGGATATCAGCCGGGAAATCGGTAAAATAATATGAAGACTTATAGCGCACCAAAATTTAAGATAATCAGAGATAAAGACCGGTGTATACAATGTCAGGTCTGCGTCAACCAGTGCAGCTTCGAAGCCAACTACTACGACCCTGAAGACGACGAGGTAAGAAGTATCGAAGAAAACTGCGTCGGTTGTCAGCGCTGCGTCATCTTCTGCCCCACCAACGCGCTGACCGTCAGCTATACCCCGCTGGACTACCGCGACAACCAGAACTGGCGTCCTGAAGTAATCGAGGACATCAACAAGCAGGCGGAAACCGGGGGCGTGCTGCTGACCGGCATGGGCGATGATAAAAGCCATCGCATCTACTGGGACCATTTGCTGCTCAACGCCAGCCAGGTTACCAATCCCTCTATCGACCCCCTGCGCGAGCCGATGGAGCTGACCACTTACCTGGGAAGCAAACCCGACCGACTAGAAGTCGAGGCGGAATCGTTCGATATAAAAACAAAGCTGGCGCCGATGGTCAAGCTGGAGGTGCCGGTTATGTTCGCGGCCATGTCCTACGGGGCGGTAAGCATCAACGTACACGAGTCCCTTGCCCGCGCGGCGACCGAGATGGGCACGCTGTGGAACACCGGTGAAGGCGGGCTTCACCCCAGCCTGTATAAATACGGCAACAACACCATCGTCCAGGTGGCATCGGGGCGTTTCGGCGTTCACGCCGATTACCTCAATGCGGCCAGGGTAGTCGAGATAAAAATCGGCCAGGGAGCCAAGCCGGGTATCGGCGGGCACCTGCCCGGAGAGAAAGTAAGCGCGGACGTATCGCTGACGCGGATGATTCCGGAAGGAACCGATGCCATCTCACCGGCGCCGCAGCACGACATCTACTCCATCGAGGACCTGGCGCAGCTTATCTACGCTTTAAAAGAAGCCACTAACTATACCAAGCCGGTATCGGTAAAGATAGCCGCCGTCCATAATTCCGCCGCCATCGCCAGCGGCATCGTCAGGGGCGGTGCCGATATCGTCGTTCTCGACGGGCTGCGTGGGGCTACCGGCGCCGCTCCCAAGGTCATCCGGGATAATGTCGGCATTCCCATCGAATTGGCCCTGGCCTCGGTGGACAGCCGATTGAGGGAAGAAGGCATACGTAATCAGGCTTCTATCGTGGTCTCGGGCGGCATCAGGAACAGCGGCGACGTAGCCAAGGCAATCGCCCTCGGTGCCGATGCCGTGTATATCGGGACGGCCGCGCTCATCGCGCTGGGCTGCCATGTCTGCCAGCAGTGCCACACCGGCAAGTGCGCCTGGGGCATCTGTACCACCGACCTGCGCCTGACCAAGAGAATCAACCCGGATATCGGCGCCCGCCGGGCGGCCAACCTGCTCCGCGGCTGGAGCCTAGAGCTAAAGGACATCCTCGGCGGACTCGGCGTTAATGCCCTGGAGAGCCTGCGGGGGAACCGCCTGCACCTTAGGGGCATCGGCCTGACCGATACCGAGTTGGAAATCCTGGGCGTAAGAATGGCAGGAAGCTAAGATGGCAGATATTAAAGATAACGTAGTCAATATCGATGCCGGCGGTGTTTATTACCGGGAGCTCAATGCCCGGCTTAGAGACATCGTTACCAACGGCAACCGGAAAATCGAGCTGCGCAATGTTCACGGGCAGAGATACATCGGCACGGACCTTAATAAGCCGGTAGATATTGAAGTTTTCGGCACGCCGGGCAACGACCTCGGGGCCTTCATGAACGGGCCGAGGATTATCGTCCACGGCAATGCCCAGGACGGCTGCGGCAACACCATGAACGAGGGTGAGATAATCGTTCACGGCCACGCCGGTGATACCGTCGGACTATCGGCCCGGGGCGGCAGGATATTCATCCGCGAAGACGTAGGCTACCGAGCCGGCATTCATATGAAAGAGTACCGGGACAAGATGCCGGTGGTCGTCATCGGCGGCACCGCCCAGGACTTCTTCGGCGAGTACATGGCGGGAGGCACACTGGTCCTCCTCGGCCTGAACCTCGGCAAAGGTGAAAAACACCGGGCCAGGTTCATCGGTACCGGCATGCACGGCGGCGTTATATACATACGGGGAAACGTGGAGGAATACCAGCTGGGTAAGGAAGTAGGCGTTACCGAACTCGAAGAAAGCGACCGCAAAGCGCTCCGCAAGTATGTCAGCGAGTTTGCCGGTTATTTCGACTGTGATGCGGATGATATACTGGCGCACAAATTTATAAAACTGTTTCCGCGCGAACTCCGACCCTACGGGAGACTCTACGCCTACTAACGGTGACGGAGTTGAGTGATGACACGCGTTCTAATAGTCTCGCGGGACGATGAAACAGGGACAAACCTCCGCAAGAACCTCTCTCCTTACGGTCTGACCTGCTCCTTCACCTCCGATAGTAACGGAGTTAGCGATGCCGTAGCCAGCAGCAAACCGGATATTCTCCTGTTTGAAATGGACGGACCTCCTCCTGCCTCAGGAATGTGGCAACTCACCCGGAAGATTATTAAGGGGAGGAAAATCCCGGTAATAGCGCTTATCCCGGGAGAGGTGACTGATGACGCCGACAGCCTCCGTGACATCGACGATTTCATTACTCGTCCTTATGACACCAGAGAGCTGATATTGAGGATTAACCGGCTTGCTCGCAGGCCCGAAGATACGGAGAACAAAGAGCAAATAAAATATAACGACCTGACGATAGACTTCGTCACCTGCGAGGTAACGGTAGAAGGCGAAATAGTCGAACTTACCTTCAAGGAATACGAGATGCTCAAGCTGCTGGCAGGCAGCCCGGGGAGGGTCTATACACGTGAAAACCTGCTGGACAAAATCTGGGGTTATGATTACTTCGGCGGGGACCGCACCGTGGACGTTCACGTACGCCGGCTGCGCAGCAAAATAGAGGACGCCAATCACACCTTCATCGAAACGGTAAGGAACATAGGCTACCGTTTCATTAAAAATTCATAGTCAATCCCCCGTCCTGTAACACAGATTTAACTTCTCCGTAATATGTTCGTAACATTAGCCCGGTAAAATGAAGATATCTAGACTTACAGGAGGTCTTGGATGTCTATCAACACCGGGGACACCGCCTGGATACTTATTTCATCAGCGCTTGTTCTGCTGATGACTCCGGGCCTGGCCCTTTTCTACGGCGGTATGGCCCGGCGGAAAAACCTGCTTTCCACCATCATGATGAGCTTCGCCGTCATGGGCATTATCAGTATTATCTGGGCGCTCTGGGGATACAGCTTTAGTTTCGGCGTCGATAAAGGCAGCTTCATCGGCGGTTTAAATTACTTCGGTCTGGCTAATGTCGGGATGGAACCGTCGAATACATATGCATCCACCGTGCCCCACCTGGCCTTTATGACTTTCCAGGGCATGTTCGCCATCATCACCGTGGCCCTTATTACCGGTGCCGTCGTGGAGAGAATCAAGTTCAGCTCCCTGATGATTTTCTCGACCCTGTGGATGACGGTTGTGTATGCGCCCGTGTGCCACTGGGTATGGGGAGGCGGCTGGCTCGGGGGAATCGGCGCCCTCGACTTCGCCGGCGGAGCCGTGGTACATATCAATGCCGGTATCTCGGCGCTGGCCCTGGTTATGGTGCTGGGGAGGCGCAGGGGCTTTCCGACCGATGTCATGGAACCGAATAATATCCCGATGGTGGCACTCGGCGCCGGCCTGCTCTGGTTCGGCTGGTTCGGCTTCAACGCCGGCAGCGCCCTTGCCTCCGATGGCCTGGCATCCAGCGCTTTCGTCGCTACCAATCTCTCGGCGGCCGCCGGCGGCTTTACCTGGATGATAATCAGCTGGATACACCGCCGTCCGAGCCTGCTGGGGACGGTAACGGGGGCTGTGGCCGGCCTGGTGGCGATAACACCGGCGGCGGGATTCGTCCAGCCCATTGCCGCCATACCTATCGGCATTATCGTCTCTATAATCTGCTATTACAGCATAATACTGATGAAGAGTAAATTTCACTTCGACGATTCCCTGGACGTTTTTGCCGTCCACGGCATGGGAGGCATCTGGGGAGCCCTGGCTACGGGTATCTTTGCCAGTTCCGCCATCGGCGGCACGGCTGGTCTCATCGAGGGTAATGCCTACCAGGTACTGATACAGTTGGTAAGTATCGTGACCGTCGCCGGTTTCGCCTTCGCCGTTACCTGGATTCTGGGTAAACTAATCGATGTCACCATCGGCTTGAGGGTAAAACAAATGGAAGAGACAGTCGGGCTGGACCTCTCGCAACACGGTGAAAGAGCCTACGGAGGTCTGTTACGATGAAGAAGATAGAAGCGATTATCCGGGAAGAAAAGCTGAACGCCGTCAAGCAAGCCCTCGAAGAAAACAGCTACTTCGGCATGACCGTCAGCGAGGTCAGCGGCCGCGGCAGGCAGAAGGGGATTCCGCTGCAATGGCGCGCCGGTGAATACCGCGTTGACCTGCTGCCCAAGGTTAAAATCGAACTGGTGGTACTGGACGAGGATATACCGGTGGTAACAGAGGCCATCGTTCGCAACGCTAAAACGGGTGAGACGGGTGACGGCAAAATATTCATACTGCCGGTAGAGACCGTAGTACGTGTCCGCACCGGTGACAGAGATGAAAGCGCCATTTAAAACGTGAACAGCGTAGTATAACAACAGATGAAAAAATATATAGTATAATGAAATAACAGGAGGGGAAAATGGAAGATAAAAGTAAAGAAGAAGCTAAAGAATATGTTCTGAAGATGGCCAAGGAGCATGATGTCAAGTTCATCAGGCTCTGGTTCACCGATATCCTGGGCATACTGAAGAGCTTCGCCATCACCGTGGAGGAGCTCGAGGGCGCCCTGGAGGAAGGAATGGGCTTTGACGGGTCGTCTATTCAGGGGTTTGCCCGGATTGACGAAAGCGACATGGTGGCCATGCCCGACCCGGATACGTTCAAGCTGCTGCCCTGGCGCCCGCGCGAGCACCGGGCCGTGGCGCGGATGTTTGCGGATGTACTGATGCCCGGCGGCCAGCCATTTGAAGGCGACCCCAGATTCGTCCTGAAGAGGAACCTGAAAAGGGCCGCCGACCTGGGTTATACCTTCTACGTAGGACCCGAGCTGGAGTTCTTTTATTTCCGGCAGGACCCGACAGACCCGACGAAACCCACCACCCAGGTGCTTGACAAGGGCGGCTACTTTGACCTGACACCCCGGGACGCCGCCGTGGACATGAGGAAGGAAACCGTCCTCCAGCTGGAAGAGATGGGCATAGGTGTCGAGTATTCCCACCACGAAGTAGCCCACAGTCAGCACGAGATAGACATGAGGTACACCGACGCCATGACCATGGCTGATAACGTAATGACCTACCGGCTGGTGGTAAAAGAGGTGGCGCTTAAAAATGGTGTTTACGCGACGTTCATGCCCAAGCCGGTTTTCGGTATCAACGGCAGCGGCATGCACGTTCACCAGTCGCTTTTCAAGGGCGACAGGAACGCCTTTTTCGATGCCAAAGACCCCTATCATCTTTCCAAGATAGCCAGGAGCTATATCGCCGGTCTGCTGAAACACGCCCCTGAAATTACCGCCGTCTGCAACCAGTGGGTCAACTCCTACAAGCGGCTGGTACCCGGCTATGAAGCGCCGGTATATCTCTCCTGGGCGCGGCGTAACCGCTCCGACCTCGTCCGCGTGCCGGAATATCGACCCGGCCGCGAAAAGGCAACCAGGATAGAATTCCGCTCTCCGGACCCCGCCTGCAACCCCTATCTGGCTTTCAGCGTTATGCTGGCCGCCGGACTTGAAGGCATCGAAAAGGGCTACGAACCCCCGGCGCCGATAGAAGAGAACGTCTACGAGATGTCCGAAGAAGAACGTAAGAAAAGGGATATCGGGACTCTTCCGGCCAGCCTCCTCGAAGCCATACAGGTAGCGGAAACCAGTGAGTTGGTGCGGAAGGCGCTCGGCGACCATGTTTTCGATGCGTTCATCCAGAACAAGAAAATAGAGTGGAATGAATATCGCAGCCAGGTAACCGAATACGAACTGGATAAATACCTGGGGATACTATAAATCCGGTATTCAGAGGCCAGGTGTTATGCCCAAGTCGGTTGATACTCGCCGTCTCCGTATCGGAATGGCACAGATGAATGCCACGGTTGGCGATTTCGCCGGAAACCGGCGGAAAATAATGAAAGCGATTGAAAAAGCCAGGTCTTCGGGTGTGGATATCCTGACTTTTCCCGAGCTAACTATCTGCGGCTACCCGCCCGAAGACCTCCTTTTCAAACCGCAGTTTATTACGGAGAACCTTAAATCTCTCCAGAAAGTGGTCGAGGCTTCTTCCGGCATAACGCTGGTCCTGGGTTTCGTTGACGCCAACCAGGATATCTATAACGCTGCCGCCGTAATTCACGATGGAAAACTGGCCGGCGTATATCACAAGATATTCCTGCCTAATTACGGGGTCTTCGATGAGAACCGCTATTTTCGGGCGGGCAGCGACTGCCCTATCTACACCATAGCGGGAACCAATATCGGCATCAACATCTGCGAGGATATCTGGTACGAGTCCGGACCGGCTACCACACAGGCTTCTTCCGGCGCCGAGGTTATCATTAACATCAGCGCCTCACCTTACCACTTCGGCAAAGCCGGCGTCCGCGAAAGAATGATAGAATCGCGCGCGGCTGATAATGTGGCTATTATCGTTTTCAATAATCTGATTGGGGGCCAGGACGAGCTCGTCTTCGACGGCAACAGCCTCATTGTCGACGAAAAGGGGCAGTTAATCGCCAGGGGCAGGCAGTTCGAGGAAGACCTGATAATTGCCGACCTCGATGTCGAAAACGTGTTCCGAACACGCCTTCACGACCCCCGCTGGCGGCAGGGACTCCTGCGTTACAAAGAGGAGGGATGGCACCCGAGCGATAAAATAACGGTATCCGAAGAGCCGTTCAGCACGGATAAGCCACCCCTGCCTCCCCGACACGTCGAAGTAACCGGCTTCCCCGGAGAAGTCTATCAGGCCCTGGTGCTGGGCACGAGGGATTATATCCTGAAAAACGGCTTTAAAAAGGTATTAATCGGCCTCTCCGGAGGACTCGATTCGAGCCTGGTAGCCGCCATAGCCGTCGACGCTCTGGGCAAGTCAAACGTAGTCGGGGTGGCCATGCCCTCCAGGTATTCCTCACGCGGCAGCCTTTCGGACGCGGAACTTCTGGCTAAAAACCTGGGCGCCAGGCTACTCACTATCCCCATCGAGAAGACCTTTAAAGCATACCTCGATACACTGGCAGAAGCCTTCCGGGGGACGGAGTCCGGGGTAGCCGAGGAAAATATCCAGGCCCGCATACGGGGAAATATTCTGATGGCTATATCTAACAAGTTCGGCTGGCTGGTGCTGACCACCGGCAACAAGAGCGAGATGGCCACCGGCTATACCACTTTGTACGGCGATATGGCGGGCGGTTTCGCCGTTATCAAAGACGTGCCCAAGACAATGGCCTACGAACTGGCCAGGTACCGCAACACGCTGGCCGGCGCCGATTTAATACCGTCATCCGTTATCGATAAACCGCCTTCGGCCGAGCTAAGGCCCGACCAGGCGGATACAGATTCCCTTCCCGCCTACGAGATACTAGACCCCATATTGACCGCCTATGTCGAAGAAGATAAAAGCATCGAGCAGATTATGACCACGGGCGTCGACGAGAAGATAATCAGGCGGGCGGCCCGGCTGGTAGATACCAGCGAGTACAAGCGGCGGCAGGCGCCACCCGGCATCAAGATAACCCCCCGTGCCTTCGGCAGGGACAGGCGACTGCCCATCACCAACCGTTTTAAAAGGGACTGACAGGCGTTAAACAGACTTTTCAGGATATTTCTCATTTCCTTCACGCCGTTATTTTGCTATTAGCCAATGCGTGGTATAATAGCCTCAAACCCTTACAGAAAGTCGGGCAGCTTCAAATGGACCAGCCTGTCGGTGCCGATGCCGAAAATAAGTTAATAGCCATCCTTAAAGTCTTGAGTGAGTCCTCGGAACCCCTCGGCTCAATCACCATAGCCCGCCTCCTCGAGCAGGACGGAGTATTCCTTAGCGAGAGGGCGGTAAGATATCACCTGAAAATAACCGACGAACGCGGCTTCACCAGTCCCGGCGGCCGGGACGGCAGGATGATTACGCCACCGGGGAGACAGGAGGTCAAGGAGGCGCTGGCGCCGCAGCAGCTCGGTCTGGTGCGCGATAAACTGGAGCTGCTGGCCTACCAGACAACCTTCGACCCCGAAAAACGTACCGGGCTACTGGCGATAAATACCTCGATTATCGACAGGGACAAGTTCAAGAAGGCGCTTTCGGCGATGAAAGACGTCTTCAAGGCCGGACTATGCGTCAGCGAGCTGGTGGCCACGGCGGACGAAGGCGAGAAACTCGGCTCCGTGGTCGTGCCCGGGGGGAAAATCGGCTTCGCCACTATCTGCGGAGCTTCAATAAACGGTGTCCTGCTCAAGGCCGGGGTGCCCACGGAGTTCAGGTTCGGCGGTGTGCTGGAAATCAGAGACTCCAGGCCGAGACGCTTCGTGGCGATAACCGAATACGCGGGCACTTCTACAGACCCTTCCGAGCAGTTTATCCAGGCGAAAATGACCAGCGTCGGGCTGGCTTCCCGGACGGGAAACGGTAAAATACTGGGTGCATTCCGCACCATACCGGCGCCGGCCAGGGAAGTAGTCGAGGAGAAGGTAGCCAGACTCAAGGAAGTCGGCATCGGCGGGATTTACGCCCTGGGCAATACCAGCGATTCTCTCTGCCAGATCCCGGTTGCTCTTAACCGGGTCGGCGTCGTACAGCTGGGCGGACTTAACCCCGTCGCGGCGGCCGTCGAAGCCGGAGTGGAAATCGAAAATACCGCCGAGAGCGGCCTCATAGATTTCGCGCAACTGCGTAACTTCCGGGAACTCTAGCAGGCAGGGGCTATCACCCGGAGTTCACGGAATAGGATACGAAGACGCCGAGAGGCGATACAGTAGAATTTCGCAACACGGAGGTTGAAAATGGCCAACGGTAAATACGATAAATACTTCCTGAAATACGACCCCCCGCCGGGCCCCCCTTTCATCATGGGGCCCATTCTCCAGCGCATGGACAGCAACACCATTAGCGGGAGCAACTTCTATTTCATCCACTGGGTGCTCCCCCATGAAGAGCCCCGTATGAAAATAGGACACCCGCCGCACATACACAGCGAGGCCGAACTCCTGATACACATCGGTACGAACCCGCACGACCCCGACGACCTGGGGGCGGAGGTCGAGTTATACGTGGGGCCGGAACAGGAACGCCATGTCATCACCACGACTACCGTGGTCTTTCTTCCCCCTAATCTCATCCACGGCCCCTGGAATCCATTGAAGACGGTCCGGCCCTGGATTTTCATTGAAATCAACCAGGGGTTTAAGCACACGGAGAAATTCTTCCCCCAGCTGCTGACCGCCGAACACAGGGCCGAACTGGACTGGTCCTTCTGGCACGATGACGGCATGAGCGAGGGATACAGCAATATGGTAAAACCGCAACAACAAGGGGGTTAAAGTCAATGGCCGAAACGAAATACGATAAATATTTCACCACGGAAGTCGTTAAGGAGGACTCCGAAGGTAAAACGTCACGCGTGACGAGCACCCGGCACCTCCGGGACTTCGGCGGGGGGCACCTGTCCATCGACTGTATTTATATCACGCATCCCCACCTGATGATTAGCCAGCCGCACAAGCACGAGTTCCCCCAGTATTTAAGCTTCTTCTCGGCGAACCCGAACGACGCCAAGGACTTCGACGCGGAAATCGAGGTGTCACTGGGCGAGGAGCAGGAAAAACACGTTGTAAAATCGCCTACTTCCGTATACGTTCCGGCCGGGCTTTACCACGGGCCGCTGAACTTCCTGAAAATCAAAAAACCCGTTCTTTTCCTTGATATAGCGGCGACAGGTAAATATTCAAGGGTGGGCAATACGCCGGACTAGGGATTTAGAAGAATACTACGGGGATCTTAGCTTATCTCACCCCCTGACTCCCTCTCGCTACGCACTTCCCTTATGAAAAGGAGAATGGATTAGCATTGACTCCTAGTATCTCAAGTAGGTGGGCACGACATTCCTGTATTTCTTGACCAACTGCGCCCAGTTCCCGGGCAGTTCTATTTTCTTGGTTACCAGCGGGTCGATTCCCTGTAAGAAACCCAACCACGAGCCGAAGCCGCCGAAAACAAAGACCTGAACGGGTTCGGGGTTATTCGGATTGGGAAGGAAAATCCTGGGCCCGGAACCCGGACCGGTGACATTGCCCCGGTCAAAGGGCTTATCAGCTTTAAGTCCCAGCCTGGAAAAGTAATCTTCATGGACGACGGCATTCTCGACGACATAGTCCTTGACAGCTTTCTTGCTCCAGCCGCTGCTCGATAACGACGCGGCGTTGGTGGGAGTAAGCAGCACCGTTAAAGACCCCATCCTGGCCGGGGTCAAACTACCAACTATCGTTGCCAGAATTCCCTTGTCATCCGTCCCGAAGGGCATCATCTGCTGGAATGACTGCGGAAAAAGTAAAGTAACAGCGCTGTCCTCCTTCTTAAAACCGCGGTCGACATGCAGGGGCTCCCAGGGGCTGTTTTCCTCATTCTCCGCGGCGACCCAGGTATATTTGCCGGGATTGCCGAGCACGCCCATGTCCTCGATTTGCTTGCGAATGCCCCGGACGTTCTTGGTAATCAGGCCCAGGGCGCGTCCGATGGCGGCATTGGCGATATCTCCCGGATTCGTGGCGCCGTAAGTAGAACGAATGTTGATATCTTTTGCAACCGGCCCGTTGATAAGCCAGAAAGGCGAAAAGGAGCCGGTGCTGGCGGCCATCATGCCGCAGACGGGACTGGCGGCCAGGGCGTGAACACCGGCGATGAGCACGGGCATATGGGTGGGCAGGCAGCCGGCCATAACGGCATTGATAGCGATTCGATCCACCGTGGCCTTGCCCAGGCGCGGCTCCAGCTTCTCCACCAGCTGGTCGGCGGGGAGGTCCGTACCGGCAAGCATCTCGGCCACCGCTTCCTCGGTGGGAGGT
>Ga0307443_1001966_pt1 | contig 11744 bp, 8 predicted proteins | sample SalMarSW160220MG_FD_202148 | JGI IMG/M metagenome (GOLD analysis project Ga0307443, IMG submission 202148) | Salt marsh sediment microbial communities from the Plum Island Ecosystem LTER, Massachusetts, United States - SW1601-220 | ecosystem: Environmental > Aquatic > Marine > Intertidal zone >... | reverse complement strand
TGCTGTGTCCATCAATCTTAATCACATCCCAGTCAAAGGCTTTAAATCTTTTCTCGTAAGATTTTATATCATGGCCGAACATTGTGGCATCTGACTGTCCAAGCCTGTTTATATCAACAACCACGCATATATTATCAAGATTCTGATGGGCAGCCGTATTGGCTGCTTCCCAGACTGATCCCTCAGCACATTCTCCGTCACCCATCAAGACATAAACCCTTCTGCGGGATTTTCCAAGCTTCATGGCCATTGCCATTCCTAGTCCAACCGAAAGACCCTGCCCAAGAGAACCCGTTGCAGCTTTAACCCATCTCATACGAGGCGTGGGATGTCCCTCAAGAGGGCTGTCAATCTTCCTGAGGTTCATCAGGCTGTTTAAGGAAATGATCCCGGCTTCTGCATAGGCTGCCCACAAAATAGGAGCCGCATGTCCCTTTGAGAGAACAAACTCATCATTTGCCCAATCATGTGGGTCCTTGATGTTGTATTTCATTTCATCAAAGAACAGACAGGCTATTATTTCCGCCGCAGATAGGCATGTTGTTGGATGTCCTGAACCTGCAGTTGATGTCATTTTCAGGGAATGAATGCGTAGTTTTTTTGCTATTTTTTCTAATGCTTCTTTTTTATCCATCCAGACAAACCCTCCCTCTTAAGAAATATGAAAATAAGCACTTTTTTCCAGCAAAATTGAATCCGGATTCTGTATGCTTCAGGATTTAAAGAAAGGTTATTATAATATCTTCGTTACACGTTCACAACATATTTCGTATTTTTTGACCAATTTGGCACTTGGAATACAACCCAAATTAGTTAGAACATATATGTCAATTTCAAAAACACTGTATTGCCTTGTGTTCCTTTCTCGCCGAACCGAGCAGTCCCTTTCTGATATGCAAGTTGAATGAAGCCAAACGGAGGCTGGAAACGATAAACAAACAGAATCTGAATATTGCTTTTATCTATGGAAGAATTCAACTGATAAAACAATTTTATGAAGAGGTCTTTCGTGAAATAATTTGTCGCCCGGACAATATGAATCCACGTACTTTCGTTCTCAGGATCCGGCTCGAAATTCAGACGTGTCAAATCATATGAAAGAGAAAAATCCTGAGTTAATTTATAATTAATTCTTCCAGTGACAAGACTGAAATCCAAATCGAAATTATGCCCAAAACTGTATGAAACTTCCGCAGACTGCCACTCCCTTGTATTATAACCGAGTTCAAAATCGGTACGATGATTCCTGAACTCCTTTTCAAAAAGCTTGTATTCCTGAGTGTGATTTAACTCGATTGAAAACTTATTCTTAAAATCAAATTCCAGCCCTTCATCCACCTGCCAGCTCCGTAAAGTCCTGTCCATTCCCCAGTAAATGTTATAATTTGAATTATATTCAATTCGCTCAAAACCCCATTTTTTAACCCAGAAAGTCTTACTTACGGCTGAATCCAGCTCCCTACGGTTATCATCCTTTACAAATCCAACTTCATTGGCATTATCTGCAAAATTCTCTCCTAACTGTCCATAACGAATATGGATATGAAATGTTGACGAATCATAGCTCGGCCGCAGGAAGAAAGCAATATTACGCTTATTATAGTCTCCATAACTTAAAGCCAACTGCCCTGTAAATTTAAAAGTATCCGTGAAGTACAGCGATGTGTCAAACCCGGCTGTTCCTCTATTTTTACTGCCTGTCAGTTTATTGGCCAACAGAAATCCAATATTTGACGACTTCATGACATCTTTTTTGAGACGGAAGACACTAAAATTCGCCGAATCCTCTCCAAGAGTCTCATCTTTTTTCGTTTGAGCACTTAACCCGGAAAATTCAAATCCACCGGATTTTTCATAAACTTTGAGACCACCATAAATATCCGAAATTCTTCTCGAGTAAAACAACTTGATGCGCTGCTCGTACATTTCAGAACCTTCCAGAAAGAAATTCCTCTTTTCTGGAAGGTCAAGCTCAAAACGACTTAAATTGATCTTCTCCTGGTCTGCCTCTACGGTTGCAAAATCCGGGTTGATTGTTAGATTTCCTGAAACCATTTGAGAAAAAGCATAACGTGCATCTACACCACCTTTTAATTCTGATTTTTTGCCCTCTTCAAGCTTCGAAATAATATGGGGGATTATGGAATATTTCTTCTCGGATTTCACAAGCTCAAGACCATTTAATACACCATGCTGTGAAACTTTTAAAGGAGATTCCAGTGGGCCTACCCAAAAACTTCTTTCGAGCCTTCGAGGAATAGGTCTGCCAAAATTAAGACCCCATGCCTTTTCTTCCCCAGGTTCATACTTTAAACAACTTAAATCAATAGCAATTTCCACGCTCCATCCAAAATCAGTTTTTTGACCTACGGATTTCCATATTCCATCCCATGTTGTCTGTCTTGTCTTTCCATTATCAGTTATCCGGCCATCGAGCTGAGTTCCCAGGAGATTAGTCATAAAAAAATAGCAAGTTCTTCTGTCATGAAAAGTATCAAGATAAACCAAAACAGCATCATCACTTTTTAACTCTGCATCTCTTTTGGTTATGCTTGCTGCTATTTTATCAGGTTCAGGGTCATAGCATAGAAAACCAAAATAAACAAAGTTATCATCATATAGAATCTTAACTTCCGTATTGAGAGAAGCAGGGCTGCCTCTTTCCGGTTGAAATTGAATAAAGCCTCCTGCTTGAGGAGCTTTTTTCCACAAAGGTTCACGCAAAAATCCATCTAGAATTATTGGCTTGTCAATTTTTCTAGCGGAAGTTTCTTTCGTTTTCCACTGGCCGTAGGATAAAAAATTCAACAGGAGAAACAACATAAAAAAAAGTACGCTCTTTTTCATCTCAATCTCCCAGCGAAAATATCATGAATAGTAGAAATAACATAAACACGAAGCGATAGCAATTGTTATTTATTTGGGTCGAACCGATTCAACTAACTGATAACATTATAGATAACTTAGTATTATTGCTTTTTGCTCCCTGGTATGCCCTACCGCTGTAAAAAATAGCGAATAAACTTGGCCTGTATTTATAAATGGAATGTGATAGATTGTGGCGCGCCTAGCAGGATTCGAACCTGCGACCTACGGATCCGGAGTCCGTCGCTCTATCCCCTGAGCTACAGGCGCACCCTGTATTCAGTCTCTTTGTTTTATTCAGTTTGTCCTGTCGATTTAAACCAAAATTTAATCTTCTTTGAACTTCTCCAATATAGCCCAAAGCTTTCTGTTTTTCAAATTTCAGTCAATCAACAGCTCCAATAATCCAGCATGAAGGAAATGAAGTAAATTTGGTGGAAGTTCTTTCAGTTAATCTTTTAATGCACCGAGGATATCTGCTTTTTGCTCTCTCTTCAATGGAAATAAATATTTCTTTATACATTTTCCCCGGTGATTAAAAAGAATAATTACTGTCCCATCCTCAGCTAAAGGATTAAAAATATGCAAATTATCAATTAAAACAGGAAATTTAATATTGTTAGCACTAATAAAGCCACGCAATTTTTTCTCGACAATTTTAAAAGAAAGGTCTGTCTCATCTGCTTCATTAACAACCAGCACCCCACATACTTTCCCGTCTTTAGAATGAAGAGGCAGTGATTGACAAAACTCAACAAAGGAATCAAGACAGCTAAAACACATAAAATCGTTAAAATCAATAATAATAATCAATTGAGCCTGCTCAATTGGAAGGCTGTTACCATAGAAGTCACCATAAAAGAGAGACAGACCCATAATAAGAAAAAGTAAAAAAAGTTTTTTCCCCCGGTATTTCTGTTTCATATACGTTCCACTCTGCCAATCTGACATGCTTGTGCTTTGCTGTTTTAGCTTATTTATTCATACTTTCAGCTTGCCTCTCACTGTCTATAATCCTGTACTTCTTTAATGTGATTCCATCACCGGCCCTGGAATAAAGAAAATCACTGCCGTCAATATAAATACAGTGGCTTCCTTCGGGAAGGGTTAATGCTGCTTTCTGTTTTCCCTCAGGATCGAGAATATACACATCCCTGCTGGGGTTTTTCGAAAACTCCCCACTAAGAACATACACTTTTCCGGTACTATCGACAGCAATATCCTTGTATACAATCTCACAGGGAACAATAAATGAACCGATTTTTTTCTTTTTTACATGTTTCATCTTCATGAGACTGTGGGACCACAGTTTTTTTCCCTGTGGGTCAAATTTAACTATCTTATCCTGAAAGTTATAAGCAATATATAGATTCTTCCTGGAATCAAAATCAAAATCTATCCAATTCATCATAAGTGAAGATTTCTTTTCTGAATAATGAAATTTCCGGATGACCTCTCCCTTTGTGTTTAGCACCAGGATCCTGCAGGTCTGATCTGAAGTTACTGCAGCCACAGCGATCTCACTATCAGAAATTACTTTAAAATCATTTATGAACATCCTTAAAGGAATGCGGTGCTGAAATTTCAGATCCTTATTAAATACTTGAAACCCGGGAACATACTGGTCAGTCACATAGATATAGGCCCTGGAACAGTCAAGAAGCCTGGGGGCTAAAAACTCCCCAGGCCCCTGACCTTTCCGTCCGATTTTTTTCTGTAAGTTCCCCTGACAATCAAATTTTTTAAGGCAGTAATCCATTGCATCGGTCACATAAATATAATTCTGCGAATCCACTGCAACACCAGCCCACTGGAATAAAATATTGTCATCAAGATTTCCGATAGAAAGGACTTCTTCAAGCGATACTTGCCGCACTTCTTCTGCTAATATGAACTGAAGCCTGGAACAAAACAGCACAGCTAAAAACAAAACTCCCATACAAATCTTTCTTTTTCTCATTTTTATCCACCCATAATCTATAAGACGACAGAGAAACTTTTACTTTCTCATTTCACAGACTTCATCATCTTTCAATATACTTCTTACAAAAAACATAACCTATTATACAGACCACTCCCCCAACCATAGAAATAGATGAAATAGGATCATCAACACATCTCATAAAAGCATTCTCACAACCCCCTGCTTCAACAAACGAAGCATTTAAACTCAAAATCACGGCAAATAATACCACTAAAATAAGCAGCTTATTTAGATTTTTGCATTTTTTTCTCATTTTTTCCCTCCTTTTTAAATTTATCTCTTAAGATAATACTTAATACACCAGGTATATCCCACCATACATGCGGCAGCATACATACCGAATACTTCAAGTCCCCCAAATGCCCCAACAATCAAAGCATCAGCTTCACATTTAACCAATCCACCCATACAAACATTTTTAGCCTGCATGAACGGAGCCGTGACCTGGAGCAAAGCTAACAAAAGCAAAGCTCCAACAATAATTTTGTTTCCATTAATTTTACTCATTTGTTTAACCTCCTTTCACTTAAGATATATAGCAATATTTATGCCAGAAATAATTAATAATAATATTCGTCTAACATGTTGAATATAAAGAAGATATAAAATACAATCTATAGAGAAAAACAATCAAAATAAGAAAAAAATGTCACACTTTATGCCGTCTCCCCATATTTGGATGTCGCACTTTGTGACATGCAGTTTTATTCACGCGAACGTTGGTTATTCACGAGTCAAGCTTGCCGCAGATGCAAGGCACAGCACATGAAGTTGTGGTCCTTCACCACGAATGCGCTGTAACGAAGCAGATGCGGTAAGATCGGCTCGCCTGTAAGGTAAAGAATGCCGATAATAGATGAATTTGAGTGCATGTTTGCGCTCCACTAAGATTTTTAACGCCATTTCCTCCCGATCTTCTCGGCTCTGCTGGAACTCCGCATGTTTATCCTAAGCAACGCCACAATGTCCGCGAGCCACCATTAACGCCGCCCCTTTGATCATACAGTGCTCACACATCCATCAGGCCAGACTTCGTCTGGTTCCCTCGAAAATCGACTCAGAAAGGCTAAATCTTTTAATGTCGCTTCCTCCATCCCCTTAAATTCATATGCTAGTTGATATTATATTAATTCTATCGGCATTCTTTATGAATAGCCTACGGACGTGGATATTGCCTACTGCATATGATATATTTAGGATGAAAATGGTACATGTCAGATTTGCTCCAAGCCCAACTGGATATCTGCACATAGGTGCAGCACGCACATGCCTTATTAACTGGCTGTTTGCACGTCATCATAAAGGAAAGTTTATACTCCGTATTGAAGATACGGATACAGCCAGATCCTCAGACAAGATGAGCATGGGAATAATCCAGGCACTGACATGGCTGGGGCTTGACTGGGATGAAGGACCAATCTTTCAGTCAAAAAGAATAGAGATTTACAGGAATAAAGCAGAAGAGCTTGTCCGGAAGGGAAAGGCTTATTACTGCTACTGCCTGCCCGAGGAAATTCAGAAAAGAAAAAAAGAAGCCCTGGATTCAGGAAAAAACTGGATTCAGGACCGCCGTTGTTTAAGGATTTCACCCGAGGAGAAAAGGCGTTTTGAACTGCACAAAAAGCCTAGGGCTATCAGATTTCTGGTCCCTGAGGGTAAAATAAATTATAACGATTTAATTCACGGACACATCTGTGTACAGAACGAAAACATCGAGGATTTCGTCTTGTTACGAAGCGATGGCCTCCCTACCTACCATCTCTCTGTTGTTGTAGATGATATAGAGCAAAAAATAACGCATATCATCCGGGGTGATGACCATATTTCTAACACGCCTAAACAGATCTTGCTTTATCAGGCATTTGGTGTTGAACCGCCTGAATTTGCTCATCAATCTCTTATTCTCGGCAAGGACAAAAAGAAACTTAGTAAAAGGCACGGCGTGAGTTCTGTCCTTCAATTCAAAGAGGATGGTTATCTGTCCCTTGCCATTTTGAATTTTTTAGCTCAGATGAGCTGGTCACCTGGTGAAGAAAGGATTTATTCTTTAGATGAAATGGTAAACAGATTTTCTCTTGAAAAACGTGCCAAAGGCAATCCTGTATTCGACCTGTCTAAACTCGACTGGCTTAACGGCCAGTTAATCTCCGCAATGACAGCCGATGAGCTCTTTCCTTATGTAAAAACTGAATTGAAAAATGCAAATCTCTGGCAGGATAAATATGCAAAAGAGCAAAAAAAATGGTTTTTCAGGCTCCTGAACCTGCTAAAGGAGAGAAGCAAAAAAATCAAAGAATTTGCGGTAAGAGGAAGGCCTTTTCTTTCAGATGACTTTGAATATGATCCTTCCGGTGTTGAAAAATACTTAAACGACAAAAGACTGGAAGAACTCATGCAAAAATTAATGCGAGATTTTAAAGAAATGCAAACTTTTACCGCAGAAAACATAGAACATGCTTTGCGTAAAAGAGCAGAGAAAGAAGGACTAAAAGCGGCATTTTTTATACATGCTTTAAGAATGCTTATTCTAGGAATGTCAGTCAGCCCTGGTATTTTCGATGTAGTAGAGCTTTTAGGCAGAGAAAAAACTATCCGCCGCGTTAATGCTTATTTCAAGAATAATCCAGGCTAAATATCCTTGATAAAATGATCTACGCATATTTAAAAAAAAGGGTTGACTACCATGAGAAAAAATATGTAAAATTAGTTGGAATGTAAGAGGAACAAAATTCATTTTTCTATAGAAGAAAAATTAATTATATAGCCAAGGTTTAAGGTCATTGAAGAATAAAGCGTACTTGTCTTTATTAAATCACAGAGGGATGGAGAAAATTAATCACACCAAAAATTTACTTATACTGAATAATAATCAAGAAGAAAGAGAGTATCTATATAATCTATTTAGTAAAGTTGGTTATGCTTATTCAGCCTCCACATTGGAAAAAGCCATTTCCTTTCTTGAATCAAATAATATTAATGTCATCATTGTTAAAGATTCGATGGCACATTATTCCTCACTCAAAGGATTACTAAAAAAAACAACAAGCATCCTTATCATAGGAAAAGAGGAAAAAAATCTAAATGAAATCAGCAGTGAATGGCCTCAAGCTTACCACCTAGATACTCATGTTTTTCCATCTGAGGAAAAAGATAACAACGGCCTTCTGCGAACACTCGAAAGTGCAGTTGAACATTCCAAATTGAAAATGCAAGTTGAAAACTTACGGAATTGTGTTATGCAAAATGACATAGATATGAAAGAAGCTTTTCTAGAGATAAAAGAAATCAAAAATGTTATCCAGGATTCAATCGTCAAAGAACTGGAAAAACGCATTGAGGTTGAGGCTAAATATTTTTCTTTCAAAAAGGAAAAACTGAAAATTGAGCATATCCTCAAAAAGCTCTACAGAGCTAACGATGTGACAAGTTTATTGGATATCGTGGACGACATAAAAGAAATCGTCCAGGCCCATGGTATTTCTATCTACATCCTTGACGAAAATGAAACACTTGGAAAATACATAAAGCCTCTGGTATGGGATGATTCCATTTTATCTTACCCAGACTTTTCAAAACATATCGTTCTTATTGATTCTCAGGATTTTGCTGCATCCGTTGCCAATGACGGCCACGAAATCAATTCTTCTGACCCTATCTTCGATAATAGGCTATCCAGAAGATATATCGAACAACTAAAATTCCCCCTGGAAAACATTCTTTCTGTCCCAATCATGCATGACAGTAAAATAATAGGTATTCTGGAAGTATATAACAAAAATAAAAACAGAAATTTAAAAAAAAGAGGATTCTCAAAAGAAGACCAGCAAGTAATGCGAAGGCTTTCTGAACATATTTCCATAGCTATCACAAAGCTTAACCTGATTCAGTATGATGCCCTGACCGGCCTGCTCCGACCTGATCCCTTTTTTAATAAAATAATTCATAAGTTAAAATTGGAGAAAAAAAGATATCAGGAACAATCATTTTATTCCCTTGTTATGGGTGATGTAGACTGGTTTAAAAACTATAACGACAGAAACGGCCATGAAGCCGGCAATAAGCTCCTCAGAGAATTGGCTTCCATCCTAAAATCCTCTATAAGAGAAGAAGATTTTCTGTGCCGCTATGGCGGAGAAGAATTCGTGTTTTTTCTCTCCTCCATAAAAAGCAAAGAAGAAGCTTTTATCTTTACCGAAAGAATTAGAAAAAACGTAGAAGAACATTATTTTGAACATCAGGAATTCCAGCCAAGGAACAATATGACAATGAGCTTTGGCATTACTAACTTCTCAAAAGATAAGTTCATATCTTTGGATTCAATCACAAAAAATAGCCTGAAAAAGATAGTTAACGAAGCAGACATGGCTCTTGCAGAAGCAAAAGGTAAAAGAGCATTGCAATTAGGCATCAAAGATAAGAAAAAAATTCCAAATGACAAAAACAGAATCTCTGTATATTGTAAAGAAAAAATTGACGAACTAGGAAGACAAGATATTGTCATGCCATACAAAGAAATTTATGCTCAGGAAAGAAGAACGTTCAAAAGGTACTACACTTCAACTGTTCTTATTTACAAAAATGACAGATCTCAATCAGTAACAAAGACAATAAATTTGAGCCTTAGTGGGGCAAAAATCAGCAGTGAATCGAAGCTCCCCAAGGATAAAACATATGAGATAATCATTATCCTTGGAAATAAAGCCTGCCAGTGCAAAGGAGATGTAGTCTATTCTGAAAAATTAAATACAAGCCTTCCTTATTACCATTCAGGTTTAAAATTCAGGGAATTGCCTCTAAAGGACAGGATAATATTTGAGGATTATTTTAATTCTATCAACACAAAAGGATCATCTCTCTTACAATAGGCTCTCTTTTTCTATTTAATCTCCAATTCTTCAATTATTGATTCCAAATATTTGGCAGGAGGAGTTATACACTCATAATAGTTATCTTTCAATTCTTTTATCCCATTCTCAAAAGAAATAAAATCATCTTCATTACTCCAATTTTCCATGCTTACCTTTTCAAGGATATCTTTAAGAACATTTTCATTTAAAATACCCACTGTATACCTCGGCAGTGAACAGTTATCTTTCTCACAGATCCTTATATTGCCCAACATAAACTTCCGGAGTTCATCTTGATGCCGTATGATCTCCTGTTTAATAAAAAACTGATCTTTGGGAGACTCAGTCTCAGAAAGTTCTATGTAGAGCTTTTTGGCCTTATCTATACTATCAGTTATGACAGAAATAAGAACCTCTGTGTCCAGGATCATCTTATTATTATTCTCAAAATAGTTAATTTCACCATCATTCTCGATCTCTTCAACCTTGCGGTATTTCTCTAAGACTTCATAAGTATCTTGAAATGTTTCCTCAGGCTTAAATTCTTCTGTCTCATGGGAAATGTCTTCTTCTCCGGTATCTTCATCTGGATGCGGCTCTCCAGGAAGATATCTCTTTCCTTCTTTCTCTTCTTCCATCTTTGTTTCTATAGTTTCTTCAGTTTCGTTTACTGCTTCTACTTCCGTCTCCTGTTCTAAGCCTTGTTCCGGTTCTTCTCCTTCTGCTTCGGAATCCGGACCAACTTCTGGTTTTACTTCCGGTTCCTCTTCATGCTCAACCTCTTTGATTTCTTCTTCTAAAGGCTCGGCTGCTGTAAGAAGTTCTTTTATTTTATTAAGCTTTGAGAGTTCATTTTTTAAGTTAAAACTTACTTCTTTGCCGCCATCATTTTCAGGAATATCGGCTACAATCCCGTATTTCTCTTCGAGCTGAACTTTCAGTGAAGTTACTTTTCCGGTAACTTCTTGATTGATTTCCTCAAGCTTCTTGTTCAACTCACTTACATTCCTCAATTCTTCGAGAGATTTCCCTGTAATAACCTCAATCTCAGTTTGAAACTGAATCGCCCTATCAAGATGTTCTTTTATCTGTCTTTTTATATCCTCTTTTTCACTTTCAAACTCACTAAGAATCGATTTGTAACTTGTTAAAGATTCTTTTTCTTCTTCTATGTCCTCTTCGATCTGAGTTATTTTCTTTTCAGCTTCGTCTTTTTCCAGCCTGATTTTTTCCTCAAGTTCTTTTTCTACTTTCTCTTTTTTCTGGGAAAGAACTGCCTTTAATTGATTCTCGATCTCTTCAATAATAGACGCAGATTGTTTCACAAAATCATTATCTTTTTTCATTTTGATCTCCTTAAGCTCTTGGACATATGTTATTACTCATAAAAAATTCTGTCAAGATGATACTTCCTCACAAAAAAGCAATTTTATGCTATCTATACTGGCAGAGAAACATTTCTAATTCAATAGCCTTTAGAGACGAATTATCAGAGTAATTTTGTCTTTATTCTCTCACCTATAAAGGTGATGTCTTCTAACCTCAAATTAAGATTGATAAAAATAACTCATTAATGTATAAAGAATAGCGAATGAATGAAATTTGTCGAATGCTTTATAATCCTATTTCACCCGACAGGTTGCCAAGTAAAGGAGAAAATCAATGAACAATCAAGAAGAAATCTTGATCATAGATGAAAAAAGAAAAAACAGAGCTTTCCTCTCACAGATCTTGAACAGTCTGGATGTATCCATTAAAGAGGCGTCATCTCTCTCTGAAGTCTCCAATCAACTTTCCAATTCGACTAATATCTCCATGGCAATGATTTGCCTCAGTCCTTCTTACGGTAATGCTTTTAACTTCCTCCGCAGAATAAAATCTATCAACCCAGAATTATCTATAGTTCTCCTTTCTAAAATCGAGGAACAGGAGATGGCAATATCCCTCCTGCAAAAAGGTATTATTGACCATATTGCCCCACCCCATAATGCGGCAGGAATCTTTTCTGCTGTAAAAAACGGGTTTGATAAAAGAGAATTAATTAAAAA
>Ga0307443_1001965_pt1 | contig 11747 bp, 14 predicted proteins | sample SalMarSW160220MG_FD_202148 | JGI IMG/M metagenome (GOLD analysis project Ga0307443, IMG submission 202148) | Salt marsh sediment microbial communities from the Plum Island Ecosystem LTER, Massachusetts, United States - SW1601-220 | ecosystem: Environmental > Aquatic > Marine > Intertidal zone >... | reverse complement strand
TAACCCCTCTGTTCCAGTTTATACCCATATTCGTTGTCTTATTATCCGTTATTTTTTTGAACGAAATATTAAGTGTGCAACGATATTTTGGGGTCGCCATAATCTTAATCGCCTCAATACTGATTTCGTATAGAAACTCTAAAAGCGGAAAGTCCTTATCTTCTGCGCTTAAATTCATGATACCCTTCAGTGCAGTTCTTGCTGTACACGCCATTTTAGAAAAATTTCTTCTAATCCACATAAACTATTGGTCACTGTTCTTCTGGAATATTCTGGGTTCTTTCTGCGGCATCCTATTCTTGCTAACTTTTTCTAAACCACGCAAAGAATTTGTTGAAACCGTTCCTGCTGTTGGAAAAAGAGCCCTCTTTTTAGTGCTTGTAGGAGAAGGAGTATACTTTTTAGGCACAATATGCTGGCTAATCGCCGCATCTATGGGTTACGTCTCTTTAGTCTCCGCATTTGCAGGCTTACAGCACTTCTTCGTTTTCATCTACGTGCTACTGTCAAGTCTATTCGTGCCAAAACTCCTCAAAGAGGAAATAACTAGAGGCGTAATAGCATTGAAAATTTCTGCAATAGCCTTAATGTTCACAGGAACGTGGCTAATAACACTATAACCTTGTGAATGTGTTAAGAAAGTGTTTACGCTTTTTGCGGTTGCCACCGGTAACCTATCCCTCTTTTTCTATGCTAGATTCTTTCTAAAGGATCACACAGCACAAATGATTAACCATCTGTCTTTTTCGAGAAAAGTACTGTTAATTGACATTTAAGATCACTTTTCAAAAGCAGTTTAAGCGAAAAGACGTAGAGAAGCAGCCACTATTTATCAGCGTTTCGGAAAAAGAAAAGAGGTTAGGTGTCTTCTTCCATTCGCTGATTGCTACTTTCTCCTTCAAGTTTGTCCAGTTTGTTTTTTGCTTCTGCTGTGTCTTTTATGAGGTAGTACCCGCCTAGTAACGGTGTCATGTATCTCCTTGCTGAATGTTTCTTTTTTGCTGGTTTTTTTTCGTCTTCATCTTGTATTATTTCTTCTGCCATTGTTATCAACATTGAGCGTAGTGCTTCTTGTAATTCTTGCTTGTTTTTTACTTCTAGCTTACGTAGTGCTTTCTGCAACACTGAGTCTTCACTGTAAGTAAGTTTTATTGTATATTGGCAGTATGGCTCTTTAGTCATGTTCCACCAACTTCAATGGTTCCACTTCTTCACTCACCCCTTATCCTATCGTCCCACTATGTGAACGGAAGCCCAAGTTTTCACCAGAGATAAGTAAAAACTATCATCAGCAGAATGAAGACAACAGCGCCGCTGGCTGCTCCTGTCTCTGATATTTCTCCATTATACATTCTGCTTTCTCCCCTTGCTCTTTCCCATATTATTATGTTGTTCGCTCTTTATTGCCGTTTCGGAAAAAGAAAAGAGGCGCTAAGGGAAAGAAAGCAAGCGGAAATCCTAGAACAAAATTGATTTTTTATTTTACTTTTTAGTTTTCATTAGTCTGTTTCTGTCTATGATGATTTTGTTGGTCATGCCGTAGCTTTTTCTGACTATTAGCCCCTTTAGCTCCAGATAATCCAGAATTCGGGTAATCTTTGCTCTCGAAAAGCCCGTCTGTGTATGCAGTTCGCTTTGCAGAATCTCTCCTCCCGCCTCAACTATCTCGCTAAATAGTTTCCTTTTGTCACCGTCTAAGAGACGAAGTGCAAATGATATCTCCCGTTCTGAAGTGTCTTTTTTCTCAGCGGTTGGTGAGACCTTTCGGGTTTCAATAGAGCTTACGAACAGCAAATAGAAGCTGCTGGCTGCTAGTATGATGGCGGATATGCTGATTATGGCAACGTCAAATTGTGTGTACCTGAAGATTTGTCCCACAACGATGGGTTCTTCGCCCTGAATGACTATTTGAATTGGAGTAGGCATCAACAGCTTGCCTGCTAAAGTGAACGCTGACACAGCGAACAGTGTTGCCATTATTGCAAGTTTTTGTTTTGACTTCAAGTTAACCTACCGTCAACTAATCGGGTAAAGAAGTTGGGGAAGTTGTGTTTTGTTTCATGTGCCCTGTTCCCCATTTTTATTGTTTCTCGATTTTTGTGGCGTATATCAAGTTGGGATCAGCAAATTTTCCTGTAACTGTTACCGTATCTCCGTTTTCGATGCCTGACACGTCCACCGTTGCTTCTTCGTGGCTATAGACCACTGTCACTAGTTCGTCAAGTTCAAATAGTGACTCAAAGACTTCGCCTAGCAAAGTAGTTTCGCCTAGCAAGCTAACTTTTCCAGACACAGTCACAATTACGTCATAATAGTCTGAATGGTTATTCATGAGCTCACTTAGGGGTGTAATGCCTTCTTTGACTTTTGGCTTAATTACTTCTGGAGTAACCTCGTAGCGCTCTGTTATCTCTTCATTCACCATGTCAACAATTGCTTCAATGTATTGTACGCCGATTTCTTCGCCATAATCGTTGGTGATTTTTATAGTAACCTTCGCAAATCCCACTCTTGTCTCAAGTTCTACTGTCTTGCCGCCGTCGTACACGTTTTTTACATCAAGGACATCAGAAACCTGAAGGATGTAATTGTCTGCGCCATCCAGAAACTCTTGTATCCACGAATCCATAAGCACAATATCAGTGGCTTTCTCCGTACTAGCGTGAGGAGTGGTTGTTATCCCCGGCACAATTACAGTTCGCATCTTAATTTCAACATCCTCACCACTACTTGCTAAGCCCCCAAAAACTCCAGACGCCTGAGCTACAACTGCAGATCCAACTGACGCCAGCAATAGAAGACTCAACAGAGCTAACCTCTTTGTTTTCTGCATTCTTTTTTCACCTCCTTGTTTTCGCTAAACCATCAGTTCGGTGAAACAGCCCTAATGCTTTACGTGAAATGCATTTCATTCTGCTAGATTCTCTCTTCTCTTTCTTGCTTATAAGACGCAGCGTAGCATTTGCAGCAAAACACAGTTACTTTTCCAATCTGATAATTCCGTCTGGTTTACCTAGGTAAACTATGTCTGCCATTCCAATGAAGAGACCGGTTTCAATTACTCCGGGGATAAGCTTGAGCTGATGATTCAGTTCTTCAGCATCACCTATGGGACCAAAATCCACGTCAACGATGTAGTTGCCGTTATCTGTCACCACTGCACCAACCTTTCCTTTGGACTCCCGCAGAAGCGGCTTCCCGCCCAGCTCCTTTATATCCGCCGTAGCTGTTGCCAAGGCAAAGGGCAAAACCTCCACTGGAACCCGACAGTTTGCTCCCAGTTTTTCCACCAGTTTCGTCTCATCCGCAACTACAACAAACTGTTTAGCTGCTGAGGCAACAATCTTCTCTCTCGTCAATGCTCCGCCCCCGCCCTTAATCAAGTTGAGTTTCCTGTCAATCTGGTCGGCGCCATCTATAGCCAAATCCAGAATAGGATTTTCATCTAGGGTCGTCAAGGGAATACCTGACCGCACAGCCACAATCATAGCCTGACTGGAGCTAGGAACTCCCAGAACCCGTAAGCCATCCTGCCGAATCAGCCGCCCAATCTCCTCTATGACATAAGCAGCTGTGCTTCCGCTGCCCAACCCAACGACGAAACCGTCTTCTACATGCTTAACTGCTTCCAAAGCTACCCTTCTCTTAGCTTCTTCTCTCCAACTCACCTTTTCAGGCCTCAGTTTCCATTTGCCCAAGCCGCTCCAAAACCTTTTCCACCTCAGCTCTAATCTGGTCAATTCTCTCTTCAGCCTCAGTTTTCCTCGGTTTCGACGGCTTCCGCGGCTTCCTCATAGCTTTTTCAGGTAGAGAAGACGGTAAAGCTGATGAAGGTTTGGGGATCTCGGGTTTTGGCTTTATGTCCAAGTTCACCCTCAAGCCCCCTATCTTTTTGTTTATCTCGTCGAAGCGGTCATTGAATAGTTTGATAAGGTCCTCTTGCATGCCTTCTAGTTCATGGAGGGCTACGACTGACTCGTTTTCGGAGATGGAGTCTTTGATCTCAAGCATCCTCTGCTTGTATCCTTGGGCTAGACGCTCTCTTTCCTTCTCGCTTATTTTTCCTTCAGCCTGAGCTTCGTAGAGGCGCCGAATGCCGTAACTAAGAATTTCCCTCTCCACGTCTAATAGACTAAGTTCCTTTCTAGACTTCTGAGCGTCAAAATTCGTAACTGTTCGTTCTCCCTTCAGGGGCAATATCTCGGCAGCCTCAGGAACTTCCGACGGCTCTTCGCTGGTCTTTTTCCTTCCGCTCCTCATCATATAGATTGCTATCAAAGCTACTACAACTGCCCCGAGTGCAACCGCGTACGGCAAGACCTCAGAAATCACGAAGGTTCCTTCTCCAACCCAGTTCCTTTTTTTTATTGTTGTATATAAGTTTGAGGAATAAGTTTCTGAAGCTTTCGGTCATTTTTATACAAAAATCCTCCGTAGACCCTTAGAAAGCCCTTCATGGTGAAGCATCTAACAAATCGGAATCGAAAAAAGGTGATAGCTAAAGCAGCGATACCGCGGGGAGGAACCTAGGTTCTTCGATTGACCTCTTTGTGCAGACTTGCCTGTTAGGCTGCCATCTACATTAGAGTAAATAGTCTGTCTCTCTTTGAAACAAGCTTACTGGTTTTGAAAAGAGGAAAGAGAGAAGCGACTTAACGGTTTTGTTTGGCTCTATTATCTGAACTAATTCGGTGTCTGGTTTTCACTCTTTCCTTCCGTGCCCGCTAAACTATTCGATCTCAAATTTTTCTGTTGACGCGAGTTCAAGCTCGTCTGTAAAAGTTTTGAGGACGTATCTTTGCTGTATTCTTGTCCATAGTGTTGGAGCTAGCAAGGTGATGAAGCCAACCGTTATCATGATTGCAGTCAGGGGAAGGATTGTTGTCGTGTAGGTGCTTCTCCACCATTGTAGAGATCCTTCGTAACTCCATGTTTCTTCTGTCGTCAGTTTTGAGGAGTCTAATAGTTGTGTGTAGCCTTGGATTACGGATGTTGTGTAGAGCCAGATGCTGAACCCTGCTATTAGGAGCAGGATTGCCGTTAAAACCGTTAATCTGAACCGGTTTATTTTTTTCAGGTTTTTGACTGCGTACATTTCTGAGCCTCCATTCATGTTTATTGTGTCTTTTGATTTAATATATCGCTTATTGCAGTCTAGACTGTAATTCGAACTACGACATATGTCAAACAAAATACATATACGGTCCAATTTGGCTCCTATGCGCCTGAATTCTGAAGCTAGACTCGTGATTTATTTTTAGACTCTCTTCTCAATAGCACGCGGCTTTTCGAGCCTCTCAGTTATAAGCTGAGTTTTTTTCATTCAGCAAGGGAACCAAAAGATTGAACTTCATTTCATAGAGCTCGTCGAGAAACAAAAAGTGGGCTTCAACCTCTTCATATTCTTGTTTAAGCTTGAGACATAAACGTTTGATGCTAACCGTCTGTATAATTTGTGCTCCCTCTTTACCTAGCAGCTTCTCGAGATAGGAGATAATAACCTCGATGTTGTTACCGACCTCTTTTAGTTTCAGCGATGGTTTTCTTTCTGTAAGCGAGTGAATCAACTCGGAGACGCTTTCTCCAAGCACTAGCCTGAGTGTGTCATCTAATGCTTCAAACATCAGATCGTTAAAATTCTCCATTTAATCAATTCACCCTTGAGTCGAAGCCAAAGTTGTCGGTTGTTTATTTCAGATTCCGATTCTGCCCTAAATAATTTTTTGTTATAATCGGATTCGGAATTGGAATTATATGTAAATGTTAAATAGAAAAAACTATAGAAGAGTCTAATTCTAAGTTGGAGTCTGATTAAACGATGTCAAAAATTGTGGAAAACTTGCGGAGGCGAACCATAAAAACTTTCATGGATATGCTAATATTGGCTGAGCTACAGGAGAAACCCTTGAGCGGCTACGACATTATCAGCCTCATTCACAGAAGATTCAATGTCCTGGTGAGTTCAGGCACAGTCTATTCCCTGCTCTATTCGCTTGAACGGAAAGGTCTCGTGACCGCCGATATGGACCAGCGAAAACGAGTCTACACCTTAACTGAGAAGGGAGAACAAACCCTAGAAACTGTAGGGCGGGCAAACGCGGAAATTAACGGTCTTGTGCACAATCTGATATCAAGCAACAGATAGGTCAATTGCCTGAATAACACCCACAAAATCAGCTTTCCTCCAAATCTACAGATTGTCCCAGATTCTATTCGGTACCGTGAATAGAATCCGAAGCCTGACTCAGATCCATTTTTGCGTGGACTAGAAACTAATTGGAAGATGCGCGCGTAAGTAACGTTTTTATATCACACTTGATATCGGATGTGATATCGCCTGTGATATCATGTTTGGTCACTTTGCTGAAATCAAAGAAATGCTGTATAAAGAAATCGAAAAGTTCCGTCAGAACGGAGCCGTAAGCCCTGAGAAGGCGATGAGCGGTGAAGAATTAGGGCTTTCACCGAAGTTTAAAACTTTCTTGAGGAGTTCTCCAAGGCTATTTGGCATTTTCGTAAAGGTGAATAACAAATACTACCTTTCAGAGGAGCTGTTGAAGAAAATTGAGGAAGAACTTTCAGCGCGTCCAATAAGAAGATGGTTAAGGCATACAGCAAGTGTTCCCAAAGGGCTCCTGAGATTCTATGTGTTCAAACTCTTGAAAGATAAGCCCATGTCTGGGTCAGAAATAATGGAAGAGGTTGAGAAGCAAACGGGTGGACAATGGAAACCAAGTCCAGGTTCAGTTTATCCCCTTCTAACGTGGCTTCGGGAGAATGGTTATGCCGAAGAGTTGCCCCGAGAAGTAACTGGAATTAAACGTTACGTGCTCACCGAAAAGGGTGCAAAATTCTTTGAAGAACACGCAAACTTTGAAGATAAACTGCAAAAAAAGGTGGCGCCTATGGGACCCCTGTTCTTTTTGCGTATGGGTCTTCATGCCGATGGACTGCAGAAACTTCAAGAACCCATCAAACGATTCTTTGAAGCTCTTTTTGATTTGCGGGTTGCTTTAAAGGAAAATTTGACCAAGCAAACGTTAACGGAAGTTGAACGTTTTTTGAATGACGCTTCTGAAAAAATTGAGGAATTAAATGAAAAAATTAGGAGTTGATGGTTTTGGCGACACCTGTTGTTGAAACAGCAGACCTGAAGAAAACGTACATTCTTGGAAAGGTTCCGGTGAATGCGTTGCGGGGAGTAAACTTGAAGGTTGAAAAGGGCGATTTCCTTGCAATCTTGGGTCCCTCTGGAAGCGGCAAATCCACGCTTCTGAACATGATCGGCGCATTAGACAAGCCGACTGAAGGAAAAGTGTTCATAAACGGTGTTGACGTTTCCACGTTAAATGATAACCAGCTGGCTGACCTGCGGCGAAGTATAGGTTTCGTATTCCAGTTCTTCAACCTTATTCCACGGCTCAATGCAAGAGGAAATGTTGAATTGCCAATGGCTGTATCTGGCTTAGGCAAGAATGAACGAAGGAAACATGCTGAAGAGCTTCTTGAAACTGTGGGTTTAAAGGAACGAATGAAGCATAAACCTGCGGAACTCAGCGGTGGTGAACGTCAACGTGTTGCGATTGCCAGAGCTTTGGCGAACAACCCTGAGTTTTTGCTGATGGATGAGCCTACAGGAAACATTGACTCGAAAACTGCAAAAGAGATAATCAGATTAGTTAAACGGCTGAACAAGGATGAAGGTGTGACAATAATTATGATTACGCATGACCAGCAGTTGGCGACGCAGGCGAAGAGAATCGTGAAGATGCTTGACGGCTCGATAATTAAGGAGATTGATCAGCTATGAAAGTAGGCGACGTTTTCTCTTATGCTTTCGGTGCAATACGGTTAAGGAAACTTCGCGCAGGCTTAACCACCTTAGGCGTAGTTATCGGCATCGCAGCCATAGTTGCTTTGCTTTCTATCAGTCAAGGTCTTCAAGTTACCATAACTGATCAGCTGCAATCAGGATTCGTAACCGATGCGCTGATTGTTTCTACTGGTGGAGGCACCGCGTTCGGTCCTGGTTCAGGTCTAGTAACTGAGACTGATTTCGCTTTGCTGGTTAATGATACCCTGATAATAAATGAAATAGAGGGGGTTGCCACTTCAATGCCGATTATTCAACAGGTAGGCTATGTTAACTCTAGTGAAAGAACGGCTGTATCTTACGTGATGGGTATAGACTTCGCAAAGTATGCCGATATTTACAGCAGCACCTTTGTAGCAGAAAAGGGAAACATACCTCTGAACCCTGAGAATGACACAGTTGTGGTTGGAAAACGAGTGAGTGACCCATGGAAAAACGGAACGTTATTCTGCGATGTGAATGATGCTGTTGAAATCCGTTGGGTTAACGCAACCGTCCGCCCACCCAAAAATGAAACCTATTCTGCTCAGGTTGTGGCTGTTCTTGAAGCGGTGGGTGGTTTCAGTTTCGTTGGTCCTTCAGACTCGGCTGTTTACATTCCAATCTCGCAAGCCCAGAGTTTCTTTGGAACCGATGAGGTTGACAGCATAATCGTGAAGCTAACAAGTGATGACGAAGCAACGATTGACCGCGTTTCGGAAGCCATAGAAGAGAAGTTCAGCGATCAAGTCTCAGTGACATCTTCATCAGCTGTGTTAAGCATCGTCTCAAGTGTTTTTTCCACAATAGAGCTTTTCTTGGCTGGAATTGCCGCCATCTCGCTTCTGGTGGCGGGAGTGGGAATAATGAACATCATGATTGTTTCGTTGATGGAGCGCACCCGAGAAATCGGTATACTGAAAGCTTTGGGCATGAAAAGCCGAACAGTACTTGCCATCTTCATTAGTGAAGCCGTGATAGTTGGTTTGCTGGGAGCAACTTTTGGCATAGGATTAGGCTGGGTCCTAGCAAACGTTGCTGCAACAATATTTACTGGAGGAGGCTTTGCGGTTGCAGGAGAGCAAGGTACGGTTGGAGGCGAGTTTGCCATAACACCTGTTATTACTCCAACAGTACTGCTAGGCGCTTTCGGCTTCGGCATCGCAGTCAGCGTAATCTTCGCAATCTACCCCGCATGGAGAGCATCAAAACTGAAACCAGTAGAAGCACTAAGATACGAATAACACAATCATTATCTTGCTTTGTTTTTCAGAAAAAAGCTTGTTTTCAACAATGAAGTATTATTAGTATACTAATATGATTGTGTGTTTGTGGCGCCGGGAGTGGGATTTAAAACCGTGTTTAGATTTCATGTGAAAACCTGTCTTCGCCGAAATAGCTTTGGCGGTTTCTGGGAAATTGGAAAGATTGCACTTGAAAACGGTCTTCGTTAATATCTTTGTGTGATTCGAAGCAAGCAACCAGTCTTTTGTAGTCACCTAAGATAAAACTTAAAAATTTGTAGTCACCCCATTTCCCCGAAAACAAACTGCCTTGTGGCGGTCAAGCTGAGGTGGGCACCAGATTCTGATCGGATGATCCGATTTGAGTTAGCTAATGAGTTGAAACGCAAAAACACTGTACACGTAAAGCCAAATGGTTGCCAAAAACAGTCAATAAACAAGTAGAAAAAGCGCCGGGAGTGGGATTCGAACCCACGCGGGCCAAGGGCCCACAGGCTTTCAAGGCCTGCGCGTTATCCACTCTGCCATCCCGGCAATCACAGTCTTTCTAGATGCCAATCTATAAGCTTTTACGCAAAACACATGCAAGAAAATTTTTTATCCCTTTTGTTTGAGGAAAAACAGTTTTGAGGCGTGCTTGAGGACGCCGTTTTTAGCGTATCCACTGCTTGACTACAATAGGAAATCGATGGAAGTGTTGCTTGATGTTGCAGGGATTATTCTGTGATCAGATTTCTGGGTCTGTGAGGGGAACCATTCCGACTAGCAGTTTTGAGAATGTGTCAATATGTTCTTCTTCTTCGGCGAGGATTTTTTCGAAGAGCCTTCTGGTTGTGATGTCGTTTTCGTCGCTTGCAACCTTTATTGTTTTTTTGTAGAGAATTATGGCTTCCTCTTCTGCTTTTTCATCTAGCCGAAGCATCTCTTCCAAGTCCGAGCCTACGACGATTGGGTCCGGTTTTATTGTGGGGATTCCGCCAAGATAGGCTAATCTTTCGGCAATTTCTTCGGCATGCTTCATTTCGGTAATGGCTATCTCTTTGAAGACTCCTTCAACCAGTAAGCTTTTGATGCCAGTAGCCAAGACGTGCTGCCACATATACTGGATAGCTACTTGAAGTTCTCGCGCTATTCCCTTGTTCATTAATTCAAGCAATTTTTTTGATGCCATAAAATCGCTTCCTTAGGTTACTACTAAAACTCTAACTTTTGACCCTAATAAACAGTTATGTGATCATAAGCTCTCAGTAAACTGTAAGCCTGTGATGAAACGTTGCGGGTATGCAGTTAAATGTCTAATATGAATCTGACGGTTACGGATTCTGGTTTCTTCAGAATCTCCATCCGATGATAAGTTACCGATTTTATCCCAACCTTCGACGGATGCTTCTCTGGGTCATAGTTTTCTCCCCACGCTCTCGCCTGCAACCTGAATCCCCCAGAAGTTCTTTCAATGCCAGAGACCTCAAAACGGGAGTAAAGTTTGCCCTTCAACTCAAACTCCAGCAACACCTCTTCAAGCCAACTGTAAAGAAGAGCAGGCTCGTCTGAAGCCTCAACCATAAACGTTTCCTCGTTTTGTGCCTCAACCTTTTCAACCTCAGTCATAACATCAGTTGATGCCAGAGCCGCATTTCCGAAAGCCTCCTCTAAGCTGGCTCCGTAAGCCTCAACATACGCGTCGGCGGTGTGCTCCAGAAACCTAAAACGTTTCTCCATCTCGAATTCCTTTTCTACGAGAAAATCTGATCAAAAATATTTTGGAACCTTTTCTATAGCTGCGACAGCAAGCTTAACCGTTTTCTCCGCATCATCGAGGTTCAGAATAGCCGCTGGACTGTGAATATAACGAGTTGCAACAGATATTACTCCGCTTGGCACTCCCTCCCTGCTTAAGGAGATTGTAGCGGCATCCGTGGAGCCTCTGATTCCAGTTTCCAGCTGATAAGGAATCTTATGTTCCTTCGCCGAATCAATAAGCAACCTTAATACTTTCGGATGGGCAATCAAACCCGCGTCTGCCACAGTTAATACCGGTCCTTCTCCCATCTTTGCTGGCGCTTTTCCTTCTTCCACTCCGGGCATGTCTCCCGCCACTGTAGATTCCAAGACAATGCACACGTCCGGTGCTACCTGAAAGGCGGCTATGGTTGCTCCTCTTAGCCCCACCTCCTCCTGTATGGTTCCTACGGCGTAAACGTTGCAGTCAACTTTTTGTAGTCTCCTCAGGGTTTCAACCATCATGGCGCATCCAACGCGGTCGTCTAAAGCCTTTCCTAAAACAACATTTTCGCTTATCCGAACAAATTTTGTGTCGAAACTAACAACGTCACCTACCTGAACACCCATCTTTTCCGCCTCATTCTTGTCCTTGGCTCCAACGTCAATAAAGAGTCTATCAGCATCAATGACTTTCTTTCGTTCTTCCTCAGTCTGTATGTGGGGCGGTTTGGAACCAACAACTCCAGTTAAGGGACCTTTATCCGTGTGAACAATAACTTTCTGCGCTAAGAGAATGCGGTCATCGATTCCCCCGACCTTAGCGAATTGAAGGAATCCTTTTTTCTTTATGTTCTTTATCATGAGCCCAACTTCGTCCATGTGGGCTGCAAGCATGACTGTCGGCGCATCTTTGTTTCCCTTCTTGAATG
>Ga0307443_1001925_pt1 | contig 11880 bp, 12 predicted proteins | sample SalMarSW160220MG_FD_202148 | JGI IMG/M metagenome (GOLD analysis project Ga0307443, IMG submission 202148) | Salt marsh sediment microbial communities from the Plum Island Ecosystem LTER, Massachusetts, United States - SW1601-220 | ecosystem: Environmental > Aquatic > Marine > Intertidal zone >... | reverse complement strand
AGTCCGTCTTGCGGAAGAAACTCGGGTCCTGCAGCATCGGCCGGTCCCACCTGCCGATATCCCCGGAGAAGACGATGCTCCTCTTTTCTTCCCCCCGGCTGATTAACAGCTTTATCATGGACGAGCCGAGGACGTGGCCGGCATCGTGGAAAGTGGCCTCGATGCCTTCGCCGATGTTTACCGGCTCTCCGTAATCGACGGTATCGAACAGCGGGAATGTCGCCTCTGCATCGGCGATTGTGTAGAGCGGGATTTCGGGATAGGGGCCCTGCCTCCCTTCCCGGATGTGTCTCTTTTTCTTATACGCGGCGTCTTCTTCCTGTATCTTGGCGGAGTCCAGGAGAATGATTCTGGTAATGTCGGCGGTAGCCGGCGTGCAGATTATCCTGCCCCGGAACCCCTCACTGACCAGCTTGGGGAGCAGTCCGCAATGGTCTAAATGGGCGTGCGTCACCAGGACGGCGTCGATCTCACCCGGCGGGACCTTAAACGGCTCCCAGTTTCTATGCTGGAATTTCCTTTCCTGGTAAAGGCCGCAGTCCACCAGCAGCTTTAGATTATTGGCCTCTATCAGGTACCGCGAGCCGGTGACGCCGCGGGCGGCGCCCATAAATGTCAGATTTACGTTCATCATAAATTACTTCGCTGTATATCATCATAGCACCTGTAAAGTTAACGCGCCAATTCGCTTTAATAATGGACTAATCAGCAGGTAATTTTGTATGATTTAAAGTATCATGCCGGATATTATCGAGATAGTCCTGCCCACGTTCTTCACTATTTTCCTGGGATACCTGGTGGGTAAATTTACCAGAATCAACGTTACTCCCGTTGTGGATATTACTCTATATACCGGCGTGCCCGCCTTGGTACTGGTGAGCCTGCTCAATAAAGAAATCGTCTTAGCCGACGCGGCCAAAATGTGGGCGTCCTCCCTGATTATCATGCTCGGTTGTATGGCAGTCGCCTGGCTGGTCTTCAAGCTGATCAGACAGAAGCATTCCGGCCTTTATATATCTATATCGATGATGAATACGGTTAACATTCCGTTTCCCGTAATATATCTGGCTTACGGTGTGGAAGGGCTTGTGGGCGCGACGTTGTTCTATATACCGAATGTTGTATTGATGTACACTCTGGGCATATATGTCATGGCGGGGAAGCGGTGGAAGGAAAATATGAAAGAGATGCTCCGGCAGCCGGTTATCTATGCGGCCGTTATGGGCCTGTTACTGAATTTCCTGAATGTCAGGGTGCCCGGGCTCATAGTAGACTCGCTGGATTTCGTCGCCATGATGGCCATCCCTCTCGTGTTACTCATCCTGGGGCACAATCTCTCCAGGGTTAGAATAAAGTCTTTCCCGACGACTGTACTGGCCTGTTTCCTGCGGATGGGAGTCGGGCTGGCGATAGGACTGGGAATAGTCAGCGCGCTCAACATTACCGGCATATACCGGTCGGTAGTTATCCTGGACTCGGCCATGCCGGCGGCGGCGGCATCGACAATACTGGCAACCAAGTACCGGAGTGAGGCGGAGATGGTTTCCAGCGTGGTTTTCCTCACCACGCTGGTCAGTCTGGCCAGCATCCCTTTCCTGTTGCACCTGCTCGGCTAAACGGGAAAGACCACAAGGCGTTAGCCCTTTCTAAAGTGAATAGGGGCGTCTAAGAGGGGCGAAGCCCCTCTTTCTTTTCTTCCCCCTCTCCAAATAACCATATCAATGGTTTGCTCTGATAATGCTGTTTGGAGAGGGGGATAAAGGGGGTGAGGTAGAAATTAATCACTCTCTCCCTTGTTCCACGATTAGGAAAAACCCCCACATAAATACCGGAATAACCCTACTAATAGACCCTTGACGTTTAGTCAATAATAGTTTATAATGTAAACTATATATAATATATACATTTAAAAGAATATATTATTAAAAATATATACTAAAACGCTGACGGAGACAACAGGAGGAACACCGATATGCGCCGCGAATATTCAGGGCACATTGCCGTGGATTTACTCTCCATACCGCCGCTTATTTTCAGGATGATACGCCGCAAACTGATTAATGTCACCCTGGCGGATATCGACGTGGACATTAAGTTCCCCCATTTTGAAATTATGATAGTGCTGAAGGAAGAAGGAACCCTGCACCCCGCTGAAATCGGTGAAAAGCTGCTTATAGCCAAGGCTCAAATGACCCACCTCATAGATAAACTGGTGGAGTTAAGTATGGTGGAAAGGGAGATGGACTCCACTGATAGACGAACCCTTAATATAGCTCTCACTCCCAGGGGTAAAAAATTCTTGGATATACATGAAAACAACATGATAAACGCTGTAGGGGAATATATATCCTGCCTCAATGATGCAGAAATTGAAGCCTTATCTCATTCATTACGAACTCTGCGGGACACGCTCTTAAAACTGCAATAAAAGCCCCGGGATATCCCTCTGGTACGGGGTAATACCTTCAAGGAAGTGTAAACAACTCTATGCAAAGTCAAGCCCTCAATCATAATATACTCGATACCGACCGCGTCGGCCGGCTGCTGGTTAAGCTGACCCTCCCCGCCTTCCTCGGCATGTTCGTGATGACATTATACAATGTCGTCGATACCATCTTTATCGGTCATTACGTCGGCCCGCTGGGTATCGCGGGACTCTCCATAGTCTTCCCCATTCAAATGCTCTCGATGGGCATCGGGCAGATGATGGGCATGGGCGGCGCGTCGCTCATTTCCAGGCTGATCGGGGCTAATAATATCCCCAGGGCGGAAAAAGCCCTCGGCAACGCCTTCAGCGGCACCATTATACTCTCCGCCCTGGTCATGATAATCGGTCTTTCGAATGTCGACTTCTGGCTTCGGCTCATGGGCGCGTCGGATACTATCCTTCCCTATGCCCACGACTATATGACGATTATCCTCTACGGTATGTTTTTCCAGACCTTCGCCATGTCTATGAATACCCTCATCAGAGCCGAGGGAAACGCCCGCGTTCCCATGATAGGCATGATTATCGGCGCCGGACTGAACATAGTGTTCGATGCCGTGTTAATTATACCCCTGGACATGGGAGTCAGGGGGGCTGCCCTGGCAACGGTGGTAGCCCAGTTTATCTCCAGCATCTATTTCTTGAGCTATCATATTTCCGGAAAGAGCTTTTTGAAGCTGCTTCCCGGGAACCTGATTATTCAATGGCAGATAATGAGAGACATCCTTGCCATCGGGATTTCCGCGCTGGCGATGACGGTCGCGGGGAGCGTAGCTTCCGTTTTCGTCAACCGGCTGCTCGTTGCCTACGGCGGCGACCTTCACATATCGGCCTTCGGGATTATCCATCGTATAATGATGTTCGCCCTGATGCCGGGCATGGTCATCGGCCAGGGGCTCCAGCCGATACTCGGTTTCAATTACGGCGCCAGGCGCTTTGACAGGTCTTTAAGGGCAATCAGGCTGGCCGTTACTTATGCTAGCGCCATAAGCACTCTGGCCTTTTTAATTCTCTATTTCTCCCCGGAGCCGCTCTTCCGCGTCTTCACCGATGACGCCGGGCTTATCGAGGTGAGTGTTTACGCCTCCAGGCGCGTCTTCGCGGTGATGCCCGTAATAGGCTTGATGATGGTCGGCCAGCTCATCTTCCAGGCAATCGGCAAGGTGATTCAGGCGATTGTAAGCTCCCTGGCGAGGTCGGCCCTGTTCCTGCTGCCCACGGTGCTGATATTTCCGCAATTCTGGGGGATAGACGGCGTTTGGCTGGCGTTCCCGGTCACGGACGTACTCACACTGCTGTTAACCGTGGGACTGGCTATACCGATTTTGCTCGACTTCAGCAGAAGAAGCAAGCTGACGGTTCAGCCGCCGGATAAGTTCAACCTGCCTCCCCCGCCCGTCAGGCTGGGTTAAGGCGGGGCATTTTTCACTCGCCCCGGCGGTAGTCCTCTTGTAAAGAGACACCCGATATTCTATTCGTATTTAGGGGTAGTTGCGGCGATAAAGTGGAATATCGGCCGTTTCACGTTCCGGATGATTAGCGGCCCGTGCTGCATACCTGCCGGCACGAAAGACGCGAAGCTCTTGTCTATCTTGTACGTCTTATTATCCACGGTGAACTCTATCTCCGCGCCCAGGTCCTGGATGTCGTCGTAGTTGAAGCCGAAGCAGCCGATTAGCTCCCCGAACTTGTGCGTGTGCGATTCTACCTCACGGATTTCCTCTTTGGAACCGGGCAGTATCCACTTGGCCTCGCTGTAAAATTCAGCATCGGGTACGGTATCGGGGCCCACGTGGACTATCCTTTTAACGAATTCGGGGTCCATCTTGAGTCGGTGCGCCGGTAGTTCCCCGAACGGTTTATCATAATCAACAACATACCTGGCATTTTTCTTTTCTGCCATTTCCGTTACCTCTTTCTTAAATAAAAGTAAGGGCGGAGTCGCTGTATCTCCGGCCTATTCGTACCTGTGCCCCGACCCCAGTGTCAGGTGGAACATGGGGGCGTCAAAGCGGTGAAACCGCAGCGGGTTGTGCGTCATTCCGGCGGGGATATAGACCATAAAGCTCTTGGTCAGCCGGAACTCCTCGTCTTCCAGCCAGAACTCTATCTCGGCGCCGAGGTCGCTCGGGTCATCCATGTTGGTCCCGAAACAGCAGAACAGTTCAATAAAAGGATGGGAATGCGGCGTGATTCCGACCCCTTCCTTCTTCATCCTTTCCGCCATCTCCGGCGTAATTATCATCTGCCTCTGGTCCTTCATAGTAGAAGGCCACTGCCAGGTGCACTCCGCGTAGATGGCGCCCGGGATAACATCCTCGTCCATCCAGATAACGTGCTCAAGCGGCATGCGGTAGCCGTCGCGGTATCCCTGGCCTATCTTCTGGTCGCCTTTGAAGCCGGGCATCACCACGCCCTGCTTGAGCTCCGTGCAAATGTATTTTCCATATTTAGATTCTGCCATTGTAGAGCCTCCTTTCTCCATTAACATTATAAACTCTGGTCTGGAAATATGCTAATAGTGAGGCATCGAGCAAGCCGGGAAAGGAGTCAGCCGGTGTGCCGGCAGGTAGAATTATCCGGCAAGTTTATGCTCTCGTGGAATTATCGGTGGATTCGTTTACGGTTTCTGGAATTCTGCGAAAAGCTCTCCCATTATCCTGTCGTGCCGGGCGAGAAATTCTTCGCGCGTATCCGTGAAAGAGGGAAGCGCCCATTCCATCTGGTTCAGGTTCCGGGCAATGACGGGTAGCCAGTTGTACGGGATGGATAATAAAATCAGCCCTTCCGGATATACCTTCCGCGATTTCATGCCGAAGGTCAGGCCGGTGGGCACGTAATTGATATTGCCGCTCTGGAACGGGTATGTAAAGAGCCAGGCGCAGGCTCCCACCATGGACACCTTGCTCGACCATATTTCGCCGGTGGAATAGCTGGCGGCCCTTAATAAAATTTCGGCCCGGGCGGGAGGGGCGACGAAGAACAGCAGGTCCGGCTCGAACGTCAGCTCGTTCAGTCCGGCGAAGGCGACGTAGTTGACCACGCCTCTGGAGAAGGTGGGGGATTGACGGTTCATTTTCCCGTTGGCGCGCGGCTCCTGGAAGATGCCGTACTTAATCCCCACCTGCCCGCTTTCGGCGATTGGCGAGGGGTCTTCGAACCCCAGCGTAGCCTTGCCGCCGCAGTCCTCGTTTTCTTTATTGATGTAAAAAGGCTTATCCCGGTCCTGGGCCTCCCTGACCATCTCGCACAGGGCCATGGTTTTATCCAGCTGTTCCATCCCTTCCGGTCGGGCTATCAGGAACTTGACGCCTACCGGCGGGTACTCAAGTTCGAGCTTGCTGAAGACGGATAAATCGGTTTTAAAATTGCTCATCATAACCTCCCTTTAAGGTATTTATCCGGCTGCGGCGGGGGATAGCTTCGGCCGTCAGCTTTCCTGGTAGCGCCGTATTATTTCCTCGGTGGCTTTCTTAAAATAACTGTTTCTATCGTCCTCGCTTAATCTATAGGCGGGAAGCTCCCATTCCATCTCCTGCAAATTTACCGTGAGGGCGGGGAGCAGGTCGTAGGGCACGGAGACCAGCATCAGTCCTTCCGGGAAGACCTTCCTGGCCTTCATGCCGTAACCGAGGCCGGTAACGGAATAGTTAGCCTCGCCGCTTACGAAAGGATGGACAAACAGCCAGGCGCACATTATCGCCGGGGTGGTCCGGGTGGTCAATATCTTACCCGTGGAGTAGCTCAAAGCCCTTAGTAAAATCTCCGCCTGACTCACGCCGGCCGTGAAAACGATGATATCGGGCTCGAATGTTAGTGTATCCGCGGGGGAGAAGGCGACGTACCTGACCGTGTTTCTGGCCAGCCTGGGGATGTACTGGTATATTCTCCGGTTGGCGCGCGCTTCCTGATAGATTCCGTCGGAAGCGCCTATTTCCCCGCTCTCGAAAAACGGCTCCGGGTCTTTCATGCCCAGCAGCAGCGAACCCATACAGGCAAAGTTATCTTTTTCGGCATAGAAAGGGGGAGATTCCTGGGCCTTCCGGAACATCTCGCAAAAAGCGAGCCCCGTATCCAGCTTATTTATGCCGTCCGGTCTATTCAGCAGGAACTTGATGCCCACGGGCTTTCTCTCGAAGTTGAATTTTTCAAATACGGAATAGTCCCGCTGGCTCGCCCGCATATCTGCCTCCTTATTCACGGCCTGTCCCGGTAGTTGGGCATTTCCTGGCGCAGCTCGTTCAGGCGGACATCGAATCTCTTAAAGTGCTCTTCCCGGCCTGAAGAACGCCAGCTGCGGTACAGGTTGGCATCCTGCAGGTTTTCAAGTACGGCAGGCATCATGTTCCAGGGTATGGATATGAGAAACACGCCTTCCGGGAAATCCATATTAATCGCCTGCATGCCCAGGCTAAGGCCGGTGACCGTAAAGTTCATTTTGCCGCTTATGACGGGATAAATATACATCCAGGCGCACGCCAGGACCGGCGTTCCCTTGCAGGACCAGCAGTCGCCGGAACTGTAGCTTTCCGACCTTAATATCGACCGCGCCTGCCCCACGTTAGCCGCGATTACGACGACATCGGGGTCGAAAGTCAGCTGGTCTATGGCGGAGAAAGCCACGTAGTTAACCGTGCCCTTCAGCATCCTGGGGGCGTACTGGTAGAGCTTCCGGTTGGCGCGCGGCTCCTTAAAAAGCCCCGCCCCGCCCCCGGCGGCTCCGCTGACCAGGGCCGGCTCCGGGTCCCTCATGCCCAGTATCATCGGCTCGACGCATATAAAATCTTCTTCCTGCACGTAAAAAGGGTCTGCTTCCTGCGCTTCTTTGAACATCTCGCAGAAAGCCCGTTTTTCTTTTAGTCTTGCGATACCCTCGGGTTTGGTCGGCAGGAACTTAACGCCTATGGGTTTCCTTTCCAGATTAAGTTTTTCCAGCGCGGAATAGTCTCTCGGAGTGGACATCACATTTAACCTCCTTCGTCGCAAATGATAAATCGCTCGTCGCTATTGGAAGCAGGCACGCTTTCCAGGAGTATTTCAGTAACACGTATTATGTAGTTAACCGGCTCTCATCATGCCGGGTAGCCAGAGGCTTATCTGGGGGAAGGCTATCAGGATGGCTAGGAATACAAACAGGACTATCAGGAAAGGCGTCACCCCGCGGAGAAGCTTATCCACCGGGATATCAAAGGCGGTTCTCATCATGAATAGTTCCAGCCCCATCGGCGGAGTAATCAGGCCTATCTGCATGTTTACCACGTAGAGGACGCCGAACCATACCGGATTAAAGCCCAGGGCGGTGATTATCGGGACGAAGATAGGCACTGTCAGCAGCATAATGGTTATGGCGTCAATGAAGCAGCCTAAAACCAGGAGCAGGATATTTATGGCGATAATCACCAGCCATGGAGACATTTCTGAAGTCGTAACGAAACCGGTGATGGCTTTGACTACATGGGAGGTACCAATAACGTAGGAAAATAGCCATGCGCCTATCATCATAAACAGAATCATACCGTTAATTTTTGCCGTTTCTAATAAAGCCCGTTTCAGTCCAGTCCAGCGAAGCTTGAAAACAAAAAATCCGATAATCAGCACCACCACACAGCCAACCCCGGCGGCTTCGGTTGGGGAGGCGATGCCCATGTAAATCGAGCCCAGAATAGAAAGCATCACCACCACTATGGGCCAGACTCGCTTGAGTGAAGAGAACCTCGTTTTCCAGGCAACGCCGCCAATAGCAGGACCGAGCTTCGGGTTATGCCAGCAGATGATAACCGCCACCGCCGCCAGCATCATGGCCAGGAGAACGCCCGGCACCATGCCGGCCATGAAGAGATGACCGATAGATGTCTCCGAGAGAACACCATAGATAATCATACCGGCGCTGGGCGGAATTAACGGGCCGAGGACGCCGCCGCAGCACAGTCCGCCCATCGCCAGCCCTTGATCGTAGCCGTATCTTTTAAATTCCGGTTCGGCCACTTTACCCACGGCCAGGATGGTAGCGGTGCTGGTACCGATAGCGGCGGCCATGGCGGCCTCGCCCCATATGCTGGTAACGATGAGACCGCCGGGAACACGTGACAGCCAGTTCCGGGCGGCCCCGTAAATATCTTCACCGATTTTCGTTTCGGAAATAAGGCAGGCTATGAGGACGAACAGGGGCAGGGGTATCCAGTTTATGTTATAGAGGGTATTGAACGTAGTCCAGCCTATTTTATCCAGGCTAAAAGCGCCGTATGTGAAATAAGCGACAAACAGGGCGGTAAATCCCAGGGCGTAGATAACCTGCATGCCCATCAGCATCAAAAAGAGCATTCCAACAACACACACGATTGCTGCTGTGGTAAAGTCCATCACTACCTCGATTTCTTAATTATCAGTAATATTACGATTATTCTATCTGGTTGCTGTTTTTACTGCCTCTGATTAAAGCTACGCCTTGAAAGAATTTTCCTATGAGAACAAGACAGAGCAGAGTATAACCGAAGGTTATTACGAGTTTTAACGGGGCTAACGGTACTGCCCACGGCGACTGGCTGGTCTGACCGATTTTCAAAGCATAAAGCGCGTTATCCAGGCTCTTCCAGGTGAGTACGGCGCAAAAAACAAGCGCTAGAATCGGGAAAATTGTACCGATGACGATGGCCTTCATTCTGTCGGGAAAACGGGAGGCAACAAGGTCGTTCCTGACATGCTGGTTCAGCTTCTCCACCCCGGCCACGGCCAGAACACCACTGAACAGAAGGAACATGGTGCTTAGCTCGTAGGCAAGGGGGTCGGGAGAATTGAAAATATATCTCTTGACCACACCATAGGTTTGAAGCCACGCCATTATCAATATCAAACCCCCGCACAACAACAGGAGGCTGTTAGTGATACGAGCCATCCAGTGATCCAGTTTTTGCATCACTTTATTAAACAAATTTTCACTCCCGGTTGCATTAAACGTCTTTTATCTACAGGGTAACCGCCCGCGACTCATAAGCCGCGGGCGTATCATAGTCTCTTTTCTCTGTTAGTTGGGAAACTTGGCATTCGCCGCGTCGGCAATCGCCATTACCTTCACGCCGAAATCACCGTATACCGCCATTAGTTCGTCGATGATTGGCTCGCAGGCTACTTTCCACCTGGCTATCTCATCCTGGGGTACCGTGTATATCTCTACCCCGGCGGCGGCTATGGCTTCATGGTCGGTGATCCATTCGCCCTTCAGCCATTGGTCGATGACGTCGGATTCTTTTTTGGCTTCCTCGGACAGGATATCCTGGATGTCCTTGGGGAGCTTGTTCCAGGCGTCCAGGTTGATGGAAAAGCCGTGTAAAGCCGGGACCATGTAGGCTGATGTCATATATTTAGCGACATCGGTCAGGGCGAAGATGCGCATGGCCGCCGGTGCCGTTATCACCCCGTCAACCGTTCCCTTCTCCAGCAGCGAGTAGGACTCGGTATACGGCTGCCCCGATACCGGGGAGCCGCCCAGGGCCTCTATGATAGAGGATATCACGGGAGAGATAGACTGTACCAGCAGTCCGTCCCAGTCCTCCATGGTCTTAACCGGTTTGGTGGAGATAAGGGCCATTCCGGTATAGTTATGCATACACAGCAGTTTCTGGTTGAACTGTTTTTCCAGTATCTCGGCGTATAGCGGGAATAAACCCGGCACGGCCGCGATATGGGCGTCAAGGTTATTGAGCAGGAACGGCATTTCCACTGCACCCAGCTTCGGCTCATCGAAAGAGTTGAAGTTAGGAGTAACAGCTCCCATTTCCGCGGCTCCGGTCCTTACCCCGTCAAGAAGCTCTGGAAACGATAGCATCTGTTCGGCGCCGTAATACTGAATGGTATAATCGGGACCGCAGCGGGCGTTAAAAGCGTCGGCGAAAGCCTGCTCACCATCCTGGTAATTTCCCGTGGCGGCGCTGGCAAACTTCAGGACTACCGGTTCGGGTGCGGGAGCAGGTGCCGGTGCTGGCGCTGGTGCCGGTGCCGGCGCTGGTGCTGGTTCCGGTTCGGCGCAGGATACGAAGCTGGCGACCGTCATTAAAATGAGGGCCATGGCAATTAGTGTTATCAGTAGTTTTTTCATTTTTCCTTCCTCTCCTTGTACAAATATTTAGATAGTCATATTTTAATTTATTGCCTGTGCGTTAGCTATCACCCCCTTTGACCGGAAAAATTCTGTAATACTATCGGTAATATGGCTGGAACCTGCCACGACTTCTCTTATCGTTTCGTTTATTTTCGGCTCCAGACGGCTTACCGGGCCTACAAGGCTTAAGGCAACCGGCATGAAGTAATTTTTGATGGGGGCGGATATGCACAAAGCGTCGGGAATCCTTTCCCCGTAGCTGACGGAATATCCCTGTCGTTGTATCTCCTTTGCCTGTGCCATCAGCTCCTCTTTATCGACGATGGAGTTCTCGGTCACACGGGTGATTTTAATATTATTCAAAGCGGTTTGCAACTCGTTGTCGTTAAGCTGGGATAGCAGCACTTTAGCCGTCGCCCCGACATATACCGGCCCTACGGGGTCGGGACCGGCTACCACCTTTAACTCAAACTTGCTCTGGATTTCATATAATCGGACATACTGGAGGCCGACCATAATATTTAACTCCACGGTCTCTCCCGAGTAATCCCATAAACGCCTTAGCTCCTCCATGGCGCAGTTTACCAGGTATTGATGGTTCGCCTGCGGATTGGCTGCAATCCGGTTAATCAACGGCCCCAGATAATACTTGTGGGTGACAGGGTCCTGCGTTACCAGCAGCGTTTCCTCCAGTGTTTTAAGTAACCTGTAGACCGTAGGCTTGGAAAGCCCGCAGCTGTTGGCAATATCCGTGACGGAATTGATATCGTTGGACAGACAGAAGAGTATGTTTACAGCACGGGAAACGGCCTTTATTATCGTCGGTTTCCGGTTAGAATCAGAGAAAAGATTTCGCATCATGAAATAATTGTTGCGTTTTTGCACAATAATATTATAACATTAAAAAACACGTTGTCAACAATAAGGGTTTCGTCCGCTTAAGTGGAGCCGGGGGGATTCGAACCCCCTACCTCCTGCTTGCAAAGCAGGCGTTCTCCCGATTGAACTACGGCCCCGCGCTGACCTCAAAATTATAGCATATCACGGGCACACTTTATATACTTGCCGCCGCCCCCTTCCTTGTCAGCCACGCCTATTGTTGTTATACTGGATATGTTGTTTTTCAGGATAGGGTAACTATGAATTACGAGACCATCATCGGGCTGGAAGTCCATGCCCAGCTGTTAACGAAGAGCAAGATGTTCTGCCGCTGCAGCGCGGACTATGCCAGCACGCTGCCTAATACGCACGTCTGCCCGGTGTGCATGGGTATGCCCGGCGTCCTTCCCGTTATCAA
>Ga0307443_1001919_pt1 | contig 11898 bp, 10 predicted proteins | sample SalMarSW160220MG_FD_202148 | JGI IMG/M metagenome (GOLD analysis project Ga0307443, IMG submission 202148) | Salt marsh sediment microbial communities from the Plum Island Ecosystem LTER, Massachusetts, United States - SW1601-220 | ecosystem: Environmental > Aquatic > Marine > Intertidal zone >... | reverse complement strand
CGCTGCCCTCTTTAACCAGGCCCAGCAGAATATGCTCGGTTCCTATATATTCATGGTTAAATCGCTGCGCCTCCTGGTTGGCCAGCGCCATAACCTTACGTGCACGGTCTGTAAAACGCTCAAACATCTTTTACCCCGTTAGAAATTTGCCCTTTTTCAAACTCTCATATTCATATCATTACCCCGTTTTCCACTGAGTTTCTCCGATAGGAGTCCCAAGGACTAACGGGGTTTACCTCTTTATTAGCGTATAGCATATAATAAGTACGATACCCCTTTTAATTATACCATCCTCATCCCATCTTCAGGAAACTAAAAACTTTACAATTCAATAGTTTTTACGCTTTGTGTCTTTTGTTGTTTGCTTCTTTTTGCCGGAGCCTTTGATAATATCCCTCAAATGAGGTTGGTGTTCGTTTATAGGACTACTTTTTCTCTTTAATCTGTTTTTTATCGACAAAAAACGCGGTTGACTTTCCCGTTGTTCGCTTATTTTGCCCGCTTTTGGTGGATTTTCCTGGTATTTTCTTGCAGGGCAGACAAAAAAACCGCGTTTCTGCCGGTCAAAGAGACGGGCTTAAGCCGGAGTTATATTTTGGGTCGAAGATCGCTTTACCGGCTTTGTTTGTTATTAGGACATCGGATTAAGAATTGGATTCATGTCTTGCAATGTATCACAGAAAACGGCTGAATAACCACAGGTGCGGGCAAAATCTTGTGGACATAAGTGATAATTGTGCTTATATAAATCTTCGGATGTGTTGTTGTATGTGTATTATTATATCTCGGAAAGCCCTTCGGCAGTAAGCTCAGGGCTGAACTGGAGGATAAATCTTGTTTGCAATTAAAACCATTTTCCTGCTTGCCTTAATATGTCCGTCCCAGACGTCCCAATCGTTATGGGATTTGGCAAATGAAAATAAGGGCCTTTTAAGAATTTCCACGCTGTTTACCGCCCAGAACGTCCGCGCTTACTTGTCTACCGATGAGGGCATAAACAACGCAATTGCCTGGTGCAAAGAAACGGGCATCACACACGTTTTCATCGAAACTTACAGGGGCCGATATACGGCTGAGAGAAAAGTCCTCCAGCACGCCAAATCCATATTTACTTCGGCAGGCTTCGAGGTCTCAGGCTGTGTTACGACGACGAAAATCGGAAAGATATCAACCAATTGGAAGGAGATTTCCTGTTACACGGATAAGGGCACACAAGAGGAGCTTGCGAAAATCTTTGAGTACACGGCCTCAATCTTCGATGAGATTATGATTGATGATTTTCTTTTCACCGATTGTGAATGTGACCAGTGCCAAAAGGCTCGCGGCGACAAAACGTGGGCTGATTACCGCTGCGAGCTGATGACTAAAGTGAACCAGGACAGGATTCTAAAGGCGGCACGGGCGGTCAATCCCGATGTGAAAGTCATAATCAAATATCCGCAGTGGTACGACAATTTTCACAATCGCGGTTACGAAGTCGTCCGGCAGACTGATGATTTCGACAAAATCTGGGTTGGCACCGAAACCCGCGATTACGATAATCCTCGCTGGGGAAGGAAGGTCCAGTACGAAGCTTACTACATTATGCGATGGCTCGGCGAAATAGGCGGCCCAAAAACGGGGGGCGGCTGGTTCGACCCCTACGGCACAACAGAAAATACATACGTGGAGCAGGCACGCCAGACTGTTCTGGCTGATGCTAAGGAAATGCTGCTGTTTTGTTATGGCTCACTGTTGCGGGAGACCGGGCCGGCAAACGTCAAAAAATTACGTACAGAGATTCCCGGCTTGTTCAAACTTGCCGAACTTGTGCGAAACAAACCTATCAAAGGCGTTCACGCACCGAAGCCGCCGAATAGCGATGCTGATGAGGAAATGTATGTATTCGATTTCGTAGGGATGCTGGGATTGCCGCTTGTTCCTGCCGCCGAAATTAATCCCGATGCAAAAGCCGCGTTTTTCGCAGTACACGCCCTTAGAGATTCGGCCTTCTCTGATAAGCTCAACAAAATGCTCAGCGCCAAAAAGCCGGTGCTTATTACGGACGGCCTCGCTAAAAAGCTAAAAGGCGTTAATCTTGAGGATGAAAATCTGACAATTCTAAAAATCGATGGGAATCCCCATAATCTGCTGAAGCTGACAAGAGATGAGCTCAACTCTGTCCGTAACAAATTACTGGCCCCGTTTGGAATTCGATTTGATGCTCCCAATAAAGTGGCTTTGTACCTGATCGGTGACAATTATCTCTTTGTCGAAAATTTTAACGATGAGCCGGTCGACGTTTCGCTTGAATTCTCCAAACCTGTCAAAGCACAAAAGAAGTTGGTTTTGCCGGTTGACGGAAGTGTTAAGCTTTCTTGTACGGCTAAAAAGCTGGATTTGATAAAAATTACACCCCGAACCCTGATAGCAGTCGAATATTCCTTGTAATCTACCCTCAAACCGTAAAACGTCTAACTGTCGAACCCACATTTTCTGCCGGCATATTCGCCGTATTCTCCACATATTTTGCAAATAAGACGCAATACGCGGCACGATACGCCACAGGCTGACGCTTTTTAACAGGCGTATACGCGGCATAAAAATAAAATTTCTGGGAAATCCCGCACCGATTTGGTATAATTTTATAGGACTTTTATATGATACCAGAGTCTTTGTTAGGAGAAAAAAATGAGAAGATTAAGAAGAGCACATCAAAGACATGTCACAAAACAAGCTGAAAGGCACAAAAAGTTCAAACAAAAAGCCCTCGCCGCCGGCACAGCCGCTATTATTACATTAGGTGCTGCGAGTCTGAATAAAGCCCTTGCACAGTACACACCGGACGAGCACGAATTACTCGTCAGCAAGGATGCGGACTGGGACCTGCTTGCCGACAGGGAGGAAATTACGATAGGTTATCAGCCATTCGATCCCGACCGGAATGACAACGAAGTCCCGGACGGTGTAGAATTGGCCAAACGCTGTTTCGTCGATATGAATGATTTGCCGGTATGGTCCCCATCGTCCGGTAAGCCGGAGCCAAATGAACCGTACAAAACAATAATAGCAGCGGCTTTTGGTATAGAAACCTGTGAAGTTTGCGGGAAAAACGATATAGTGATGGTCCTGTGGGAAGTAGTCAATCCCAAAAGTGGCGTTCGTGTTCGGTTCACTGATATGGGTATGCACTATCTGGAGCATGGCTCTTTCACTTACCATAGCCTCAGTGACTGGAGCGGCAGGGGCAGGCTTGATGTTCCTGCTCTGGCCCGGGCGCTTGAGCTGCCGTTGCCTTATGAACCCAACGACCATAAATTGCCGGTACTAAAAGATGCAGACGCGGACCTGCTTTCCAATAAGGAGGAATTTGCGATTGGCTACCGAATGTTCAAGCCCGACCAGAACCGCAATGAAATTCACGATGGTGTAGACTTGGCCATGTGCTGTGCCGCTGCGGTTGCGGAATTGCCGGCATGGTATGGTCAGGGTGACCCACCAAAAGAAACCTATAAAATCGAGCACGCGCTCGACGGGTTGGAGCAGTGTGACATTTGTGGACAGTGGATTCATATGGGCGGCTGGGAGATCATCAATCCGAATCTTGGAGTGCATTATCCTGAACCAAACAATCCGTTAGATAGAATGTTTTTGCCTGACTTGGCACTGCACTACATGAACCACGGCTCCTTCGATTGTTATGGCAATTACCATCGTGGCAGAGTAAATATTGCGCTATTGCTCCATATACTTGAGCGGCGCTTGCCTCAATATTGGAACAAACACCTGTTGCCGCTGGACTATGTTCTTGAGCCGGTCGGACAGTTGGCGCCCGATGCCAATGACCTCGACGGTGACCTTTTGGCCGACAGTGAAGAACTAAAGGCAGGTTACAACCTCTACAATCCTGACCAGGACAGAGACCTGGCCTCCGACGGCATTGAGCTTGCCAAGCAATGTTGCGAAGTAATTGATGCCTTGCCCGTGTACGACCCTTACGGCGGTGAACCTCCACCAAAGCAAACATACAGGATAGAACATGAGGAGCGCGGCCTTGAGATATGTGGTATTTGCGGAGCAATAAGGAACATGGGCTATGTGGAAATCACGAATCCCAATCTCGAATTGAGGATTGAAGTTCCTTATATAGCTTTACACTATATGGAACAAGGCTCATTCAGCCATTTTGGCTATTATCAAGATGAAGGCGGTCTGCTGCATTATGGAAGAATTGATATTGTCCTCTTGGCTAAAGCTCTGGAGATGCCCCGGCATTGCGGCGATTTGGGGACAATATATCTGCCGGGGGATTTGAACGAAGATTGCAGTGAAAACTTGAAAGACATTGCTGAAGTTGCCAACAGGTGGCTTGAGTGCACCGATCCGGAAAGAGACGAATGTGAAGGACTATAGAGGCAGGGAGTGAGTGTTTGGATCTTGAGTCGAAAGAAATAAGACGGTGCGTTGGACAACTGAAGGAAATTGACTTTGAGCTTGCTTACCTTGCCCTGCTTACTTGCGAAGGTCTCAAACCTTTGAGCAGATGGGAAAAGCCTTTAGACGGCCACGGCCTTGAATTGCTGCAGCAAATGGGCTTACTTGCTGAACGAATCCGTCGAACGGTCAAAACGGGCAAAGCAGTTGTCGAGACTATTTTCAGCGTAACGCCCGGCTACATTCACCTCTATGAAAAACAATTTGCCGGTAAACCGATAGACAAGTCTGCCGAGACTGTACATTTTGAAGGTTTTTTGTTTGGTTTTCCTTCTTGTTGTGTGGACGAATATATCCGGCACCCTTATGCAGCAAACGGCCTTCCTCCGGAGCACCAGAAAATTCTGTTTCACTGGGCCTGCAAGGATTGCACAATCACTGCAGCTTTTTTGGCGGAATACCGCCGAATACACGAGTATGTAGAAGAATGCTGAATGTGGCAAAAGGTTCTTGATTTGTATACGTAGTGCGTGATAGGCATCGTGAGAACAGAAAGGCGTTGATAGAGATTTGCCTTAACTGTCTTTTTCCTCGAGCAGCCTTCTGAGGTATTTATTTTCTCGCCGGGTCGCTTCCAGGTCGAAGAGTTGATATTTAATACATATGCGCAGGTAATCAAGTGATTCCTGCAGGCTGTCGACGCTTTTTTGAAGTTGCTTATTGCTGTCTTGTGCTTTTTTGGCCAGTGATGCCAGCTTTTTATACTGGTGGCTATCTATTCCCCCAAATTCTTTCACCAGTTCTATAAGTTTGTCTTCTAATCCTGCCTCGTCCATCAATGTCGCTCTTCTTTCGAGCGAGGCTTTCCCTTTTCAGTCATCCTAAACGGGTTTCCCCCGAAGCCTCATTTGTTATAATTTGTTAATAAATATAATATCGGAGCAAAAGTCATACCTAAACGTCCCAAAATAAACTTTTTTTTAGCTTTACGGCTTACGTCCAAAGTCAGCTCAACAGACGAATCCTGTGTATAAATTTTAAGTTTTGTTTCTACTTTCCGAAACGCAACTCTTATATGGATTAGAACCCTTTGTTGCAGAAAAACAACGTCCTGAGTAGATATCTGTTTTTTTACGCGATGTAATGATTTTACTCAAAAAAAGTTAGGTTGGCGTTGTTTTTTGTAAACATTGCCGTTGGCTTCTTGCACCAAATACGCTTTATCAGTTGTAATTTACGCGTTTGTTGTGGTTTTACATCCGAATGTCAGTAGGCCTATCAGCACATAGAACATCCGCCTAAGACTGAAAAACTTGTTGATATGCCGGTTAAGTATTGAGTATCAGGTCGAGTTTTCTGCGCTTGGGTGCAGGCAATTCGGCTCCACATCGTACGCAGTTGACCTGGGCCAGTCCCCGGCTTTTGCCACAAGCTGGGCACTTGATAATGGTGGTGTGGTTCAAGGCCAAATAAGTAAGCAATCCCGCAAGATTGAATGCCAGTATGAAGAGCAGCCAGAAAATCAGTTTTCCCCGGGATGTTCGCCTCGGCCGGCCGTGCAGGAAAGCAATACCTACCATCGCTATAATAATCAACCAGCTTGCGAGGCTGTTGGCCGGTCGTATGTTGACTATCATTTGCATCGAACCGGAGAAAAAATCATTGACCTGATAGCGTTGAATGAAAAATTCCGGGCCTAACAAAAAACAGGCCAGGTCATACAGTGGGGCTGAGAAGGCCATTGCAGCGCGTTGAACCTGCACTCTGAAGTCTTTCCTTTGAATCTTCGGCAGAAACTCACCAAGTACAGTCCACTCGTATCGATTAAGCAGATGGAGGTTTGCTTGGTTGTCCACTTTGTAAAGCTCAACCCATCTCTTGTAAGGTTTGCCTTCGAATTTCTGAATCCACTGTTGATAGGAGTTAGGCGATTTGAAATAAGCAGCCGGCATTCTGATTTCGCTGTCATAATGTATGAGGAAATTGCCCTCTGTTGTGGCTGCAAAGTGTAGGCTATCGTTCCACTTCTCGTCAGGAAATGTTATCGTTAATGTCTGCTCAGGATTTTTTATTATCAGATGCTGTTTCTGGTCTTCTGTCACAATGCGGATAGTTGGTCGGTACTTTATTTTTTGTTCTTTTTGCATTTGCGCATCTAAAGGCCTGCAATCGCGCAGAATTAATGCCTTGATATTTGTTTCCGGACTTTCAAAGACAAGTCGGACCTGTTGTTTGTGGAAATTGATTTCGTAGAGGCGCCGGCTTGTCTGCCACAGAACCGTAGGCTCGGAGGCCCCAGCCGGATACCAGGAGGAATGGAATTTGAGCATTCCAAACGGCTTTGCTTCGGATTTTGAACGGGTCAATCCTGCCGAGCCGAGGAAACCGATTTTGCTTCCGTCTAAACGATAGCCCATGAACAGGTCACTGGCCGGAAGATAACGCCAAATCTGCACAGACCCATCCTGTGCGCGGACCGGTATTTCGATGACCTGGGAAAATTCCGGTGTAATCATTTGTATGTTCTTCATTTGCTTATCTGTAAGTCGAAAATAAATCGTATAAGGGCGAGATCTTTGGTCGGACCAGGACAGGTATTCATAAGGATTTTCACTTTCAGGCCCCTGCCAGATTAAAACATCATTTGCATCGTGGATTTGGATTTTCTCTGGCTCATCAAATAGGCCCGGCGTCCGTTCCTTACTGGATGTCAAATGAATTGTCCCGTCGGGTAAAAAGTTTTTTCCAGAAAGGTGTATTCTCCTCAGTCGTTTTTCGGCATCACTGAGCTGCTTTGTTTCTTCTGCTGCTGAGATTTCACGTTTTGTTTTGGTGAGCATCCGGTATATTTCGCTGCTTAATTCGACGGTAATGATCTGTAGAATATGGACAGCAAACAGGAATATTACGATTGTCATAACGACCTTCGATGATGACGCAGCGTATTTTGAAATGTTTTTTAGCTTCATTTTTAATTTCCAATCTAAAACTCTCTGTTCGAGATTGTATCGTTAATTTGTGAAAGCAAAATGGCGGCTCCAATAATTATTGCCGCGAAGGCCCAGCCAAGCCGCCATTCGAAGATTGTTGCACAGATAATCACGGTTGCAAAGGCCAGGCCGAATATTCTTGTGGTATACCAGCGGGCCGTGCTGAGCCCCGTCAGGGCGGTTCCCAGATAGACTACTAAGCCGAGCGCGATAAATAACCATCCCTCAATAAAAACGCGCTTTATTGGCAGCATTGTGAATCGTTCGGGATGGCAGGAGTAACTGTAAAAAGCGGCCCAGACAGCGCCGAGTGAAATAAGAAATGTTATTATTGCCGCGGCCAGCTTCGCCCAGAAGATAGTTGTTCTGTCGACCGAGCGATGAATTAAGAACGGCCATGTCCTTGTGAAGTAGGGAATCCAGAAATGTCGGACGCCTAAAACCAGACCAAGCCCAAGGGATGTAAGCAGCAGTACAGGACCGATTACCTGAAGTGGTGAGTGGCGATATAGCAGGCCGTATGTTTCTGAGATGTACCTGGACGAGAAATACCTCTCAGACCAATCATACATTCCATACAGATGTGCTTCGCGAAGGGAAAATCCGCCTATGGCCAAAAATACAATTGCCGTAAGGAGCATCCACGGCAGGCTCTCCCGAAGTTCTTTTCGCAGCAGTGCTAAAAATCTCATCTTATGTTTCCTCCCATCGGAATAATCGCCTGTGGTTAGCCGGTGCCGTATATTCAATAAACTGGTCTTCCAGGTTCATTTTTACAATGTGGTATTTTTCCGCTCCGTTCTTATCCGCCCACTTGCCTATTTGCTCATCAGCAGGGCCAATTAGGATTAACTCCAGTTCGTTTTCACTTCGTCTGCAGTGCAGCAGACCTTCTATATCGACCTCGGCCGGAGTGGAATCCGCGAAACTTAATATCACCTTTTTGACCGCCGCCCTGAATTCCTCAAGAGAGCAGTTCGCTCTTAGCACACCTTTGTCGATAACAACTATCCGGTCGGAAACCCTCTCGACATCGCCGAGGATATGACTGGAGAAAAGAACCGTTCTGCCCTGGCGCATAATAAGCTCGATCATACCCTCTAAGAACTGACGCCTGATTGCGGCATCAAGCCCAAGCGTCGGGTCGTCCATTATCAAAAGCTCCGGATTCGGAGCCAGAGCAAGGGCCAGCGAAACCTGCGCACGTTCGCCGTTTGAGAGGTTTTTTATCTTTCGCTTTTTTGGCAGATTGAAGTATTCAATCATATCGGCGAAAAACTTATCGTCCCACTGCTTTGGGAAAAACGACCGCTGAAATTTCTCCAGCTCAGCGATACTCATCCAGCGAAACAGCCGATGGCCTTCTGTTACGTACCCGATACGCTGGCGAATCGCAGGCGTTAATGCAGCAGAGTCACAGCCCAATAGCCTTGATGAACCTGCTGTTGGTCTTAGCAGTCCCAGCATGAGCTTAATGGCCGTTGTTTTTCCTGCTCCGTTTCGGCCGACAAAGCCGCAGATACAGCCTTGAGGTATCTTCAGATCCAGATGGTCAACCGCAAGTGTGCTGCCGTAATATTTCGTAAGGCCTTCTGTTTCCAGTACTGTCTCAGTCATTTTTTCTTCTTTCCGCTTTTTTGTTAACGAATTTAGCCAGCCTGCCTTTAAACAGTTCAATCAAATCCCGGCCTTCAAGACCCAAATTCAGGCCCCGTGTAATAACATTATCCATCCTCTCAGTAAGTACATTTATATCTGCGGCATCACGTCTGCGCAGTTTCGGGTCGCTGACGAATGTACCGGAGCCGGTTTTAGAAGTTACTAATCCTGTCCGTTCTAACCGGCTGTACGCTCGGGCAACGGTATTCGGATTAATTACCAGCTCTGCCGCGAGTTTTCTGACCGCAGGCAGCTTATCGCCTTTTGCCAGTTCGCCTTTTGCAATAGCCTCGCTTATTTGCTCGGCAACCTGAACATAAATAGGCTCGCCCGAACCGGATGATATTTGTATCCACAAACCCATGACTGCTGTTTTACCCCTGTTTATAAAACCTTCTATATTTAGTATCGGAACAATTGTACTAATACTCTTAATACATTGTGTACTATGCACCACATTTTTACAAGTAGATTTTGGGAAAAAACCAAAAATTTTTTGGGGTATATGTATTAAGCAGAGAAAATCGGCGTTTTCTGACGTTTATTGAGGTTTTCGGCTCTCCGGATAGCTTACAATTGAACAATATTTTTCTATTTGGCCGGGATTTTTCTGTAAACAGTATGGGAAACCAATGTGGATTCTTGAATAACGCTATTTGCTTCGGTTGGTTGCTTTCTTTTTCAGGGATTGGATAAAAATCGTATAAAAGGTCTTATCTTATCATTCATATGCGCTATTGTTGCCCGACTGTGTACTTTCTGCCGTTAACTTTATCATCGACTAAATAACCCTCGGGGAAAGGAACAGTAAAAACACTTTCATCAAAGTTAGGGTCATTTGCAACAACATTAGAAGCACGATAGACAAACCGTCGCCAAGGTTGTCCGGGTGCGTATGGTCTTGAGATAGTAGATACTTCCATCGGCCACCATAAGCCAGCGGCTACCTTTTTCAACTTTGTCACTTTTACAAGCTTTACAATCTCTTCATGACCGTCTTCATATCTGACGATTGACTTTTTCCCACGCAATGCAAATCCACGGGACGGTTCAAGCCAATAGGTAACATCATACAATCTTGACCTGATTTTAATACACTCGAATCCCTCAAATTCTTCAAGCGTGAATTCAAGTTCAGATGCGACTTCAGAATTGGGGTCACCGGCCAACTGAAAAATTTCAGAAAATTTATATATTTCGCTATCGAAAAAAGGCAGTGAATAATAGAGCCCGCTAAGCTTCCGGGGGTTTAAACTTTTAGGAGCTTCTGGGAGGACTTGGCCCCTTTTGACTGGATGGGTTTCTCCTATAGGACCGAAGGCATGACGGACATATCTTCCGTGCCGGCCATCAAAAGATACAGAGTAGCTCTCTTCTCCATATGGAGCTGGCCCATCTATCCATTTAGTAACCTGCTTGTGTAAATCCACTCTGGCTTTACCTTCAGTACCGCCGCCGACCCAAACGGTATATAAGTGGCAAATCGGAGTTTTTTGCCAGGACTCGCACGGGTCGTAGAAGTCAGTTTTGGTCTCAAGCCATGACTGTGCTTCAATTTTTATATTGGAAATACTGTTTTCAACATTTTTGATTTTCGGGGCCAGCTCTTTGAGTTCCTGGATAGATAGAACAGATTTTGAATTCTCTCCTCCAAGGACTGACGAGAAAGCCAAAAAAGTAGAAAAAACCGCTAAATTAAGCATTAGCTTTCTACGTAAGAAGGGATTTCCTGATATAGTGTTAAGCTGCTGGCGATTTGAAAAAGCTCTATTGCTCATGATATATACCCTTTCATTTTCAGTTAAAAAAGATAGTGACTCTCGACTATGTGATTAGTTACAAATGTAATGGTCGCCGTCTCCGACCGCCGGCTGCTCGTCTGCGGGGCCTTTATAATCACACTGACAACCTATAAACATGACATCCCTGCACGTTTCTGCTTTCCAGTATGCGCAGTAGCTATCCCGCGTTCTACATCCCGGTGCACAGGCAGCGCACTTAGCGCTGGTTGAATATTCGTACTGCAAAATCCACATACATTTTTTACCAACCTGGTCAGGAAAACATCTATGGTCATCTGGACTTTGCCATTGACACCCTGCCTGTATAATCGGGCTATCATGGGGGCAGGGCGCCCCGTCCGGATCACATTTATCTACACACGTGTCGTTATGACAACACTGACTAGACCCACAACAAGACCCATGGCAACAAGTTTTACCAGATTCGCAGCAATAAGAACCTGAATCTGTACAACACACATCGTTATAATTGGAGCAACATGTTGTGCTGTTACAGCAGTTGCCACTATTACAACAGATGCCATTACAACAGGTCGCTCCAGGGATGATGCAGTCCCATATACAAAAGCAAGCTATACAACTTTTGCATGGACTACAGCCTGAACAGTCCCCACATTCTGCGTCTGTGTCTAATTCGCAATAGCCGTCCTCAGGATCCGGGCCGGTAGAAACCCAATGACAACAACTGCCGCAGTCGGGCGGCAGACATGCTATCACCGGAACGGTGAGGCTGGATAATAATAAGAAAATAATCAGATGAAATAGTATTGATTGTGTCCTCATTGGTCCTCTCCTTTCAACTCTTCAAGGCGGGCCTCCACACTTTCTATACGAGGGTCAGTCGGGCGAGCCGTTGCTAAGAATAGTACGAAGTATTGAACAGCCTCAATCTTCTGACCTTAGAGTCTGAACTTGCCAAAGAGCTAATCGCTTTTCAATTTTTGTTATAAACAGCACGGAAAAAGTTCTGTGGATTCTTTAATTAAAACCATTTGCTCCTGCTAATTGACTTTTTCTTTAGCAGCATTATTCAG
>Ga0307443_1001912_pt1 | contig 11948 bp, 10 predicted proteins | sample SalMarSW160220MG_FD_202148 | JGI IMG/M metagenome (GOLD analysis project Ga0307443, IMG submission 202148) | Salt marsh sediment microbial communities from the Plum Island Ecosystem LTER, Massachusetts, United States - SW1601-220 | ecosystem: Environmental > Aquatic > Marine > Intertidal zone >... | reverse complement strand
CCCTGGAGCCAAGTTTCTCCGGCCTTGTTTCCCAGAGCTCGTAGCGAACATCAAGCTGGTAATAATCTAAAGCCGCCTGTTGAAAATAGGGGGAGATAGAGTGCTTAACAGGATAACCAATAAGACCAATGAAATCAGGCATCGCTCTGCCTTTTTCCCGTTCCCCAGAAGATACCAAGCCTCACTTCAGGACCCACAGCCTCAGGACTGACTGATATACTGGTATCTTACCGGGCCATCGATAGTGCAATAAACATGCCTACCCTCACTCGCCTGGTGTAGCACCGGCTTAACCAGGTCATCAGAAACCCTGACCAGGTCATCCAGCGAGCTTAAGGGTATGACTGTCTCACCGGGCTTTACCTCGGGCAATTCCGCGATATCCACCAGCACCTGCTTATATTTCTTTCTGGCTCGGGCAGCCTCAACATCAGCAGGGCTGATTTCTGCCACCAGTGCCGGCACAGGTTGAGTGCGGCACCAGCCAAAATAAAGCAGTGCTAACAAAGCTATTACTGCGCCGCTAATCGGCAAATCCCTTGAGCTACCTCCTTCCGAGCTTGACGCGGCAACTTCGCCAATGGAACCTGATTGACTGTGGCTTAGCTCCTTATCCCAGGTAAGGGTGTTGCTAGCCAGCTTCCCTTCCAGAGTTTGAGTATAGAGGTCATTTACTACTCCCACGTCGGTCTGAGCAATAGTGCGAACATCGGCTTTGAGTTTCAGGTTATATGACCCACCACCTACGACGGTCTCCCCCTGGATAGCATCAATCACTTCATTGAAATAGTCTATATCCACGGGGAAGGAGATGGTGAAATCCGCGGGCTCCTGTGTTTTAGGCAGCAGAACCAGGGTCTTGTTCCATGCGCCCGGGTTTTCTAGTATGGCGGTAATCTCCACCTCCTCCGACCGACTGCTTACCGGCATATTGCAGTTGAATTGGTAGGAGAAGCTCGCCTTAATACTGTCGATAATCCTGGGAAAATATACCAGCCCCGGGCCGAGGATTTGGGTAGTTGAGGAATCCTCGGCCGTAGGAAGCCCTTCTGAGCGGAGCACAGTTGCCCCATAAAGCTTATTATTGTTAAGATGCACTTCATAATCAAACCAGCCTTCCTCCTTATAGCTCACTCCTGCTCCGAAGCCGGTATCGCTACCCTTAAAGTCACCTTCCAGCTCTAAAGTTTTCGTCTTCAGGATAGCAGTGATTTCATGGCTGAAGTAATCTTCGATAACCTTTCCCGTTGCAGTCTTGCCGGTAGTATGCACCGTGGCTTTGATGATGAAGTTTCTCTCAGAACTTGTTACCCCGATATCCTCTTCAATGTCGTCCACCATACTATCAAGTGAATCAAGGGACAGAAGAAAATCCACCCGAAACTCGTTCCCTTCATGGCTTTCCTTCAGTACCGTTATTTCCTTCTGCCACATTCCCGGGTTTTGTGCAGTTATGGTCACCACGACATTATTGGTGATGCTGGCAGACTCGCTTGAGTCAAATTTGTAGCTGAAGGCCAGTCGAACCTCTTTAATGATATCGTGGAAGAAAACTCGCGGTATTTCCTCGCTTTTCGTTTGCGGGATAGAGCTGCCATAAAGGGTATTGGGCTTGAGATACACCCGGTAGTCGAATTGACTACTATGCCCGTAGCTTACCCCGGGAATTCCTGTTTCACCTGGTGCTGAGAAGGAATAAGCCAATCCGCCCACTGAAGCCGCCAGCAGAGCACCAGTCACGGCAAAACAGATTATCCTTACCTTCCGTGACCGAACAAATAATTTCCAGACTGGTACTTTCATTAGCTTTGCGCCATTCTAGTAGACAAAGCGGTGAGTGTCAATGGAGGCATATTAACCAGCCACTTCTAAAGAAGAGCGTTATCCAGCCCAGCTTGGGCACGGCAAAGATTATTTTTCCTTTCACCTGACTGGGAGATACCGGCTCTGTATCAGGGCTATCACCTGTCAAATAATCAGCTCGTGTTCCTATTTCAGCCGCTGGTACTTATCCTGTGAAGAGCTGCTTAACCGCAATTGATAACCAGCCTATCTTCGGAATAGTAAAAACAGCCTTGCCTACCACGTTCTCCGGGATTACCGGGTCTGTGTCCGGCTCATCGTTGGCATCGCCCTTGGTTATGAAAAACTTTGAACCTCCTGTTTCTTCAATCTCAACCACGCGGTGCATCACGGTAATCCTTTCCTCTTTTCTGAACTGGATAACATCGCCTGGCTTAATGGCAGCGGCCGGCACCTTGGCGATGATGACCACATCGCCGGCATACATCGTTGGCTGCATACTGCCGCTGCCTACCAACGCCGGATGAATCGGGAAAAGCCCCAGCGAGAACCAGATAATAGCTACCGAAAAGACGGCGGTGACAATCCAGCCAGCCAGAGAGCCCTCCTTAGCTCGTCTTGCCTGTCTATGCCGGGGCCGAGGAGAGTAAAGGCTGTTCGCCACCACCAGCCCGATAATTGGAACCGCTGTTCCGATAAGCCCCTTGAGCGCCCAGCTCAGGTTGGGGAGGATGGGGCAGAACCACCAGAAGCCCTGCAGCATCCCGCGGTAGGCTATGGCGGGTAACGGTCCGGCTAACAGGGCAAGGAACGAGGCCAGCAGGTTCTCCGCCAGTGATGGCAGCAGGGTTGAGTTCAAGAAGGTGATGGATCCAACCTCCGGTTTGATACCAGTAACCTGGGTTAATGGGATGGTTAGCAGCGTGTAGAGGACGGTGACGAAGGCGAGCGTCAGAAAGGTATGGCGCCACCCTATGTGGTTGACCAGCCACGCCCGGCTGAGCTCCATCCCTATGAGCATCGAGCCAACAAAAACCAGGTTGGTGATGATGCCGAGCGGGGTGAAGGAATAGGGGCTCTTGCCAAAGCTGGAGAAGAGCCCCCCAATGACATAGAGCAGTACCTGGAAGAAGCCAATCATGAGCGCTAGCTGAATAATGGAAGCCTTGACCCTCAATTTGCCGGCGGTTCTATACTTGGGAAACACCGCCAGAATCGCCCAAGCCAGAAGCCCCCAGAGTATCGGCTGGAGGACATAGGTGCCGACGAAGGCGTTGGGAACGCGAGGCAGCACAAGGTTTATCAGACAGTAGACGGCGATAACCAGACCGAAAACAGGCCACCAATTATAGCCAATTCTAAGTCTGGTATCCATAGCTGGTACCCAAGCTCATCCAGAGGAAATTTACTTTAGCGGCCGCACCACTGTTCTGCATGTATGGTTATGGTAAAGGTGTAGGTTGCGTTCATAGCCGCCTCCTCAGTGACGCCATACATCAGTAGACCAACCCTCTTACTCAACCAACCACCGGGGGGCAGGAGTCCCCACTCCAGGCTCCGCTCGGTGATGCATACCGGCACCTCTCCGAGATTGGGGTTATCAATGGTGACATCGGTTATCTTAACTGGCACCCGGCCCACATTTTTCACCGTGAATGCGACATATCCCTGGTAATCGGGGTAGGCATTGGTCATGGCGGTCACAATCTTCCCCCCGCTGTCCTCTACCCAGGCATCAATTTGGGCGACATCCTCCTTCCCCTCGTTATCAAAGGCGTAAACGCCAGTGAATATCACCCCACACTCAGGGTGACAGGAAACGGGCTTTGCCTCCACATGCCACCTCCCCATCCAGCAGGCATAGCTAACGGGGAGAAAGGAAAAAGCCACTACGGCAATAACCAATAGTGTGATAGCCTTGCGCACATCACTTCTCTTCCTGTAATAAGCCAGTTTAACAAGTAGGGGGTTGCCAGGGCAACCCCCTACTTTTGAGCTACTACCTTGCCTTCATCATCCTCCCCCATTAGGGGGCATTCCACTGTACTGCCTCTATCTTCAGAGTAAAGCTGAAGGAAGCATTTTCCGGACAATTATTGCCCGGTGCCGGGATTTCTACCTCGATATACCTACCCGGATAAGACTCCCCGGGCATCATCGGCTGCACACCAAAAACGAGGACATCGTCAATGTGCACTTTCGCCCATAAAAAAGGTACAAAAACTTCGGATGTGCCACAGCAAATGCTGGCTGGTATTGTACCTGCGTTGGTAACATCGAAGGTGCACCGGCCCACGTAGCCGGGGTAAGCATCGGTAACGGCTATGGTGAACTCGGTAAAGTTATACTCAGGACCGCCATCAGTCTGGGTACAGGTGATAAGGGTACCGTAGGGATAGTTGTCACTGCAGCTACTGTTGGTAAGCGCCAGTTGGAGACAGCCGGTGCTTATCGGGGAGCTAATGGTCAACGTCTCCGTCCACTGGGCAAAAGCTGCCCCTAGCGTGCCCAGAGCCAGTACCAGCGCCAGGCATATTATTCCTGTTTTGCCCAACTTACCTTTCATCTCGCTATATCCTCATCCCTTTGGACGAGCCGCCTGAGACACCATCACCCCAGACTTCAGTGACCTAGGGAGTGCTAAGGCGTATAGGTCACACACAGCTCCACCAAGTCGTGCCTCGTGTAATCACCCCCCAGCTTATCATATGACTGGAACCAGATTTTCAGGTTATTGACCTCGGCAGCGGTGTCGATGTAACCCAAAGTTATGTTGTCGACCCGATCTGTGTTTTCAGGCGGCAAAGGCGTCAAATAATGGGTGTGCTCCGTGGAGTTTTCCCAGACTCTTAAGCGCCCTTCGTCAATCCACCTCGTGCGTTGCCACTCGAACTTGAGCTCTGCGCTAACGTTGGTGGCCCCGGACGGTATCCCAGGAAACTGGAACTCGATGTAATCCGCGTCAGAATAGTCCCAACCAGGCCAATCAGAATAGCTCCGGTATCGGCTATCATCGCTGCTTGCCAGCTTAGCCAGGTCTGTTTCGGTCAAGTTATAAGCCCCATCAGTCGTGTCATAGCCGTAATCCGGATTCAGGCATACGGTAACTGGGGCTGCGGCTGACTTGAAGTGTGCAGTAACGTTCTTGTTGCCATCGATGTGGATGCTTTCAGGGTTGGTGCTCCCACTCAGATTGCCACTCCAGTGGTCGAACTCCCAGCCGGGTGCCGGGGTAGCATTAACCGTGACATTGGTGCAGCAATCGTGGGTGCCACCACCACTGACCGAACCATTGCCAACAGAGTTCGTGGTCAGGGTATACTGATACTTGGCGAAGTGGGCGGTAACGCTCTTGTTGCCATCCATGTGGATAATTTCAGGGTTGGTGCTCCCACTCAGGTTGCCACTCCAGTAGTCGAAGTAGTAACACGGATCAGTAGAGTTAGCGGTAACCGTGACATTGGTGCAGTACTCATGGCTGCCGCCGCCGGTAACCGTGCCAACGCCAGGCGGGCTAACGCTCGTCGCCAGCGTGTATGTCTCCTTGGCGAAGTTAGCCGTTACCGTCTTAGTGGTATTCATAAGTACGGTTGTAGACGCTGATAATGGGTCAGTAATACCCATGCCAGTCCAGCCAGTAAAGGCATAACCGGGGTTGGTGGTAGCAGTAATCGGGGCAAGGGTGCCATAGGTATAGCTGCCGTCACCGGTAGTTGAACCACCCGCAGATGGGGAAGCACTGGTCGTCAGGGTTGGATTGTAGGTGTTCCACTGGATTACATGGATAGTGGCGGTAAATGTATAGGTTGAGTTCTCAGCAGCGCCTTCAAGAACATGGGCAGTTATTGTGCCGGTTACTTTCTCTCCGGGCTTCAGCACTGTGCATACGTCACCAGTAATATCGCCACTGAGGCTGACGTTAACCTCGCCGGGATTCGGGTTGTCCAGCTTGACCTCGTCTATGTGGTATGGGATTGTTCCCTGATTCTCTATAGTGAAGTTGCAGGTACACTGATAGCAGGGATAAGCATTAGACATGGTTATGTTCAGCATATCGTTAAAACTATCACCATTAGTATCAATTAACTCCCACTCGCACTTACCCACATCTGGAGGAGGAGTTTCGCTGTCCGTACACTCATCAACGATAAATCCTCCGGCGAGCTGACCAGTAGCGGAGGTGCCCTCAATAGTGAGGGTTTCCGTCCACTGGGAAAAGGCTACCCCCATGCTTCCCAGTGCCAGCACCATTGCCAGACAAAGGAGTCCAATTTTTTTCATCTCTTAATTACCTCCTTTGGGGCGCGGGAGCAAACGCCCGCACCCGCGCTGGCTACCTTACGCATTGAACTGGGTTGTCTCAATGGTCACGTTGAAGCTGCCGCTGGCGTCCTCATCGGCATCCCAGCCCTCATCACCTGAAGAGCAGACGTGCACCGTTACCTGAGCGCCAACTACAGGTACATCATCGCCTACGTCTATGCCAGTAATGGTGATGCGGATGTCATCGTTCGAGGTAGGGTTGAGGTCCTTGTCCACTGCGCCAGTGTAGTCAACTCCATCAACCTTGATGCTCTTAATCTTGGCCGGTACGGTGCCGTTGTTGACAACGTCGAAGGTGACGGTGCCCGTGTAGCACGGGTAGCCATTCGCGATGGTTACCGTGAACGACTTGGCCAGGATGGCGCTTACTGTGCAGTTGCCCACATCCGGACCTGTCACCTCATTGTCGCTCGCACCTACATTGGCAAACTCGGTATCGAAGGTGCCGGTAGCCACGCTGCCGTTAATAGTCAGGGTATCCTGCCAGTAGGCAAAGGCGACGCCCATGGTTCCCAATGCCAGAACCAGTGCTAACGCTAAAAGTCCTATCTTTCTCATCTTTCAATCCTCCTTTTTATAAGCTCTCAGCTTTCAGCAGTCAGCTTTCAGAAATTGTTGATTGCTGATAACTGAATGCTTTTTCTTCTTTTGCCCGATTTGAGATTTCCCAGATCGACCGCTCCGCTTTTTCACCCTCTCCTTAATCCTCTCCCGTCAAGGGAGAGGAGATTGCTTCGGCACTTCGTGCCTCGCAATGACAAGAGGAAAACATCGCAATGACACTCTGAGGACTAGAGCCTGGTATTATCCTTCATCTCATCGGGCATATCTAAACTTCACCTCATCTTTGACTTAAGGTGTGCCTTACCGCCCAGGACCGACCGGCATAAAGCCCGAGGGCATCGGCCAATAATCTTGAAATCATCTTCATATGACTTCCCTTTGCATTCGGTAACGTCGCAGCAGCGAACGAACCCTGGCAAGTAATTTCCTCGAGTTCAGGGGAGAGGTTAAATAGGCATCAGCACCCATTTCGAGCAGGTCAATTCCAGCTGCTTCCTCCCGCTCCCGCCCCATGATGACGATGGGACTCCGGCATATTTCTCGGATGCGACCACAAAGGTCATCGCCATTCAACCTGTGGCTGCCTTCAGCCAGGAGTATAAGGTCGGGACGAACATTGGATATACCAGCCAGAGCTTCCTGTCCTCCCGAAACGCTTACCACATGAAAACCTGAGTCCCGTAATATCATAGTCAACTCGCCTCTCAGCACCGGGTCGGGATGAATTAATAAAATTGCCTCCATCCTTAGACTAAAAACTCAAACATAGTCTAATTGCTAAGGACAGAAAACTCAGTGACTTCTTGGTGGAAAAAGGTCTTTATTCGGTGGAAAAAGGTCTCTATTCGGTGGAAAAGGAAATTTATCCTGCGGAACTGCTGGACTCCGATAACTTGTAGCCCACACCCCTTTCAGTGAGGATGAGCTCTGGATGAGCAGGGTCTTGTTCGATTTTAGCTCTCAGGCGATAGATGTACTTCTTAAGAAAATCGGGGTCAGCTCGATAATCCGGCCCCCAGGCGCTGTGGAGTAAACTTGCACTGCTGACTATAGTTCCCGCATGTGTCACCAATTGGCAAACAATCTTGGACTCAATAGGGGTTAGCTTCACCACCTTTCCATCAACTAATACCTCATGGGCGGCACAATTTATCGTCAACTTGCCATTGAGGAAAGATAACGCAGACTCAGTGTTTTGAGCAGAATAGCGGCGGAGGATAGCATTGACCCTGGCGATAAATGCCATGGGTACGGAAGATAGGACAATCCAGTCATCGGCACCCATTTCCAGAGCCCTTACCTCATCGGTAACATCGTCTTGTTGGCTAATAATAACGATAGGCACATCAGAAAAGCTGCGAATCTGGCCTATGAAGTCAAAGCAGTCCACAGCAGCTGCTGAATGGTGATGAAGCATAACGATGTCCAGTTGTTCTCTATGGATTAGCTCCATACCCTCCCTGGCTTCAGTGGCCTGGAGCATGGTTAAACCCGGCCATCTCACCCTCAAAATGACAGAGATGGTCTCCACTAGGTCCCGGAAGTCAGCAAAAATCAGGACTTTCATCTTCTGTTGTTACTTTTGGATTTTAGTACTAGTACGATTTTCCCACACGAGCGTGTTTAAGTCAATAGCATTATCTTTACTTTACTTCACTTTACCTCCAAACCACAGGGGAAACGTCCTGTCTCGCGGGACTCCTGGGCAAAGGTAAAAACCTTGGAGCTCGGGGATAGTACTTTTGGGTGATTTACAGGGAAAAGAAGTTAGGTTAACATAAATGCAGATAACATAAATCAAGATATATGAGGATAAATAAGGTAGAGATAAGATGAAAGTGGAGTCAACGGATTCGGAGATGCTGACCACTGCAGAGGCAGCCAGGCTATTGCACGTTCATCCCAACACAATAAGGCAGTGGTCAAATAAAGGGCTGCTTCCTGCCTATCGCCTCGGGACAAGAGGTGACCGCAGGTTCAAACGGAAAGACATAGACCTCTTTATAACAGTGGATAAGCTTTTCACACGGTAGCTCCTTCACACACAAAAGACTAACAATCTTTGTTCAAGCTATGAGGGTGTTTAATTTTGATTTTGCGTTCTTTTTTAAGCATTTCAACAACCTTAAATTCTAAATCCTAATTTCTAAACTCTAAACAAATTCTAAATTCCAAATTCAAATACCAAAACTCGTTTTGCTTTGGATTTTTGTCATTTGTGCTTCGGTATTGTTTAGCATTTCGTATTTGGTGCTTAGGATTTTCGCTTTCATATTTCTGTAGTTGCCTGATTCATCAGGCGCATTTGCCCAATAAATTGGGCAACTACATTTTTAAACAGTCTCCCTATCCAGGAATCCCTGAAGGATAATAGCCGCAGCCAGAGCATCCTGGTGCTGTTTTCTCTTATCCTTTTTAGTTCCGGCTTCAATCATCAACCTTTCCGCAGCCACGCTGGATAGCCGCTCATCCCAAATTTGTATGCTGACTTCGCTAAGACAAGATTGCTTCGCTGCCCCTTCGCTGATTGCCACGCCTTCGGCTCGCAACTTTGGCTCAGGGCTTCGGCTCATCGCAATGACACCCTGGAGCTTTTCAATAAAAGCCTCCACCTTTCTACTTTGCTGAGTCAAATGCCCATCTAAAGAATAAGGTAAACCGACCACAACACATTCCACCTGATACCGCTCAACAAGTTTAATAATGTCAGCTATGACATCCTCCTGGTTTCCACGCTCAATCACAGTGAGAGGAATTGCTAATATTCCTTCAGGGTCACTTATTGCGACACCGGTTTTCTTATCGCCAATATCCAATCCGAGACTGCGCATGTTCACCTCCGCAAGGAGATTATAATCCCCCTCTTTCCCCCTTTAAAAAGGGGGAAGATATAGGCAATGCAGAGCATCGAGGGAGAGGAGATTGAGATTGTTTAGCAACTCCCCTCTGTCATTGCGAGCGAAGCGTGGCAATCTCATGCCCACCTCTGAGATTGCTTCGTCGTTAACACTCCTCGCAATGACAGAAAAGGGTGTTCCTCGCAATGACAAATAAACAACCTCAGGAGGTTTTCTCTGCGATGATACTTTCAACTGAGTCCAGCGCTTCATCCAGCTTGGTTGCATCCTTTCCCCCCGCCTGAGCCATCTCGGCTCTGCCTCCACCACTGCCACCGGCAACTTTAGCTACCTTTTTGATAATGTCATTGGCATAGAAACCTCTGGCTACCAGATCAGGGGTAACCATGGCTAGAAAGCTGGGGTTATTGTTATAAACTGTAGCCAAAACTATCACTGCGCTCTTTAATTTGCTGCGTAATATGTCACCCATCTCTCGAAGGACAGATTTGGTTAACGGTGGTACTCTGGCTGACAAAAATGTTATCCCGCCCGCCTGTTTGACTTGCTCAATCAATGATTCGGTTATCCTTCGAGATAACTCCCTCTCCAACCAAAGTGAATGCTTATGCTCTGACTCCAGCTCGTTAACGAGAACTCCAACCTTGCCATGAACTTCGTCAGGGACGGTTTTCAATTCCTTGGCTATACTTTTCAAGGTAGCAGAATTCCTCTCGGCTACAGCTTCTGCTGTCCTGCCGGTCACCGCTTCAATTCGATGTAGACCAGTGCCAATGCTAGCTTCGCTTATCATGATGAAAAAACCAATTTCGCCGGTTGATTTCACGTGTGTGCCACCACAAAGCTCCTTACTTAGTGCCGGCTCACCAATTTCCATTACTCGAACCCTTTCACCATATTTTTCCTCAAACAAAGCAATAGCTCCCTCAGCAATAGCCTCGTCATAAGGAACAAGCCTGGATTTCACCGGTAAATTCTGCCGTATTTTCTCGTTAACCAAACCTTGAATTTCACTGAGCTGCGACTCGGACACCGCTGCCAGGTGGGAAAAATCGAACCGGAACCCTTCCGCCTCGACTGAAGAGCCTTTCTGATAAACATGACTACCTAATATCTCCCTTAAGGCATGTTGGAGCAAGTGAGTCGCAGTATGATTACGAGCGATATCTAAACGACGGGCAATATCGACTTCTGCCTGTACCGCATCGCCCCTAGATATGCTTCCTTTAATGACCTTGCCATGATGAATTATCACATCAGAAGGGCTTCTAGTAGTACTCGTAATAGCCACCTCTCCCTTCTGGCTGCTGATTCTACCGGTATCGCCAACCTGCCCACCCATCTCACCGTAGAAGGGAGTCTTATCAATAATTATGTCAACTTCATCACCTTGAGAAGCAGTTTTAACAGGATGTCCTCCAACCCTGAGCTCAAGAATTTTAGATTCAGAAGTAGTTGTGTCATAGCCAATGAACTGCGTGGAAATAACAACCTTTGGCCTACCTGTTGTAATTATCAACTCTGCTGGTGGAGGTGTCACTGTAATATCGAACCGCTGCTTCGCCCTGGCCCTTTCCCGCTGTTTTTCCATCTCAGCCTGGAAGCCCTCTGAATCTACAGAAATGCCTCTTTCCCTAGCAATCTCAGCAGTTAATTCTGAGGGAAAACCAAATGTGTCGTGAAGTTTGAATACTTCCTTACCTGAAATTGTTGCAATATGTTGGATTGGCTGAATAGCCTTCGCCAGTTCTACAGCCAATTGTTGGTACTGTCCAAGTGCTTGCTTAAATGCCGGATCCAATTTAATTTGTGGGATTGGCTGAATAGCCTTCGCCAGTTCTACAGCCAATTGTTGGTACTGTCCAAGTGCTTGCTTAAATGCCAGATCCAATTTAATTTGTTGGATTGGCTGAGTAGCCTTCGCTAGTTCTGCAACCAATTGTTGGTACTGTCCAAGTGCTTGCTGGAATGCTGGGGCCAGCTTAATTTGTTGGACTGGCTGAAAGGCTGCCGCTAGTTGCATAGCCAATTGTTGAAGGCTTTTTTGCATTTGTTGAAATGCAGAGGTCGATGCAAACCTATCTAGTTCCTTGCTTATCCTCTCTGAAGTCGCATTTATGGAATTAAGCCCTGTATCTAGAGTGCTGATAAATTTCTCCTCCTCAACTCTAATTACTTCGGTAATCAAGCCTCGGTTAGCTACCAGTTCAGGGTATATGTGTCCCATTTTATCAATTACAACCTCAGCTATTTCGCTAAGGAAAGGCTTGTCTAGGCCAAGCCTTCTTCCGAACAGAGAGGCACGACGCAATATCCGCCGCAGCACATATCCTCTACCCTCGTTAGAAGGCAGAACACCATCAGCGATGAGAAAAGCAATACCACGACTATGCTCAACAA
>Ga0307443_1001904_pt1 | contig 11987 bp, 9 predicted proteins | sample SalMarSW160220MG_FD_202148 | JGI IMG/M metagenome (GOLD analysis project Ga0307443, IMG submission 202148) | Salt marsh sediment microbial communities from the Plum Island Ecosystem LTER, Massachusetts, United States - SW1601-220 | ecosystem: Environmental > Aquatic > Marine > Intertidal zone >... | reverse complement strand
ATTTAATGATTTCGGAAAGAAGTTTGGTAGAAAATATGATCTTATAGAAGGATATAAAATGAAAGATGCGAAGAGAGCTATTGTTTTAATGGGATCTACTGCCGGGACAGCTAAAGAAGTGGTTGATAGTCTTAGAGCCGATGGCGAGAAGGTAGGTCTTGTTAAAGTTTGTGCTTTCAGACCCTGGCCTGCCGAGGAAATCAATAAAGCACTTAGAAATGTTGAATATTTAGGTGTTATGGATAGGGCTGAAGGAATGAGTGGTTTTGGTGCTCCTCTTTTTACTGAGGTCAGATCTTCACTTTACGACGAAAATAAAAAGCCCGATACATACGGGTATGTATATGGATTGGGAGGAAGGGACGTAAAGATAGAGGACATTAAAAAGGTTTTTGACGATTTGAAAAAAGTGGAAAATGGTGAAAAATTGGATAGAAATAATTATTTAGGTGTAAGGGAGTAGGGGGCTTTATGGCTGTAAATTTAAAAGAATTATCAAAACAGGAAGATCTTTTTGCCTCCGGGCATCGTGCATGCGCGGGTTGTGGTCCGGCAATAGCCGTAAGACAGGCTCTTCTGGCTTCGGGTAAGGAAACGGTTGTAAGTTTTGCGACCGGATGTATGGAAGTCGTCTCGACAATATTCCCATACTCAGCCTGGAAAGTGCCTTATATTCATTCGCTTTTTGAAAATTCTGCAGCTACGATGAGTGGTGTCGAAGCCGCTTATAATGCTTTGAAAAGAAAAGGAAAAGTAAAAAAGGATATAAACTTTATAGCTTTCGGCGGGGATGGGGGAACTTACGATATTGGTTTGCAGGCTTTATCAGGGGTAATGGAACGAGGGCATAATATGCTCTACATTTGTTACGATAATGAGGCTTACATGAATACCGGTATACAGAGATCCAGCGCAACTCCGTATGGTGCTAGTACTACTACCTCTCCGTCCGGAAAAGTAATACCCGGTAAAACAAGACAGAGAAAAGATCTTACAGAAATTATGGCTGCGCATAATATTCCATATGTGGCTCAGGCGTCGATTTCTGATTGGAGAGATTACATAGGCAAGGTCCAAAAAGCCCTTTCTATTAAGGGACCAAAGTTTATGGTTGTTTTTGCTCCGTGTCAGCTTGGATGGTATTATAAGAAGGAAAATACTATTAAGATTGCTGATATGGCTGTAAAATCCAGGTTCTGGCCGTTGTATGAAGTGGAGAATGGGGTACATAAGATTACAAAAGATCCCCAAAAGGTAATTCCCGTTGAAGAATGGTTGAAATTGCAGGGAAGATTCCGGCATTTATTTAAAGATGGGAATAAGAAAATCATTGAAGAGATTCAGGAAGAAGTAAACGCCAGGTGGGAGAGATTAAAAAAATTAGAGGAGGCAGGCATTTAGATGCCCGTTAGTAAAGAAGAATCGTTTGAGCTAGAGTTCCAGGCTATCAAAGATTGTTTAGAAGAGCTTTGCAGAGAAACAAAAGCTCTATCGGTTATGCTTATTGATAAAGCCGGACAGCTTATTACCTCGGCGGGGAACGTTTCTTCTATTGATATTCCGTCTTTTGCGACCCTGTCGGCAGCTGATTTCGCAGCTACTTCTACTCTTGCGGATTTAATAGGAGAGCATGATTTTTCGACCTTGTTCCATCAGGGAATAAAAAAGAGCATTTATATTTCGTTAATTGCGGATAAGGTGATTCTTGCAGTTATATTTACGAAGGAGACAACACTGGGTCTGGTGCGGATTAAAGTTAGGAAGACTGCAGAAAAACTAGGGGATATGTTTAATAGGATATTTGATGTTCTTGAAAGTGAATATTCGGGAGCGGTGGATGATGATTTTATTAGTGAGGCGGAAACAGAGCTGGATAGTCTTTTTGAATAGAATGGAGATAAAATGGCTTTAATAAATTATTCTTCGAAAGAAATAAATTGTAAAATAGTGTACTATGGTCCGGGACTTGGTGGTAAAACTACCAATATTAAACACATATATTCAAAGGTACATCCTGATCATAGGGGAAAATTGATGAGTCTCGATACCGAATTGGATAGAACTCTTTTCTTTGATTTCTTGCCTGTGGATTTGGGAACCGTTAAAGGTTTTTCAGTGCATTTTCATCTTTATACCGTTCCAGGTCAGGTTTACTATAATGCTTCCAGGAAACTTATATTGAAAGGCGTGGATGGTCTTATATTTGTTGCCGATTCTCAAATAGAAAGATTTGAAGATAATATTGATTCCATGGATAATCTTAACGATAATTTAATTGAATACCATAAGAAGGTGGAAGAAATACCATTAGCCATTCAATATAATAAGAGAGACCTGCCGAATATTGTATCCCTTAATGAGTTAGAAGACGCTTTGAATCCCCGCGGTGCTTTCTTCTGTGAAGGTGTTGCGGTTGAGGGGATTGGTATTTTTGAACCTCTTAAAGAAGTCTCTAAAAAGGTCTTAAGAAAGCTCAGATAGCCTAACGCGGCAAAGCCGCTAATTTAAACCACAGATTACACAAGATTATCACAAGATTCTTTTGTTGTCTTATCAATTAAAACCTTGGATCCTTGAATCCTAAACTTCAATCAAGCACACATTACACAGACTTTCACATAACAGTATTTTTTACTGATTCACTGATTTACCGATTCACTGATATCTCAATATTCAATCAGACATAATTAAAGGGATTAGTTTCTTCTTTAAAATTGTATCCCAGCTGAAATTATCAATTATCATTTTTCTATCTTGTATAGTATTGTTGTTTTTTAGGAAGGCGTCAATATTTTTCGCGATTTCTTTAGGTTTTTCGTTAAGGTCGAAAAATATGTGAGATTTAAAATATTTTTCGATTTCTTTCAGAGGAGGAATGTTTGAAAGTGCGGCTGGTAATCGGAACAGTGAAGCTTCGATAGCCGGCAGTCCAAAGCCTTCCATTTTGCTTGTAATAAGAAGAAAATCTCCCAGAAAGTAAAAAGTTTCAATATCTTTTATAGTACAATGTTCGGAGAATAGTATCAGGCGAACTCCTTTTTTCTTTGCTCGTCGCTTAAGTTCTTTTTTGTATGATACAAAAGCAGGATTATGAAGGTCGGGAGGCGCGGAGAGCAGGAGTAGGGGGTTACCTTTCAATTTTGAGGTTATGTTAATTGCAAGCTCAAAGTTTTTTCTTCTTGTTAATCTGGAAGGAAAGATAGCAACAGGATAGTGGGATAGAATTTTTAATCTTTTTGCGGTTTTCTTCATGTCGGGTGGTAGTATTACATAAGGATCGATTCCATTATGGATAACGGCTATCTCGCTTTTTTTGATTCCAAAAAGACGGGAGAGTAATTCTCTTCTGTAGTTTGTTATTGTTACCCATTTGATGTTGGGAGTGGAATTTAATATCAATTTGAGTGGAGAATCACCCGGGGGCGGCAAGTTATACGTGGGATCCACATAAGAAAGATCGTGTACCCAGCCAATGGTTTTTATTTTCTTTGATGTTTCAACGAGAGCCGCAGTTGCGACCAGATTAAAATGCATCGTAAGAATGTTATGGACGATTAAAAGATCGGAATCCCCGACGGCTTTAAGGATTTTTTTCTTTACTTTTTGGACTTCAGAATTAAAATTATCCGGAGTTTTGCCTGCAAGTATTTTTTTATTCATTTCTTTATAATAGGAGGATTTTAATTCCGGTATAAATTTATCCGGTTTTCCGTCTCCGGCTATTATATTTACCCGGAAGTTTTTTTCTTTTAAAAGCCTTGCGTGTATGTCAACAGTTAACTCCACTCCTCCGATTACCGGTAAGGCTGAGTAGTGGAGAATGGAAATTATTTTTCCCATCTCTCAAGAAGATAAGATTTGTTTCTTTCAAAAGTAAGGGCGGCCTCCTCGACGAGGTTTTCAAAATCATCATTTTGCATTTTAACTGATGACTCATAAAGAGAGGCAACTCTAAGGTTGTATAAAGGAAGAAGTGTGTTTATAAGCGTTGCATGATGTCTCTTCCGGTGATGAAATACCGCGGCAAAATCGTAAACAATTTTTGACCAGTTTTCATGATTTAGTAAAGAATAATCTTTTTCTCTATTTATTGTTTTGAGCAGAGCAAAGGAATTGGGGTTGAGGATATCATTCCATAGAGAATGGAAGTTTATCCAACCGGATTTGAAGGATTCGACGAGTGAGTGTAAGTCTATATCAAATTCCTCGGGTTCCAGACCAATTTCCTCACCGATTATGTCTACAGGATCCGAACCTTCTATTTTTTTCCATGAATCCTCAAAATCTTCCATTAACTCAAAGGTTGTAATGACGACCTGGAGGAACATTGGCCCCAGGTGTTTTGATGGGTCTTTTGCTTCATGCAGTTTAGCCCCAAGTCTGGTTTGACCTAATTTATATCCATTTTTGACCGCGGTGGTCGTTATCCAGGTATCAATACCAAATCTGGCTACATCAGTGTCCCATCTCTTGTCCTTGAGAAGAGAACTTACAAGATCTGAGGAAAAGGCAAAGTCCCCTCCTATCGGCTGTCTGACTCTTTTACCCCATATTGCTCTTATCAACATATAGGCAATGTTATTTGTGATTGTGGCGTCGTATTTGTATCTTTTATAGTAAGGAGCGATATAATCATAATTATCGTTAATTATTGGGCTTATAAGGTTTTTCATCCATTTCGGACCTATGGAGCGTAGATCCGAATCTACCATAAGTGTAGCTTTGGCACCAAGAAATTCCGAGGCTTCAAGAATAGCTCGAACAGCGGTACCCTTTCCCGGAAGACCTCTGTAGATACTGACTGCTTTTTCGATGTAGGGAGGTAATTCTGTATCTCTTGCTACTTCTCTTGTATCGTCTACTGACCCACCGTCTGTAATCAGTATCAAACTTTTACAGTCTTTCCAGTATTTAGTCAGTCCTTCTCCAATTTGTTTTATTACAAAGTCTATGGTATCATCGACGTTATAAGCCGGAATTCCAACGATTATATCCACTGACTTTATTTCCTCGAGTCTTTTTCTCAAATCGTTTCGTATTGCCGTTATGAGCTTCATCCTATCTCCCATTGAGTTTATCCACTATATCAGGTATTTCTGTTTCAAGTAAGTCGGGCATCGCAGAGTCTATTCTTCCCCAGGTCGGTATCAAATGAGAACCCAGTGGATGTTTATAGAATTCTTGCGTTGCTATATCAAATGCCGTAGTAAACTTTTCAATTGCAATCGTTTCTCTGTTTCGGTCATATTTGAGACCATTTATCAAAGCTAAGTTTTTGTATTTTTCTACAAATTCCATAGCGTAATCATAATATGTTATTTTAAGAGTTCGTATCGTTTCCGAAGAGAAAATTATTCCATCCTGAGAAAGCACTCTGAAGAATGTTCTCGCGATGTCTATTGCCATTCTCATTATACCCGAGGTTATGTTATCAGAGTCAAATTCTTGATGTTTATGGTCATAGCGATCTACTAAATCTACCTGGCATATGCTGGATAAGTCCAGGTGGGTATAAATTTCACGCAAGAGACCTATCTCCAGCCCCCAGTCAGAGGAAAAGCGAACTCTTCTCGTTAATTCGGTTATCATTGCCACTTCTCCGGAAAGAGGATAGCGAAAAGATTCGAGATAATCGAAAAACTCCCGGTCGCCAAAAATTTTCTTGAGTGCTTTAAGTAGAGGTGAAAAGAAAAGGCGTACCGCTCTTCCGTGCAGCACATCCGCAACTCTTGCGTAATAACCTTTCGCGAAATCGTAATTGAGACGTTTGGAAAGTACAGGATAAGTAAGACGGGCTAAAATATCTCTCGAGTAAGTACGTATGTCGCAGTCGTGTAAAGTTACCATGTACACCTCACTCTTGGCCAAAATATAGCCCATAGCTGTCCAGACGCCTCTTCCTTTTCCTCTTTTTCCAGGATCAAGTCCATTTCTTTTAAGTCGTTTCAATATCTCTTGAATTTGCGGAGAATCGTTCCAGAGAATAGTTGTTTTTGTAGGTATTTTAGAGAAAAATTTCCTTGCGAGGTCGAATTGTGTTTTATTTGCTTTATCGAGAGATACCACCACTTCGTGTATATAGTCCGCTTCTTTTAGTTGTTCGACGATTCCGGGAAGAGCTTTACCTTCAAGTTCCGAGTAGAGAGAAGGCAGGAGCAGGGCGAATTTTCTTTCTTTTGAAATTACTCTAATACTATTTTCAATCTTATCAAGAGAATAACCCGGTAATTTGTGCAACGTTGTAATAATACCATTTTGAAAAAAATCAGACATTTCTTTCCTCCAATACTTGTTCTACAGCTTTTTTCCAGGTAAGTGGTCCAAAATCTTCAAAGCTTGTATATTTTTTGTTTTTTTTGCTTTTTAGTAAAATAGGATAATCGCATTCATCGAGCATGGAATAATCGTTTGGAGAGTCCCCGATACCTATTGAATAGCCTTTCTTTTCTTCTTTGATTATTTTGACTGCCTTACCTTTTGATGAACCCCGGTATAACTGATAAAAATTACCTCCCCAGTAGATTATATAACCAAGCGATTTTAGTTCTTCGAGAAAATTCTGATTAGCCGTAGCGGAAAAACGAAAAGGTTCGGAAAAACTTCTGTCTTTTGCCAGAGGGATTAAATGATCCGGTAGTCCGGTAAGTTCTTTGATTTTTTTCGCTTTCATCTCAGAAAGAAGCTCTATTTCCACATTCAGTTCCTTTGAAATATTTCGTAAATCACGCTTTATTACTTCGGATTTAGCGGCTAATTCTTTTTTTTCTCCGTTGATTACGACCAGTCCCCCGTTTTCCGCGGCATATGGGCCAGAGAAGTTCATTTCCTTGAAAAAAAAATCGATTTCCGGGGATGTCTTACTTGAAATAACAGCTATTATAATTCCTTTTTCTATTAAGTTATGTATAAAATCACGGATAGAAATTGCCGAATATGAAAAATCAAGCATGCAGTTATCAAGGTCTGTGAAAATTATCATGAAAGAACTCTTTTGAATATCTTTTCTTCGTTTTTCAGATAACTTTTTGGGTCAAATAGATTTTCCAATTCTTCTTTATTTATATATTTCTTAGCTCTTTTATCATTTTCTATTTTTTCTTTAAAGTTACCGCCTTTTTGCCAGACTTCCATGGCGTTTTCCTGGACGATGTTGTAGGCTTCATCTCTTTTTACACCTTTGTCGAGTAGAGTTATAAGAACTCTTTGAGAAAACACAAGACCGTTTGTGAGCCAGATATTCTTTTCGATGTTATCTTTGTATATATTTATATTTTTGATAATAAAAGCAAGTTTTCTGAGCATATATACTGTAAGCCCTGTAGCGTTTGGAAAAAAGATTCTTTCCGTAGAGGAATGGGAGATATCGCGTTCATTCCACAGGATTATATTCTCGATGGCTGTTATTAAGTATGAACGGAGTAAGCGGCTCATTCCTGATAGGCGTTCACAGAGTATCGGATTTCTTTTATGCGGCATTGCTGATGAACCTTTTTGTCCGGATTTAAAAGGTTCTTCTAATTCTCTTATTTCTGTTCTCTGGTGGTGTCTTATCTCGTGAGCTATGTGTTCGATTGTTGAGCCGATGGTAACTATTGCAAATATATATTCGGCGTACCTGTCACGTGGTACTATCTGGGTAGAAATGGGTTCCGGTTTTAAATTTAGTTTTTTTAGAGCAAGCTCTTCTACTTCGGGGTCAAGATGAGCGAAATTTCCCATTGCTCCGGAAATTTTTCCGTATTCGGTTTCTTTTGAAGCTCTGTTGAATCGCTTACTCGCTCTTTTCATTTCCGAGTACCAAGAAAGAAACTTGAGTCCAAGAGAGGTGGGTTCTCCGTGGATACCATGAGTTCTTCCTATGATTGGAATTCCTTTGCATTCGAGGGCTTTTTCTTTTAATATTTCAAGAATATTTTTTAGTTCTTTATTTATAATAGAAGAACATTCTTTGACCTGAAGAGCGAAAGAAGTATCTACAATATCCGATGATGTGAGTCCCTGATGGAAGAAACGGGTGGAATCGCCTCCCTTTTCTCCGACAGCAGTGATAAAGGATACAACGTCATGCCTGGTTTCCTTTTCGATTTCTTTTATTCTTTCCGAAGAGACTTCGATACCTTCTAAAGATTTTCCGGTCCCGACTGGGATTCCTCCGAGTTCTTCACGGGCGGAAAGGACGGCAATCTCAACTTCAAACCATTTTTTGAATTTATTGTCGTCCGACCAGATTTTGTCGATTTCCTCAATTTTATATCTTGAAATCATTAAACCCTCCTTATTTATGATGCTTTTGTTTCCCTGTAAGATTATAAAAATATATCTTGTAATGTCAAGGTCAGGCTTAGACAAAATCAGGTATTAGGTCTTGGGTATTAGGTTTTAGTAAAAAAATAAACAAAAAAATCCTGTAAATCCTTTCTTTATCCTGTCTAAATATTTGATGTTGTGGGGTGAGTTTTTTTACTCACGACTCAAGACTCATGACACATGACTGCTTTCTATTCTCTGTGGCAAATCATTAGAATATCATTTCATTAATATAACTTTGCGTATTTTGGTAAATGCTGCTCTGGTTGCATCCATTCTAATGAAGTATATACCCGCTGGGTTGTTGCTCATAGGGATCTTTTTTGAGTGAAAACCTGCCGGTTTATCTTCTGAAAATTCCTTTATTTTTGTACCTTTTAGGTCATATACTTCGAATATAACATTGGTATTTTCAGGTAAAGCGTATTTGATTTCAAACTTATTACCTGCTGTTATCCCTTTTACAGTTATCGAATAAACCTTGGGCAATTTAGAAATAGGAACGGATGTAACAGGTGAGATCGTAAATATAGAATCGCTTGTATCCGACGGACTTCCAACCGTGTCAGTTATCCGAACAAAACAACTGTCTGAAGGTGTATCGGGTATCGTCCAGGAATAAGCCCCGGTGTCGGGTATGCTGGCAATTACGTCCGACCAGCTCGAGCCATTGTTGGTCGAATATTCTATATGAACGCCGCCGCTTGTTCCGCTTGAAGTCCAGGTAATATCATAACTATAACTTGCTCCCCAGTTTTCTCCGCCGTTTGGAGTAGTAACTGTTATGTATGGAATAGGGGAAATCGTGAATATAGCGTCGCTTGTATCCGACGGACTTCCAATTGTGTCGGTAATTCGCACGAGACAACTATCTGAAGGCGTGTCGGGTATTGTCCAGGAATAAGCCCCTGTGTCGGGTATGCTGGCAATTACGTCCGACCAGCTTATCCCATTGTTGGTTGAATATTCTATATGAACGGTATCGCTGGTTCCGCTTGAAGTCCAGGTAACATTATGGCTGCTTTCTACCTGCCAATTTTCTCCGCCGTTGGGAGAGGTGATTGTTAAGGAAATGTATGGCATAACGACTTTTCCATAGCCGTAGATATTATCTTTTCCGGAAACGCCCAGATCTACCGTACAATTATTATATAAATAATTCCGTATATCGCTGTTACTATATCCGGGATATCGTGATTTAATAAGAGCGCAGACTCCTGCTGTATGGGGTGATGATAGGGAAGTGCCGGACCAGGGTCCACCATAGGCGTAGCAAATACAGTTGTCGGGTGCAGTAACGTCCGGTTTGGTCCTTCCGTCAGTTGTCGGTCCTTGTGAGCTGAAGTCTTCCTGGGGTCCACTGGTATAGTCAGTTCTATCTATAGCACCGACAGAAATAACATCTGTCGCGCTTGAAGGGTCTGTGATGCTGCTTGACGCAGTCTGATAATTAAAAGAAGCTATCCAGTTGAAAAGCGTAAAGTCATGGTCCGTGGTGGTCGTATCCTCCCGGACAACTACACCGTACGGGCCTGTATTTGCGGCTACGTAAGAGATTTGTTCGGTAGGATATGAGTAGCCGCCGCCGGCCTGGTCATTTGTGGAAGAAGCGACCAGGCTCCAGGTTGATCCTGTCCAATAATACAACTCCAGATCATAATCTTCCGTGGTTGTTGGATAAGCGTCCCAGTTCAGAAACACATCGATTGTAGACCCTGCAGGAATGTTATAGGCGGAACCGTCCCCGGGTCCGAAATAGTTGATATTTCCACCGCTGCCGCTGAAATCATGTGATCCATTACCGGCATCAGAAAAGACAGAACGATAATGCGTTTTTGCTTCATTGCCCGCTGAATTAACCCAGCTAATGCCGTTGGAAATGGCGTCATTAACAATAACACAAATAATTCCCGTGCCGTCATAGTAACTGGCATTATACCATCCCATGGAATGATTAATAATGTTAATACCATACTTAATGCAGGAATCTTTTGCGTTTGCAAGATGGGTATTATTTGCTATCTTATATAAATAAAATTCCGCTTGAGGAACTAAATCAAAGATTGCTTCAGCCACGGCTGTACCATGAGGAGTTGTGGCTTGGAATCCGCTAATCGTAAAATTGCAACTATCATAGGATGAAGGTATATCACCCTCAGCCTGTGCAGCTGTTAAGGACATGAATCCACCATCGATAACGGCGACTTTAACGTCTGAACCCGTATAGCCCCACGATTGCCATTCGTCGGCGTTCATTGAGTCTACACCTTCACTGGTGACAGCGTGTTCCTTTGGTTTAATTGGAGGGCTGATTACGCCGAGCTCATTAATTGCGGTTGATACATTTTCAAGCTCGCTTATTGGTATTTCGACGCTCATAGAGTGTTTCGCTTTTGCTTGAATCCTTGAGCCGAAAGCTTTTAAATTATTCTCATCGATGTCTGCCGTTGTGATGCCCGGTCTGGTTAAAATAGTTACGACTACTCTATCTTCGATAAGTTGCAAATCGGATTGTCTGGCGAATTGTATATATTCTTTATTCTCGGCGTGAAGTTTATAGAGCCTGTCTAAACTTGAAGATAAGCCTTTTATCTGCTTGGATTTGTGGTTGATTCCGGCAGGCGGTTCGACTCGAAAATCCGTTATTTTGACTGTTTCGTAATCTCTGGCAAAAACCGGATCGATTTGTATGCCTATGATGAAAAATAGCAATATAAATATTTTATTGTCCATTTTTTACCTCCGTATATTTATTATTGAAATAATAGTAGGAATTTATTGACTTATGTCAACAGTTTAATAGCATTATTATTAACCGGTTTCTAAAACCCCTTCATTTTATAGAATATGTGTATGAACTTTCCTATGTGTGTTTCGATTCCCCCCTTGACAAGGTTTGAAAAATCAGTATTATTTATAATAATATGAAGAAAATTATAGGATATTTAGCTGGAATCATAATAGTTTTTTTCTTTTTTGGTGTTGCCGATGTTTTTGCTCAAAGTTGCAGTTGGCGAAGTTACATAGATCTCCCAACTGCAAATATTTCAGATGGTTTTTTCGTTAATTTTAATGGGGGTTATGCTCTCTCCAGTGAAGCCGAGAATAAATTTGACGTTAACGGTTCAATAGAATACGGTATAGCTGGTTTTATTGCAGGTTTAAAAGTATATACTGAAAAAACCTTCTGTCTCGATTTAGCGTATCAAATTATGGAACAGAGTGGTTCTTTCCCCAGTTTATCTCTTGGTCTTGAAAATATTACAAATAAGAGTCATATATCTCCGCTTGGGGAAGCAGGTTTAATAGATGAGTTGTATTATCCGAGACCACCGGAAGTGGCTTCAGCTTATCTGGTTGCCACGAAGGAATTCAGCAGTATTGTTGAGATGACGTTTGGTTTAGGGCGGGGGAGATTTGTAGGTTATGGTCCGCGTAGTAAGTATTTGAACATAGATGCTTTTTCCGATGAGAAGCACGAAGACTTTGGAGTCGGTCTTTTCGGCGGAATGAAATTTTCTTTTCCTGTTGGGGCTGCGTTTATTCTTGAAACGGATGGTAGAGATGCGAATATGGGATTCCGGTATGAGGCTGGTATATGGAAAGGTACTTTGAGCCTGGATAAAATCGAGCACTTTTTCGCTGATTCGGATTCTTTAATCAATGCTCCCTGGTTGAGT
>Ga0307443_1001901_pt1 | contig 11995 bp, 9 predicted proteins | sample SalMarSW160220MG_FD_202148 | JGI IMG/M metagenome (GOLD analysis project Ga0307443, IMG submission 202148) | Salt marsh sediment microbial communities from the Plum Island Ecosystem LTER, Massachusetts, United States - SW1601-220 | ecosystem: Environmental > Aquatic > Marine > Intertidal zone >... | reverse complement strand
AGAGGATATGACTACGGCGATGGCCAGGGCCCTGGTTGATGGCCTTGAGACGGAAGGGGTCGAGCAGGTGTGGTCGAAATTAAACAAGGCGAATAAGGGAGAGTACCGAGAGGTTGCGCCGGACGGCTGGCTGTTTTATGCCGACCCTGAAAGCTTCCTTAACAAGAAGAGAACCAGGCGCAGGAGGAAAAAGGCTGGGGCCGAGAGCGAACAGTTGTTACTGTTTGGTGATTTGTGAGAAAATTTGTCATATCCGATTGTAGTTTTCTAAAGCAATATTCCTCCACACACCTAAACACTTTCTATTAGGCGCTTGAGCAAGTGCCTGTGGCAATTCGGATTATTTTCCCGCTCAACACAAATCAAGGTAATCGTCTTTCTTTTCGCTTTCTTTTTAAGTTCCTTTATCTTCTCAGCTTGTGCAGTCATTTCCTTGAAGTAACGGCTCTCATATTCTTGCCAAGTGATATTTCCTTTCTTCCATTCATTAAGCAACTCAACGCTTGGGGCCAAATTCTTTGCATAATCGGACAACTCCAAACGCTCACGGGATAGGCCACGCGGCCAGTATCTCATGACCAGTATCCTTTCGCCGTCAGATTCTTCTACCGGGTCATACACGGATTTTGTTTTGACCATATTTCTGCCTCTAAAGTGAAAATGTTACAACTAATATGGCTATCTATAAAAGAAAGCAAACAGCACGATCGAAAACATTGGATTCTATCTTTGAGCAAATTGAGTAACTTTTAATCCTGAGCCTGTGGGCTAATTTCAAGTCACTTATTTCTCCGATGATTGTATATCGAGCACAACAGCACTGGGATCCTCCACTACAATGTCGTACTTCTGACTTCTTAGTCGAAAAGCGCTTTTACCACCTTCCAAGTTGGCCACGACTTTGTCCTTAGTGGAAATCTCGTCAATAGATCCTTGTTTTTCAACACTTCCCGCGCTTGCCGTTGCTTTTAAGCAATAAATCAGATCTGCATCGCTGGAGACAGCTACATTTGGATTATGCGTTGCAAGTATGTATTGCCTTCCCGTCTTGCTTCTTCGAACCGTCTTCACAATCTGTTCAAACACAAAGGGATTGTCAAGAGCATCTTCCGGTTGGTCAACAATTAACGGGCAGTTGCCTTCAACGAGCGCCACAGATAGTATTGCAGTGCATTTCGACCCAACTGAAAGCTCCTTCATTGGTTTGTACAAACCATCAGTGACCTCAAGCTCTACGGTTACAGAGTCCTTCAGTTCAGCGAGCATCAACTCGTATAACTTTGATGGATATTCTTGTCCTTCGTCAGAAGTATTCTTTGCCCAAATGTGCTCTATTAAAACGATTGCATTTCTATCTGTTAGACCAGTTGCTGTGGTTAGCTTCCCTTCATTTCTGTCTACCACTAATTCTGCCAGTTCAACAGGTGATACCTTTGCCACAATTTGGTCCAACTGCTCTCCGCGCAAGCCACTGCCTTTAGCAAGTCTCCCCACAACGTTTCTATATTCCGTCCTGTCGTTCATTTGAAGAACGTTTATCCTTACAAAAGAATCCAGCGAGTCACTTATAGCTTTAGCCTTATCAATTCTCTTCTTAAAAATATCACTAAAACATTGAGTGAAGCTGGGGATTACTTTTTGTCGTAACTCATTCTCAATTGCCTGTTTTTTTCTTAATGCATTTCGAGCAGCTTCTAAGTCTACTTCAAGCTCCTCGATTGTCTCAATGACCTTGTCCAATTCCGAGGTTAGCGCAGAAGCATTTTTGACTCCGGCTGTTTTGATTACCGCTTCATGTTCTTTCCGAGCTTTCTCAAACTTCTTCCGCCAACCGAGGATATAACCTTCCAATGCTTTTTCGGAAGCCGTCACAAGTTGCTCTAGTTGTTTACCTAAGCCCTGAAACTGCAGCACCATCTTAACTATAGCATCCCGCTGAGCCGAAATATCTTTATAGTTGGGCGTGCCCTTTTCAGGTTTTGGAATGTACTTATCAATCTTTGCATTCTTAACCGGTTCAACAATTTCCTCTTTCAGCTTTTTCAGGCCCTTCTGGAAGTTACGTAATTTGCGTTCCTCTTTTTTCCAATTTGGAAAACTCTTCAAGATTGGTTTTTTTATCATTTTCTCCAGATGTTCTTTTTTTGCCTCCAACTCCTCTTTTTTCTTAACAATAGAAGGAATCTGTTTCGCGTTGTTATGTTGTTCATCCAAAGTAGTGAGCAAGGTCTTGAACCTTGTTCTTAAGTCCTTTATCCGTTGTCGTTCGTCAGCTAAGTTAATGAATCCATCAAGCCAATCGAGAAGCGCCGGCAACGTTTTCCCCAATTCTATAACTTCATTCTGGCTATATACTTTACACTTAAAGACATCCTCAACACTAGGAGTGGCTTTTGCTTGGGTGTCCTTGTAATAGACCTCGGGTCCCGAATCCAGCTCACTAACAGTACGCTGGACCCTGTAAGTTTCGTCATTATCTGAAACAACGTGAAGCGTGACCGTGCCTCCCTCACCCAGGCAAGTCTTAGCCCGCATAATGTTTTCCGAAGATTTATTTATCTCTTTTATGGGAGACCTAACACCCAAGGCAAATTTTATTAGTTCGATCAAAAGAGATTTCCCTACCGCTTTGCCTCCCACTAAGCAATTCATGTCTGGATGGAGCCGAAAAGCGACGCCATCAAAAAATCCTTGACTTACCTCAATATTCTTGATCCAAGCGTGATGTTTGAGTGGCCAGTCATCTGCAAACCTTATTCGCATTGAAGGATCATAAAAAACTTGTTTTAGAGCGCTGATGCTAAAATCACCCACCTTGATATATGTGAATGACTTTCCAATATCTTGTATGTTGTGAGCATCCGAAGTGGCAATGCACCCATATTTCTTGTTGTAACCACTAATTTTCCCCGAAGCGAGTCTAAGGATTTTTTCCTTGTCTTGTCCAACTTCTAATCCTCTCAAACAATAACTATGGTAGGCAGCCTGCTTAGCAAGCCCTTTTTGCTTCATGATTTCAAGAAAACCTGTACCTTTTGAGTTGGGATGTGGGGCAATTGCAATTCCAGCGTTATTTTCTATCAAAGAAAAAACCTTTTCTATCCCAAGAGCCGTACCATCCTGATCTTCCGCCATCGTATTCAGATCGCCAAGCCTCTCTCCAACAAAACCCATTTTGGCTAGCCAGTCTTGAATTTCTTTTTTTGTCTTGCTCGGGTCAAATATAGCTAAAACATGCCCTTCCTTTGTACTGACTTCAACTCCTGGGAATACATTAATTCCATATTCCTTACCTAATCGCTTTGCTTTATCAACGCTTTCTGCGGTGTTATGGTCTGTTATTGCAACAATTTCTATTTTCTCCTGTTGTAGCTTTCTAAATATCTTCTCTATTGTCTGTTCGCTTTTTTCACCCTTCCAACACTTTGAGGCTGGAGTGTGGATATGCAGATCGGTTTTGTAGAATCTAGCTCCGAGAAAATCTTTAGAGCCATTTGTCATTTCTATTTCCTCCTTTGCACACGGCCTGAGAGGACTTTAAACCACCAATTAAACTACATCATTTATCCTATATAAAACTACCCGAAATCATGGTTCGGGTCAAATCAAAACCTCAACCTTACTCTCCGAGTAACTCTTCATGCCTTAAAACAGCCCAGGTCCCCAGCCGGGGAAATTGCCCCCCATCCATCCCAATTTCTCCGGTTGCCCAAACTGTTTTGAAGCGATTACAACGAAGGGCCTATCGACTTGACTCAAATGTGCAAATGGCAACCTGTATCTTATTTGCCCATTTATTAACATAATGCCAACACTCAATCCTGATTCTACAGGTGAAAAATGCGTGGCCGGAAAAATACGGTAGGCAAGATATATCCGAAGTATCAGCCTTACCCATTGACGTGGGATTTGAAAGAAGAGACGTATTCGGCTGAAAACCTGGATGGTCCCCATCCAGGCATAGCCGATGGCGAACACGCTGCTGACGAAGATTTCCACAACCTCATAGGCGAATCCGACCGTTCCGAATGGTTTCAGGAAGGACGATTGCCATCCAGTGATGAAAAGCCCTTCAGGCCTTTACGCCTATTACGGTCTTTGTTTACAGACCGTCTCAACTTTTTACAACGAGCTCTTGATGAACTTGAAGCGGACAAGAAAGCCAGAGAACATTTAATACAACGTTCCCTGGATGAGCTCGATCCAGTAATACAGGACTGCGAATTATCCCTCTCAGAACTCAAAGCTTCTATGAACAATAGCGAACGCAGACACAATCTCGAACGCAGATTGTTCGAGCTAAAACGTGAGCGCAGACATGAAGCACTGATGAGCTGGCGGGATTTGGTCTGGCTCAGAGGCGAAATCAGGAAGCTTCAACGTGAAATAGATGCTATCAGCAGAACCGCCGGCTCTGCTGAAAACCAACAACCTCCAACGTGATTTGTATGTATTCCACAGAATTCAAGGAACTCCTGGCAAAGCTCCGTCCTGTTATAGGCGAAATGGCTGACGCCTTCTGGTTAGCCACGCTTCTCGATCCCGCTCAAGAGAAAGACATCCACGCTGTGGCCCAGGCCATGGCGGCTGAATTACTTGACGAGAGCTATATCGGAAGAAACATCCTGCTGGAACCTCCGCCACGAGACAAAGTCAAAGGTGAGTATCGCCTCGGGACTATAACGTACGCTAACAAACCTGTATGCTCTTTTGGGCTGAGACAGGACGACATTCCGCAACATATCGCGATTTTGGGCAGGTCAGGAGCGGGCAAAACGAACGTTAGTTACCTGCTTGTCTGGAATTTGCTCCGGGCAGGAAAACCTTTTATGGTTCTGGACTGGCGGGGGACCTACAAGCACTTCCAAAATAGACCAGAGGGAAGAGACATTCTCTTTTTCACTTTGGGAGAAGAGAAATCGCTATGCTTCAATCCACTTGACCCGCCGCCGAATCTCTCTGAAAGTCAGCAACAGGCCTATTTGCGGGACATCGTCTCCGTCATTTGCACGACTTATCTGCCTGGCCATCACCTGCTCAGCACGCGAGGGGTAGAATATTTCTTTCTGAAGGCCCTCGACTATCTGGGAGCTACCAATGATAGAGCGATAATCTTCAAAGATATTCACAACTACATGCAAAGCTATCCCATAGATTCAAGGGAAAAAGACTGGAAGGTTTCCGCGCTGAATATTCTGTTCAAATTGACAACCGGTCCTATCGGTCGGCTCACAAACTCTGACAGTTCGACAACCCTGGCGGATATCCTTGATAAGCCAGTGATCTTGGAGCTTACCGGTTTAGGCAGTGAAACCGACCGTTCATTGTTCACCCAGACACTGCTTCTATGGCTTTACTATTATCGCCTTGCGGAGGGTAAATCGTCATCCTTCAAACATGCAATGGTCGTCGAGGAGGCACACAATCTTTTTCTCCGACGCCCCGGTGCAGGGCAATCCGTTCACGACCTGATACTCAGGCAGATGCGCGAACTCGGGCAGGGGCTGATTCTCCTGGATCAGAATCCCAGCCTGTTAACCATCCCAGCGCTTGGGAATACTGGCGTCTCCATATGTCTTAATCTCAAGCACGGAGATGACGTGGAGGCTGCCGGAAAAGCCCTTACGTTACCACGTGAGAACTGGGAGTATATCGGCAGGTTGCCGGTCGGACACGCCATCGTCAAGTTGCAGGACAGATGGGTGAAGCCATTTCTTGTGCGCTTTCCTCCGTTTCCTGTCTCAAGCTCTTTCCAGCCTCCGCAGGCTAAAAGAGGAGATTCTGGAAGCGATTTGGTTAAGCAAAGCGTGGAGGAACTTCAATCCGCTCTGAACGAGGCGATTAGGGCTCTTAGGTACACAGACAGAAGGGAAAACAAAGAAGGCCAAATAACCACACAAGAACGGAGTTTGTTGTTGGATATCGCAAAGCATCCTTTGTCGATGGTCACCGAAAGGTACAGCCGTCTTGGTTGCAATGTATATGCCGGAACCAGAGTAAAAAAGAAGTTGCTCCAAAAGGGGGTGATTGAGCAGGAGAAGGTAAGCATTCCAAACGGCAGCGTTACGCTGTTGAAGGCTATCGAAAAAGGCAAGGAATTACTGGCTTCCCAAGGTGTCAAGGTAGGGACCCTACCCAAGAACGCCAGCTTGGAGCACGAATACTGGGGACGCATGGTTGCGGAGAGATACCGCAGGAAAGGCTACACAGTAGAGGAGGAGGTGCCTATCGGTGACGGCAAAGCGGTTGACTTAGTTGCGACAAAAGACTCTAAGAGGATAGCAATTGAGATTGAAACGGGTAGATCAGATGTTGAGGGTAACAAGGTGAAATGTAAAAAAGCCGGTTTCGAAGAAATAGTAACCGTCTATACAAAAGAGTGACACGTTGACAGAATAATAGATTTTGGTTTGCAGCCACGGACACTCCTGTACTGCCTATAGTTTAACCTACGGCACGATACGTAGCCGCTTCACGGGTATGGGAGAACTTCATCAATTTCTTCAAGAACCTCATTAACTCGTTTGCGAGTCTCAGGCCAATCGTAATCCGTATTCATAAAACCCTGGCTGGAATTTTTTATTGCCGACTCGATTTTAGCTAAGAATTTAATTCTCTTGCTGCCATCTAATAAAATTAACTTTTCCTCTAGAATGAGTAAATGAACTACATAATGACATGGAAATTCATGGTCAAACAAGACATTTTCCCCTTTTAAATCTTCGGAATGGTGCTTTTCTGCCCACGATATTACTTTTTCTTCAGGCCATCCAAGGAGATTCCCTAATATCAATACCCATTCCCTCAAATACGCCTCGCCAGTATCACCAAATGGTTCCTGAACAACTTTGAAGAAGGCATATTCTGAGGGCAATTCTTTTATAAGTTGGTTTCCTCTTAGAGTTGTTGTGACATGTATGCACGGTTCCATTACTACGTCAGGAACATGCCCATATCCAGAAGCGGGGTCTATACGTGAGATTTCCTTAATACCTTCATATTTCTTTTTGAAGCTTTCTATAGCTTCGCATATTAAATCGTACCAATCATTCCGACTCTGTTTCCATTCCTGTCGAATCACATCTCTCTGTTCGGGAGATAAATCTAGCCATTCGTCCAGATTCATAAGCTAAATTTCAGTCTCTGGTATAATGCAAATCATCATACTTAATCATCAGATAAAGTTCGGCTTTTGTCGAGAACCATTTGTCTGTATTTGTAACGTAACTTCTCCAACTTAATCAATAATAGCATAAAAGCACCCCAAACAAAAAACAGCATGTCAGGATAGGGAGCCTTAAACATCCAAAGATGCATAGGATCAGAAATCAAGACAGATTCGTTATCGTCATAGCTTCTCTTTAATACCTTAGGAAAGAAAGATGATTTCTGGAACGTATACCTATTGCCATCTTTGTCGTTATATCCGGTAATAGAACCTTTCTGTGTTAAGCGCTGCGACTCTTCAAACGAAGAAATATCAAAACTGTCAAGAATTCGTCCGTCCGTGTCCATAACTAAACGCTTATTAGTCCTTGAAACTGCAACATGGAGTAAATTATCCTCAATCCAGATGTTGAATAAACCTCCGGAAGATTCGATAAACCATCCTTTGAGAAAATTTCCTTCATTATCATATGCTTGAATTCGCTGGTAAAACGGTATGGCCAGAAAAACTTTACCGTTGTTATCAACTGCCATACTCTCGACGTAACTAAGGGGAAACTGTATTCTATAAGGCAGAAGAAAATCTCTTGCTTTAGCAGGCAACCAACCTATAACTGCTGAAAACATCCAGAAGCCCATTGCAAAAAGAATCAAAAGAGCCGAAAGAAAATTGCTTGTCTTCCATACTTTCCCATTTATTTGGTTACCAGAAAAACGACTATAGGTGATTATTATTGGCGGAAGAAGTATGCAAAGAAGGATTAATAAAGCAGAAAGTTTGGATAAGTAGAACAATATAAGCCCAAAAATTCCTATCAGTGCTGCAATGAGAACAAGGAATAAAAGTATAGGAATGCCCCTTACTAAGCCACCTAAAAAGGTCTTTGAAGATTTATGCCATTCAACAAGCCTTTCTATGGAGGTATAGGGTACATCAGCGATATTTTTCAACTTTTGTAGCACCTAATATTTTCAGCCTTATTTGCTTTATTAAAAAGACGTATTACTCAAAAGGTACTGGATACGACGGCCAAGCTTGTGTATACCATGTGTGAGATATGGAGAAACTATTACATGGTCTCGTTGCTATTCCACCACTCACACCTAATGAAAAACCACCAACTTGCCTTGCATTGTCAATAAATAAATTTATTTCAGCCTGTGAAGAATTTTTCAAGACTCGACTCATTCTTCTTGCGGAATCGTGTATTGCTCTGTTAGCACGCATCCACATTTCCGTGTCAAGCCCTGTCGGCGTTCTAATTATCAAGTGCCTTGTCATCATAGAAGCAATATCTGTTTGTATTTTTCCATATAAACGCGTCGGGACTGCTCTCAAGGGTATTGTAAAAGTAGTAAAAGGTCCTTCATACATTGACGATCTAGAGGCCCCATAGACCAATCCACCATAGACTGAACCTGATACACCATATCCCCCTAATCCTCCAGTCCATCCTTGAGCTGTATAAAAAGCGGTGTTATGAGTTCGAGGTGACCAGAGTACTTCTGCATTACCAACATATCCACCCCCAAGAACACCATAGCCGACAAATCGCGCTTGTCCGCTAATACCACCAACAATCGCACTTGGGGTTACTTTATTCATTATTGTGTTTGTTAATCCGACTGGGAGTAATCTACCTGCAGCTTTATTAGCAATAGGTGCAATTACAGGCATTCCGATATCCATCATAAGGCTGTTTATCGCCATACTGACAGTAATTTCAGTTAAACTGAATTCACCGGAAGGGTCTATCCGATTAACCGGGTCATTCCAGCAGTAGACGTACTTGTGCAGACTCTGTGGTTTTGCTTTTTGGCCTGTATACGGGTCCATTCGGCTGAACCGGCCTGTAGTGGGATTATAGTAAGCCATTGACAGTCCGGAAGACGACAACAAGATAGCTAATGCAACTAAAACAACGAGAGATTTTCTGAAATTGAGTTTCATCTTTTCACTCCCCGGTAAAATTTAACAAAATAACTCCATTTACAATTTTATCATATTATTTATCTCTGTCCAGAATTTAATGCGCCCGGCGGAGCCATCTTTTGTAATAGCTCTTCTGAAATATTCGGCACCTGAGGGGGTTCCTGCTGGTTTGTAGTCGGATTGATGTGTTGTATCTGGTGCTGTTCAGGACGAGGTTTCACAGGATAAGACCGTCTGCCGATTGAATAATCAGGGGCGAATGCCTGCCTTAACTGATTATATCGCCTACGGTCCGGGCCGGAGGTATCTTCGGCCAAAACCCTGTTAAACACTCGCATTTTGTTAAGCTCCTGCTGGATCAGAAACAGCTCATTCAAAAATTCAGGACCCGGCAATGGTGGATATGACCATGTAGGTAACTGTTTATCGATTCTCAATCCGGCCCAGCTTGTGTATCTGATTTTATTATTACCCATTAACTCACAGTCTTCTTCCCACATTCGGCGTAACTCAGCATCTACAGTAGCGGCCAGAGGAATTATGTTATTCACATAATCAGGCGAATACCGGTAGGCGTTTGCAAAGGCAACCTGAGCCTCACAGACCCTGCCGCAATCGGTCAGATTATGTCCCCTGCATACTAAAAAGAACGATAAGGCATCGGCGGCACTGAAAGATTTAAGGTATCGACCTCTTTTCAATTCGAGGTCGCTGAGTTTCCTGGGACGTTCCTTATATTCATCATCAGGCGGGGTTTGGACTCCGGGACACGCTACTTCGATGTTAAAACGCTCGCCCGTTTCGTCATCCTCCCATCGAATGAAAAGGTGAAGGCCGGTCTCAACAAGCTTCAATGGATAGCCCAGGCGCCTGCCAACGGCAGCACACAAAACAGGCAATGAAACACAACTGCCTTCTCGTTTTGGCCCCAAGAGGCCATGTATAAAAATCTGTGAGCTGTCTGAGTAATCCATACTCTCCATATTCTCGAGGTTATAGTGAATCTTGAATAAGTGCTTTAGCCCATAACACATTGTGACGGCACGAAACATATTCTCTGAATTGTCATATTCCTTAGGATGCTCATGGTACTTATACAAGAGTTTTTCCACATCTTTTCCAACAGTCTCCGCCCATTCATCAAGCTGCCTTAGGTAGCTGTCAATATCGATACTTTCTGCTTCTTTCAATCCCTGAGTGCATAACAGATTCATAAGACCGATATCGACTTTTTCTAACTCTTCCGGAGGCAGGGCTAACAACTGATGAAGTGAGTGAATTTTCGAGGCTTCTAATTCTGAAAATTTTTGGTTTGCAATTTTCGCAGCATCTGTTGAATAGACAACAGTGCGAGTGCGTTCACCTCTTTTCCAGGGCTTTGACTCGATAACAAAAAAGAAAATTGCCGTAATGATTACTCCAAAGGCGAACGCTAAAAAATAACTGATAACAATGACAAAATGTTTGACCAACCACGCAGAAAATTTCCCCGGCTTTTTCTTGATTTTTCTCTTCTTTAAACGCATAGAAACACTCTAAAAATGTGAAATATCATATTGGAATACCACCCATCGTGCCAAAATCTTCTTAATTTATACCAAGTAAATCATAAACTTGTCCAGTATAAAATTCATCATAAAGCTCAATTTCAATCGTAATCGTAAAAAAACAGTTAAAAAACCATTCAAAATCCTGTGTTCCTTGGATCTTCTATCATTGAGTAGAAGCAACTCAAGGAAGTCAATATGGTCTCGGATTACAGCAATCGGAGAACTTTAATCATGTCTTTTTGCTTTTCCAATGCAGAAGACCTTCTCTGGTTCCAGCCAAACCTCAATATTTCCATAGCCACTTTCTCTGAGGATTGCCCCAACATCTTCAGGTTCCCTGTACACGAGGTTCCAGTTTCCGAGAACTTTCATTGTTGATTCAAGTCGGTGCCGTCTCATGTTGGCGATTAGGACGGTGCCGCCTGGAATAAGCGTTTCACTGACCTGCTTAAGTACCGACACGGCCGTTTCAAAATCGAAGTAGTCAAGTATGCCGGAGAGGATGCCAACGTGGTACTCAGCGTTCGTCGAGTTCATTCGCAGGACATTACCTTGAATATATCTGACACAGTTGCTCAATCCTTTTTGCAAAGCCAAGTCCCTTCCATGTTCGAGGGCACTGGGCTCCCTGTCTATACAGGTTGCCTTTACGGCCACCTTGTTTTTGAGTCTTTCCATGCAACCGAGAATCTCATATCCCGGCCCGGAGCCGAAATTTATCAAACTGACGGGATTGCTAATTTGGCTATATTGGTGAACGCACTTGTAGATTTCTTCTTGAAAAATCCGCAACCTGTTTCTTGTACCTTTGACAGAGGAGCTACTCAGAAATAAGTAGTCAAGTAGTTTGCGGGGCTCGTTTCGATAGATAATTTCCAAACAACGCCAACTGCCGGGTTGTTTCAGGGACTCGTCCACCAGATAACTCAGCCGCCGTGCAATGGGTCTGATTACTCCCGCGATCAGGTTGGCAGCAAGTCTCTTGTGCCTTTTGGTTTTCTTACCATTTCGTTTCCCACTCACAGTACGGGGCTCCCAACCTTATGCATCTGTTTTCCTTGAGTTTCGCGTGTTTGAGGCCCAGTTCCATTTCTCCGTGAGCGGCATACACACCCATGAACCACTTGCAGGCTACGGCCTCGTCTCCGAACATCCTCACTCCGTGCTCGATGACAGGATTGTCTCTCACGTGAATTATGATGTGGTGATGGCCGTCTCTGACATTGGCTCGCACGAACTCCAGCTTTCCAAATCCGATGAAGTCGAGCATGGCTATCACCGCCTGCTGGGTTGTCCACCCGCCTTGGAATTTCAACCCCATATACTTGACCATTTCCTTCGCTGC
>Ga0307443_1001896_pt1 | contig 12014 bp, 10 predicted proteins | sample SalMarSW160220MG_FD_202148 | JGI IMG/M metagenome (GOLD analysis project Ga0307443, IMG submission 202148) | Salt marsh sediment microbial communities from the Plum Island Ecosystem LTER, Massachusetts, United States - SW1601-220 | ecosystem: Environmental > Aquatic > Marine > Intertidal zone >... | reverse complement strand
CGTTGATTTTGACAACCGCCCAAGATCCCGAAAGCTCGCTATGCAGATATTGGGTGAGTAAGCAAAATTAGAGGATCAGATTTTCATTGTCATAAACTTAATAGGCAAAGGTGATGCGGCAACAATCTGATTGCACATTCTGACGGACTATTAATTCTCCCTTTTCGATTGCCTGAATGTCTTTCTTTTTCCTTGCCTGAGTTGTCAGTATGAGTGAAAACTGCTAGATTTATGCTATGTCTTACCATCGAATAGTGGCTAAATTCGGCACAAGCCTCCTTACCTCGGGCGCTGACCACCTCGACTTGCAAGTTATGTCAAGTTTGGTGGAGCAGATAGCCCGACTCCATGGCCAGGGGAAAGAGATAGTAATAATCTCTTCCGGAGCTATTGCCTCGGGAAGACAGAGGCTTAAAAAAGTTCCAGAACGCAAGAACACCCCTTTTAGACAAGTCCTGGCTTCGGTGGGCCAAAGCCACCTCATGTATACCTATGAACAACTTTTCAGCCAGTATGATATAACCGTAGCCCAGGCATTGCTCACGAAGGAAGACCTCTGTGACCGCAGTGGCTATCTTAATGCCCGTAATACCTTACTGGCTCTTATCGAGCTTGGCATAATCTGTATTGTCAATGAGAATGACATTGTCGCCATTGACGAGATTGAAGGGCTCAAATTCGGGGATAACGATAATCTTTCCGCCATGGTGGCTAACCTGGTTGATGCTGACCTTCTAGCACTGCTCACCGACATCGGAGGCTTATACATTGCCGACCCACGTTACAATCCCCAAGCTAAACTTATTCGCCGGGTGGACAAGATTGACGCCGAGGTTGAACGTATAGCTAGTAATACTGCCAGTCGCCAGGGGATTGGCGGCATGACGACCAAGATTGAAGCAGCCAGGCTAGCTACCTGTTCAGGAGTCAACGTAATCATCGCCGATGGACGAGAAACTGACATACTGGTGAGGATTAGCCAGGGAGAAGACACAGGCACTTTCTTTCCTGCGCAGGTGAATAAGATGGAGAGCAAAAAAAGGTGGATGCTCAGCGGGCTGGCTTCCAAAGGCAAGGTCACGGTGGACAAAGGTGCTGTCTTAGCCCTCAAGGAGCAAAATAAGAGCCTGCTCCCTGCGGGGATTATGAAAGCCGAGGGGGAGTTTCATCGCGGCGATATTGTGGATATCCTGGACGAGAGGGGCAAACGCATTGGCTGTGGTATTTCCAACTATAGCTCTTCTGATTTAGCTATCATCGGAGGGAAACATTCCGATGAAATCTTCAGCCTCCTCGGCTACGATTATGGCGACGAAGTGGTTCACAGGAATAATATGGTGTTGGTGTGAAGAAACTAACAATGGCTAAATAATATATAAAAAGGCAATTATCCCCTTGAAACAAGTAAAGGGTGAAATTAAAATGTCTAAAAAATTAAGAGAACTTGACAAGCGAATACTTTGTGTTTTATATTTTTACACTATATTGACATTTACTGACATTGGTTATACTCTATAGTATAGTTATTTTGCATTTTTAATGTTCATATTGCTGAAAAGAAAAATTAAAAGGAATGTTATACTTTTGTGAGCTATTCATCCGTAGTGCAGACTGAACTATAATGGATTGTTCTAGCGTATTTAACCCCTTTTTAATTATTGTAAGGAGGGATACTATCTATGATTAGAGTAGCTATTTTAGGAGCAAAGGGATATGTCGCCGAGGAACTTATTCGATTACTTCTAGGACATTCTGAGGCAGAGATTCACAGTCTTTTCTCAGAATCGGAAAAGGAAGCTAAAGACATAAGCGATATATTCCCGGAGTTCAGGAAGCAGTTAAGTATGCCCGTTAGCAATAAGCCCGATAATAATCTCAAATCTTGTGATATTGCATTCGTTTCAAAGCCCGATTTCCAATCTGAGAAATGGATCCCAGATTTACTTGGTTATGGTATGCGGGTTATTGACCTTAGTGCAGCTTATCGCCACTCCAAAGATAAGGCTGTTTATGGCTTAACAGAGCTTTACCGAGAAGATATAAAAGGTGCTAAACTTGTTGCTAATCCTGGATGTTATCCCACTAATGTTATTTTAGCCTGTGCCCCTCTTCTAAGAAGTGGTCTAGTTGATCCTAGTGACATTATTGTAGATTCATATTCAGGGATATCAGGTGCTGGCGCCCATAATAAAGAGGAAACCTATCTTTATTGTGAGCGTGATGAGAACATTGTTGCGTATAGGGTCTTAGGGCATCAAGATGTTCCTGAGATGGAGCAAGAATTGGGAATCTTAGCAGGGACAGATGTTACTATTACCTTTGTTCCTCACTTAGCTCCTCTGAAACGGGGGATTATGAGCACCATATACCTAAAGCCTAAAGAGAGAGTAAAAATTACCTTGTCACATCTATATGATATTTATCATAGTGCCTATACGGGAGAGCATTTTATCCGTGTCATGAAGGAAGGAGAACCCCCAGCACTTCAAAATGTTGTGGGCGCTAATTTTTGTGATATCGGATTGTTTTTCAGCGAGAAGTTAAGACGCATTGTAGTTATGTCTGCTACAGATAATCTGGTCAAAGGGGCAGCGGGACAAGCTATTCAAAATATGAATGTAATGTATGGTTTCAAAGAGACAACTGCATTGTTAGGCATCAACTCAAGGGTACATGCATCGATAAACCAAGCTGAGTTAGGTTACTCTGGTGTTCCTGTTTTCTTATCATCAAGCTAATATGTGAACTTAGCATGAAAGTCGAGAAAATAAAACTGCTAGTGCCAAAAAGACCATTTGCAAAAAGTGATTTAGAAGTTGTTCTCAAAGCTGCTACTAAGCCCTTGAAGCAGGAACAAGGCGAGAAAGGATCTGAAGAAATATCGGAGTCTCATCATCCCGATGATTCCACCTAAAGCTATAGGAATTGATGTAATCTTGTAGATATTTAGCACCAACCGCGCGGTGAACTCCATCAAGCCCCCTTTTTACTAGACTCCAAAATCCATCAATGGTATTTGTATGAGCATTGCCTTGAACATATACTTTGGCTGCATGATGGACTCGCCTATGCTGATAGCCCATTTTAGGAATCGAGTCATAGATAGGAAACTCATCAGTATAGATAACACTACCAGCTAGAACCTTCTCTTTGACTCTTGGAAGCACAGTGCTAGCTTGTACGTTGGGGACTACAGTAGCAATTACCTTACCATTGCGCTCTGTCATGCCAAACACAGGGGTTTTGCCTTCAGCGCCTCTACCACGTTTACCTCTTCGTTTACCACCAAAGTAACTTTCGTCTATTTCCACCTCATTTAAGAGGCTCATAACCTCCTCATTCAGCGTGGAGCGAATTTGTGTAAACATACGCCAAGCAGTTTTGTAGGTAACTCCTAATTCTCGTTGAAGTTGCTTGGCAGATATACCACATCGAGTAGAAGCCATAAGGAACATAGCGTGAAACCACAGACGAAGGGGTGTTGCAGAGTGCTCAAGGATAGTGCCTGCCATTGGATAAATATGCTTGCCACAAAAGTCGCAAGCATAGGCTGAGCGGTTACTTACCTTGTGGTGTTTGGTTATTCGTTGACACTTCTTGCAATAAATTCCATCAGGCCAGCGATTACTCTTGAGCCACTCAAGGCAAGCATCATCGGAGGGAAACATTCCGATAGAATCTTCAGCCTCCTCGGCTACGATTATGGCGACGAAGCGGTTCACAGGAATAATATGGTGATGCTATAAGGAAACTAACAATGGGTAAATAGCATATAAAAAATTGGCTCTCGGCAGTAGGATCCCACGCCTCTACAGACGCTGCCATCTTTATCAGATGACCAACCGTTTTCCAGGAGCTTTTCTTACTACCACCAAATTTATAGTAAAATGTTATAGTTTTGTCAATGTCTAATTGGCATTTGCAAGGAGGTGGGGTTAGACATCGGCGATAACTAAAACCATAAATAGAGGAGCGAAATTATGGAATCAGCCGTAAAAGAGCTAGAAGAAAAAGGGAGAGCAGCTAAGGCAGCATCGAGGAAGCTGCCTTTTCTTTCCACCGCGGTTAAGAATAAGGCGTTGCTCAATATCGCTGAAGCTCTTATTGACAAAAGGGACGAAATCCTGGCTGCTAACAAGATCGATTACGCGGAGGCTAAGGCTTCAGGGATGAGCGAAGCCATGCTTGACAGGCTTATGCTTTCGCCATCTCGCCTTGAAGGTATAGCCCAGGACACTAAAACCGTGGCGGCGCTGCCCGACCCCGTAGGCGAGGTGCTTGAGATGCGAACTCTACCCAATGGTTTGCAGATAAGCAAGAAGCGAGTCCCCTTGGGAGTTATCGGTGCGATATACGAGAGCCGCCCCAATGTTACCATAGACATATCAAGCCTGTGCCTTAAATCAGGCAATGCCGTCATCCTTCGGGGTGGCAAGGAAGCCATAAATTCCAACGCTGCCTTAGCCAGGGTAGCCCAGGATGCCTGCCACCAGGCCGGAGTGCCCCAGGGAGCCATCCAACTTATTGAGTCCACAGAACGGACTTTAGTGAACCATATGCTTCAGATGAAGGGAATCATTGACCTGATGATTCCTCGTGGCGGCGCTGGCTTGATAAAGCTTGTCTCAGAAAATGCCGCTATGGCGGTAGTTACCGGTGGCATAGGTGTTTGCCATACTTACGTGGATAAGAGTGCTGACCTGAATAAGGCGGTCGACATCGCCTCCAATGCCAAAGTCCAGCGTCCTACCGTGTGCAATGCTCTCGATTGCATCTTGGTTCATAATCAGATTGCTCAAGCTTACCTGCCTGCTATTGCCCAAGAGTGGGCCAAAGCCGGGGTGGAAATGCACTGCGACAAGCGAGCTATGGCCATACTTAAGACCATTCCGTCCCTGAAGCTAGTCCCGGCTGTCGATGAAGACTGGGGGAAGGAATACTTGTCGCTGAAAGCAGCTATCAAGGTGGTTAACTCGCTGGACGAAGCCTTGGAGCACATTGAGAAATATGGCTCGGGGCACTCCGAAGCTATCGTTACCGAAGACCATTCGGCAGCAACGCGCTTTCTTAACGAAGTGGATGCCGCCTGTGTTTATGCCAATGCCAGCACTCGCTTCACCGATGGGAGCCAGTTTGGGTTAGGTGCCGAGATAGGCATAAGCACCCAAAAATTTCACGCCCGTGGTCCTATGGCTTTGAAAGAGCTAACCAGCTACAAGTGGATTATTCAGGGCACCGGTCAGGTCCGCCCCTAGCCTTCGCGTCATTAAGGATGAAAACACATCACGAGACTGAGCCGTGTATTCTCAAGAGTTCGGCTCGGGAGAGCCAAACCGCTTTAACTTGCAAGGTCTTGCGAGAGGTGGTATGCCTCTTAAGCCATGGGATACGTCGAGCCTGCCTTAGTGCGGTTATGTGGAGCCGCGCCAGCTTTATCCTCAGGGTGTTCGGCAAATCGATGACCTGGAATCCCAACCGTCTAGCATGAGCATGAAAGGCAGTCCATCCATACACTGCCACGACGCCACCATATTTCCCATCATCTATTTCTGTGGCCAGGAGTTGCAAGCCGTCCCTGAAGTAGTGGATGAGTCCCCCCGGGAAACCCCTTCTCCCTGACCCTGAGCTTGACCGCCGTCTCTTGGCAATCCAAGCATTATTCAAATGCAGCTTGACGACAGGGTCGCCCGGCCCGACCTCACAACCGTCCTCCAGCTTGATAGGACAGCCCTTGTGACGTCTTACCTCAACGCAGATGATGCTGTCTCTTTCCAGAGGCTTGATACCGAGGGCTACTGTATGAACTTTGTTTATGATGGGCAATATGGCCCGTATAATAGTTCTTAATAAAGAAGATGCCATGTATCACCTTGGGAACTCATTTTCACCGCTTGATCACGCAGCATCTGCAAGCATAACTTTCTGGACCAGCTGGCAATCCGGTCGCTAATAACTCACGGTTATTGTACTGACTGATTTACGTTGGAGATGATGTTCTTCCACTTACCCATATGACGGGAGCGGTCTTCCAGCGTGGTCACCAGTTCAACACGAATAGACGGGCAATCAACGCCCAGGGTATGCAACTTCCGTGTCATCTGTTCCCGGACGCTACTAGCTACGTGTTCATTCCCTTCCTCGAACATCAGCCGCAAGCAAATGCCGTCCGGTTCATGGACCACCTGGTACTGCCGTATATCAGCGAAGCTTTCGAGAACGTTCCAAAAATGGACAGGATGCACGGCAACCTGTCTCCCCACTCGACCTTGAAGGTAGAGAACATCGTCATTCCTCCCATTGATTGCAAGAATACGTCGGAATGGCTGGCCACACGGGCACGGCTCCGGAGCCAGTACCATCATATCGGATATTTCGTAGCGGATGACGGGCTGAGTGAAGCTGAAGAGACTGGTGAACAGAATCTTGTGTCCTAGAGTCCCGTCGGGCACATGGCAGTTGTTCTCATCTACTACCTCAACAATGCCCAAATCTTCGAAGATGTGCATCCCTTGGCCAGGGTTGCACTCCATAGCGCGGAGTCCCTCCTGAGTGCCATAGATGTCAAAGACAGAACTTTGCCATGCAGTCTGGAGTTGCTTCCTCAATTCGCTGGGCAGTGGTTCGCCACCGCCGGCGATAATAGAGGGATTGATATTCAAGCGCCCTTGAAGTTGTTCTGTCACAAGCAGTCCAAGCATGGATGGAAAACCTCGAAGCATGTGCGGTTGAAGGGAATTTAACCGCTGAACCAGCTCTTCGATAGGAGAAGTAGCCGGTAGCACGTAATAACGGTAAAGGCCGATATCCATGCTCAGGGGGAGGCGATAACTATCGTGCAGAGGACTGGGAGAGCCGATGGTAACAATCGTGGGGCGTCTCCTTGAGAAGGGAACCACTCCCATCATGGCTGCAATCCGCATACTTGCCGCCTCCTGAATACTCCACTCTTTTCGATTGAATACTACCACCGTTTTATGCCCGGAGCTACCCGCCGTAGTAAGCACACGATACTCGTTCAGGTAATACTCATCCCCGGAAACATGGGCCATATGTTCCTGTAGTTGGGAGAGGCGCAACCGAGGGTCAGTGACAATTTCGTCGAAGTGTTTCATGTAGATTTTTTTGTCCATGATAGGGAAGGCTTGGAGACTATAGGGTTGACTCACCCGGTATTTGCTGCATAACTCACGGTAAAAGGGAGAGCGTTGAGTTACCCAATCAAGAAGCTTGGCTAGCTGGCGCTGCTGTAATTCCTCAAGCCTAGCGCGGGGCCAGCACTCATGTTTGATTAACGCCTGGCGATAAGCGATGGCTCGGGCCAGGTCTCCCAAGCGACGCACCGTATGCGGCTCTTTCATCCAGCATTGTCCTCGAATTACCTTTAAGAGCCGTGTCCCCTCCACAGTTCCCAATCATTCATCGGCTCCGGGTAATCCTCGGTTTTCTAAAACTACATCGCATTACTAGGTATTTTGCATTATAAACTGGTCAATAATTGCTGTCAAGTGCGTCGGGAATTTTTGCATTGAGAAACACTATTACCAGGATAAGGGACTATCGGAGGAGCAGTCTGGGAAATAGAAAAAGCCTTCTCTTTAGCCCGGGTGGATAGCAAAAGCATTCCAGATAAGGAGACTTTGAGGACGAAGGGAGATTTGCCAAAAGCAGCAGGCTAGGAATATTTCCTGAGACTAATCCTCCTTCTTAGGAAAATCTGGTAAAGGACTGCCAAAATACACTTTGGTATGGGGCCAGGGTATTTCTATACCTTCGGCATCAAAGGCTTTCTTGATGCGAAGCCTCAACTCTCCCATTACTGCCCACTGCTCCATAGGTTTAACATCACCCAAAATCTTGATATCTATTCCGGAGTCGCCCAGATTATTAACCCTCAGCACCTGGGGAGGACTTTTGATTACTTTACGCCATTTTGCATCCTCAGCGAGTGCTTTGCCCACCCGGTTTATCACGCTTATGGCGTGGTCGAGGTCGGTGCCATATGCTACTGAGACATCGAGATTGACCCTGGCAAAGTGTCTGGTGAAGTTACTGGCCACCCTGATCTCCCCATTGGGTACATGGTGGACTATGCCATCCAGGTCACGGAGCACAGTCTTTCTCAAAGTTACTTCCTCCACCAGCCCAGCAACATCGGCTACCCTGGCTACATCACCCACCCTGTACTGGTTCTCCATGATAATGAACATGCCAGCAATGAGGTCTCTTATCAAGTACTGGGCGCCGAAGCCAATGGCTAGGCCGGCGATGCCGAGGCCAACCAGGACTGATGCAATAGGTACGCCCGCCTCGTCCAAGACCATCATTATAGCAACTATGACAATGAATACCCGCCCCACCCCAGTCAGGACACCTACAAGCGTGTCTCTCCTTTTCTTAATGCCTTCCTTGCTTTCACCCTTGGTCGTCGCCATGAGACGGCCCACAATAGTCGGGAGAAACTTATTTAAGGCGAACCATAGCACAGCTCCCACCACCACTATGATAAGGATGCGGATGCCATGGTCTATCAACCAGGTGACTACGGTGGCCCAACTCAATTCCGGCATTTGCTACCTCCGTTGCTCTACACTTTCTGCATAGACTAACTCTATATTATTTTAAACATAATGGAGCCCGCTGTATAGCCGCACTCCTTGAGAGCCTTGAGACTGAATCAGATGTCTTCCTACCCTTCAATAACCTCTTTGGTGCTGGGCACTCTGCCCAGGATGCGCTCGTCAATGCGCGTAGCTGTATCCAGGGCTCGGGCCAGGGCTTTGAATAGGGCTTCGGCTTTGTGGTGGTCGTTGATGCCGCTGAGCACTTTGGCGTAGAGGTTAATTTTAGCTTCGGAAGCAAGGGAGACCAGAAAATGGCGGACTAAATCAGCGTCCAGGTCCCCTATGCTGGCTTCTTTAAAGTCTGCCTCGATTACACTGTAGACCCTGCCTCCAATATCCACTGCTACCTCTGCCAGAGCTTCATCCATAGGCACGATAGCATGGGCCATGCGAACAATGCCCTGCTTTTTTCCCAGCGCCTGGTTAAAAGCCTTGCCCAGCGAAATAGCTACATCCTCCACCACGTGGTGCTGGTCAGGACCAGAGGCTGATATTTTTATGTCAAATATTCCGTGCTGAGCTAGCTGGCTAAGGAGGTGGTCGAACATCCTTATGCCAGTGGTGATTTGAAATTGTCCGCTGCCGTCAATGTTGAGCTCCACCCTAACATTCGTTTCGGCAGTCTCACGGGCAACTGTTGCTTTTCTTTCAGTCATATTTAACCTCCTTTAATGCCTTAACCAGAGCATCGGTATCCTCAGGTCTGCCCACGCTAATTCGCAGACAGTCTTTCAATCTAGGAGTATCGAAATAGCGCACAAAGATGCCTTTCTTCCGCAGTTGTTGCCAGATTTCCTTGGCCTTTCCTTCGGGCAGGGAACAGAGGATAAAGTTTCCCCGGGAGGGGTAAGGCTTTAGCCAATCCAGTTCCTTCAGTTTGCCAAATAATCGCTCGCGTTCCATAACTATCTTGGTAACATTAGCACGAAGATACTCTATATCTGCCAGGGAAGCTAGCACCGCAGCTTGGGCTGCGGCATTGGCATTATAGGGCTGCTTAATCTTCATCAGGTAACCAGCAATTTCTACGGGGAAAAAGCCGTAGCCTATCCTTAAGCCGGCTAGCCCGGCCCATTTGCTGAAGGTGCGCAGGACTATCAGGTTAGGGTAAGCAGGCACTACGTTAGCCACTGTCACATTACTGAATTCAAAATAGGCTTCATCCACAACAACAATTTTTCCAGTCCCAACAAGCTCCATAATTTGCTTCTCGGTGGTGGTGTCGCCGGTGGGATTATTGGGCGAGGCGACAAAGATGACCTTTGTTTTTCCGGTCAATGCTCTCTTTATACCGACCATATCAAGGGCAAAATCTTCGGTTCGTGGCACATCGACTACCCTGCCTCCACAAACATCGGTGCTAAAGGGGTACATACCGAATGTTGGTGGACAATTGATAACTTCGTCTCCGGGCTTGAGGAAAAGCCTGAGGGTAAGGTCAATAAGTTCATCGCTGCCCATGCCGCAAACAATGTGCTGGCGGCCCAGGCCAGTATATTTCTCTAAAGCCTTCCGTAGCTCTCTTTGCTCTGGGTCGGGGTAATTATGATAATAGGGATAAGTAGCTAGAGCTTGATAGACCTTTGGGGAACATCCATAAGGATTCTCGTTACCATCAAGCTTTATTATTTTACTCGAAGGCAATTCAGCTCGTTGGCTCAGAATTTCCGTAGGCTCGATTGGGGTGTAACTCTTCATGGTCACGAGCTCAGGCCTTATAAGTTTTTCGATGTTCATTTCAGCCTTCTTTCTACAGCCTGGGCATGGGCATCGAGCCCTTCAGCTTCAGCTATTACCACAGCGGCTTGGCCCAGCTCTCGCATGGCAGGCTCATCCAAGGCGATGATATTGGTAACCTTGAGGAAGTCCATAACACCCAGAGGAGAACCAAAACGAGCGCTGCCCCCAGTGGGCAATACATGGCTGGGACCGGCAACATAATCGCCTAGAATGACAGGCGAATTCTCGCCTATGAAAATACAGCCGGCATTGCGAATTTTGGGGATTAAAGTTGAAGCGTCGGATGCCATAATGGAGAGGTGCTCCGGAGCGAAGAGATTGACCAACTCCACTGCTTGGGCCATGTCATCGACAAGCACAAGCATTCCCGCATCAACAGCCGTTCCAGCAGTGGAGCGCCGCTTTAATTTCCCCAGTTGTATCTCAATTTCCTTGTCTACCTGGTCAGCCAGGTCAGCCGAAGTGGTGATTAAAATTACTGAAGCCAAGGGGTCATGTTCAGCTTGGGCCAGAAGGTCGGCGGCACAAAGGGTGGGTTTGGCTTTCTCATCGGCTACAATTACTATCTCGCTGGGACCTTCGAGTCCATCGAGGCCCACTGTGCCATAAACCATTTTCTTAGCCAGGGTCACAAAGATGTTCCCCGGACCGCAAATCTTATCCACTCTGGGTATCGACTGGGTACCAAAAGCCAATGCCGCAATAGCCTGAGCGCCGCCAATTTTAAAAATATGGTTGACCTTGGCAATGTCGGCAGCTACCAACGTGGGTGCCGGAATCCTGCCATCCTTGGCAGGCGGCGAAACCATAATGATTTCCTCAACACCAGCCACTTTGGCTGGTATGGCCATCATCAGCACCGTGGATGGGTAGGCAGCAGTGCCGCCAGGCACATATAGGCCAACCATTTGTAAGGGCAGAACCTGTTGCCTTAAGTGCTTGTCGATGGGGATTAGGCCGGCTTTGTGTCCACAGGCAAGATGGAAGTCCCGTATTCTTCTGGCTGCGAATTCAAGGGCCGAGACAAGTTTCTTGTCTATCGTGTCATAAGCGGCAACAACTTCCTGTCTGTCTACTTCCAGGGAATCCAGTCGGACTCCATCCAGTTTTTCGGTGTAATCAAAGAGGGCTTTATCACCTTTGCCCCGAACTTCGCCGATGATACGGTCGACCACTTCTTGAACTGAAAGCTCTTCGCCAAAGACTTGCTTTATTTGAGCTCCTAGTCTCGGTGGCGTGGTGAAATGCTCCCAGAAATTTTCCCTGGTCAGTAACTGTCTTGCTTTATTAAATCCTTTGACTCTTTTCACGATAATCCTACCCGCTGCGGGGATTGCTTCGTCACTTTGCTCCTCGCAATGACGAGGGGAAAAGGCTCGCAATGACAAAAAAGAAGACCTGTCACAATAGCCCCGCTCGCAATTTCTGTGTAAGGAAATCCATTTTCTCTTTTTTATCGGAAGATGCAAGACTATCTTTGTTCGCAATTAGACAAGCCGAAGACCGGAAGAGCACATCAATAATCTTTAATTTGTGCTGCTTGAGGGTCTTCCCTGTCTGGACATTATCAATAAGCATATCGGCATCCTCGGGTAAAAAAGCCTCGCTCGCCCCCCAGGTTGGAATTAGCTTGTATGGGTTAATGTGATTGTC
>Ga0307443_1001892_pt1 | contig 12024 bp, 11 predicted proteins | sample SalMarSW160220MG_FD_202148 | JGI IMG/M metagenome (GOLD analysis project Ga0307443, IMG submission 202148) | Salt marsh sediment microbial communities from the Plum Island Ecosystem LTER, Massachusetts, United States - SW1601-220 | ecosystem: Environmental > Aquatic > Marine > Intertidal zone >... | reverse complement strand
GCTTGTTTGAGCAAAGAAGATGCTTTTCGGAGAGAGAAGTATCTGAAAACAGGAATGGGGAAGCGATATTTGAAAAATCGTTTGAAAGAGGGTCTAACGGGGTGAACAAATTGAGCCAGGCGCAATCGAGTTTGCTACCCGGTGCTTGAAGGTAGCTAGAAAACTGCACATTTCGCTACATTGTGTAAGGAAAGATTTGTGTGGCTGCCAATGTGTCACAAGTTACTTTTTGCTAAGGCACCAGAATAACCACGTGGGTAAGATATTGGGTAAGGAGTCGGCCTTCTCTTCAAGCTTGTACACTCTCCCCCGATACCAATCTAGCTTCCCCAAGCCTTCTTCTTTTGTCTACACACTATCCTCGGGCAAATCTCCTTGGATCTGTCTCGATATCAACAATAACCGGTTTCTTTAATGAAAGTGCCTTTCCAACAGCCCTCTCTAGTTCTTTGGGATCCCTGACTACGATTCCAATACCACCACAATTTTGCGCATATTGGGCAAAATCACAGTTGTGTAGTTCTGTCTGCCAATTTGGATAGTTCTCAACTTTTTGCTCCTGCAGTATCATTCCAAGCTGCTTATTGTTAAGCAGGAAGACCTTAACTGGTAGCTTGTATTTGACGGCTGTGAGGAAATCACCCATAACCATAGAGAACCCACCATCTCCTGTAATGCAAACAACCTGTTTATCTGGATAAGCTAGCTGGGCCACCATGGCACCTGGCAACCCAGTTCCCATTGAAGCCAAATAGCCAGACATCACCATCTGCTGAGTATGCTTCATGAAGAAGTTCCTACCAAACCACCAGCCATTTTCGCCAACATCTAGAGAGATGATGGCATCACTCGCTATTGCGTCATTTAGTACCTTGATTATATATTGCGGTCTTATCGGCATCTGAGATGAATCCGCTTCTTGCATCACTGAACTGACCCATTCTTTCTTTAATCTGACTATCTCAGAATGATAGTCATCGTTCTTTTTTTCTTCTACAGCTTCGGTAAGCTTAGGTAGTATCTCAGAGCTGTTACCCCACAGTCCAACTTCCACTGGGTGATTCTTAGCTATCATCATTGGGTTAATATCTATCTGTATCATTTTCATCGGAGGGATTTGAGTCATATCTGAAAATGAAGATCCAATTACAATCAATAAATCACTTTGTCGCACAAGTCTGGCAGCAGCTGTTGACCCAATTGTGCCATGGCTACCAACATAGAGTTCATTATCTTCATCAATAACCCCCTTTCCTCGGAAGGTTGTCACAATGGGCGAAGTAATTTTTTCAGCAAATCTCAGTAATTTGCCACCCTGGCCCAACGCGCCGAATCCAGAAATTATCACAGGTCTTGTTGCCTTATCAACTATAGATGCAGCTTTTCTAATAAGATGTTCACACTGCAAGATATTACTGTTGGGGATTCTACCTTCCATTGGCATAACACTAGCGTTACACGGTAATTTCTGTATATCATTGGGTACACTAATATGGGAAACACCTCTATCAATCAATGCATGTTTAATTGCTAGAGTTGTTAAACTTGTTGTTTGGTCTTCTGACATCAATATATGATTAAAGACACAAATGGGTTCAAAAAAAGAATGCTGGTCGATTTCCTGGAATGATCCCGGTCCTATTAACTGTCTCTTTACTAGTCCGGTCAAAGCGAGAACTGGAGCGTGATCTAACTTGGCATCGTATAAGCCGGTTGCCAGATTAGTTGCGCCTGGTCCAGCTACAGTTAAACACGCGGCTATATGTCCTGTAAGCTTACCGTAGGCAGATGCCATAAATGCAGCTGTTTGCTCGTGTCGTACTTGTATGTATTTCAGCTTCGTGTTCTTGCGTAGGGCATCGACTAGCCCCAGCGAAGATGTGCCTGGTATGCCAAAGACGTATTTGATACCCCACTCAGCCATTTGCTCTACCAAAACATCAGAAACAGTCCTTTCTTTTCTTGCTATCTCCTCGCGTTTCTCTGATAACAGGATAAAAGCCCTTTTCGGCGCATTGCATACTGGGCATGTCCAATTACCTGGTAATTCTGAAAATTTCTTGCCCTCATTTTCTTCGTCATAGATATAGTTACAGACTGTGCATCTTAACTTTTTCATTATTGAACCTCTTTCGGTCAGCGATATTATACATCCTAGAAATTCGAATGGGAACAAAGAGACCAACAATTCGTCAGATTGTTATTTGAAGGCACATTAACCGTCAGCGCTGTTTATCCCCGGGAAATCATAAAAAGTGCCATCAAGCATAACGCCGCCGCTTTAATCTTCGCCCATAACCACCCTGCTGGAGATCCCGCGCCCAGCGATAATGACAAGCAGATAACCAGGGATTTGGTCTTCGCCGGAAATTTGATGCAGATGAAGGTGCTGGACCATATTATTATCGGTGATAACTGCTATTTCAGCTTCGCCGACGAAGGACTGATTGAGAAATACGACGCGGACTTCCTGGGACTTAGAAAGTAAGCAAATATCTAACCCCTAATTTACGATTTAACATTGGGGCTTACTATGGAGCGCCCAAGCCAGAGCGAAATTGAGTTTGTTACCCGGTGCTTGAAGGCAACTGGAAAACTGCACATTTCGGCAAGTTGTTGTATTTGCCCTTCTCACCTCTGAGAATCAAGAACCTTCGTAACTATGCGCACGCCTGGCGCCCTACAGCAATGACCTCGGACGCAGCTTAAATCCCCTTTCGAGGATTAGTTCCTTTCCTACAGATCGCTTCTATCTGCTCACCAAGCAACCACAGAACTTGTTTCAATCCCCTTTCGAGGATTAGCTCTTTTCCTACGGCAGAAATATTCAAGGATTTCAAACACGAATACAAGTCTCAATCCCCTTTCGAGGATTAGATTCTTTCCGACAAGGGCTAAATGACCCTTATTAAGTTATTAAAGAAGGAGGGTTTCAATCCCCTTTCGAGGATTAGCTCCTTTCCGACCAGTGACCTTGTTGGGTGCGGTCGCCTGGATTGGGGGGCAAGGGTTTCAATCCCCTTTCGAGGATTAGGTTCTTTCCGACTCAAAGAGAGGTTAGAGAAATGAGTGAAAGGTTATTGGTTTCAATCCCCTTTCGAGGATTAGCTCCTTTCCTACTTGGAAGGAAACCCTCAAGGCAGTAGGGGAATGGCTGTCTCAATCCCCTTTCGAGGATTAGCTTCTTTCCTACCAGCTCTAGCACTCTGTAAAGCAATAGAGAAACTAATAGAGTTTCAATCCCCTTCCGAGGATTAGCTCCTTTCCTACAGGAGGGCAATAATGGAAGCTAAAGATACAGTAATGACGTCTCAATCCCCTTTCGAGGATTAGCTCCTTTCCTACAATACACAGGCTTAAAGGACAAGAACGGCAAGGAAATCTAGTCTCAATCCCCTTTCGAGGATTAGCACCTTTCCTGCCAGTAATCAGAGCAATACAGAGCTGATGTGGATTTATACGCTTCAATCCCCTTTCGAGGATTAGGCTCTTTCCGACTTGCTCAAGCCCAAGCTGAAATCTCCTTCAAGGCAGGGATAAAGTTTCAATCCCCTTTCGAGGATTAGGTTCTTTCCGACAACCAGCTTTGTTTTCTGAATATATTTTCCGAGCGGGTTTTCGTTTGTGTCCTCTATCGGGCTGATAACTATTCTATTGTTAAGGTGCAGATAGCGAGGGGGTTACACAGCGAAGTAAAGCTGTGTTTGCGTCACCGACAGACCGTTGATGACCTCCACCTTGGGCAGACACTCCACACACAGGTGATAATAACGCACTGAGTCCTCGTCTCTCAATACCTTTATCAGCTTTTGCCTTAACTTTTGAAGGTGCTTTGGCTGGAGGTCACACTCAAAGACGCTCTTTTGGACTCTAGTGCCAAACCCCTCTAAGATTTTGCCCACCTTATTCCGTCTTCGGTCGCTGCGTATATCATAGCAGACAACAACAAACATCTCTAATCACCTTACCAAAAATGGCTTATAGGTTGGCTCTTGTTAAGGTAGTGGATAACAGGCGTAGTCAGATTAATATTGCCCAGGATAACCACCTGCTCCACCTTAATAGCTGGAATTTTGTCCAGCACTTTCCCCTCCTTGGTGATGGTGAAAATTTCACTATCCTTATGGAGAGTAGAACCCTGGTCTAGAAGATAGAGGACAGGCATGGGCAACCATTCTAGGTTTTAGGAATGGGAAATTGAGGGAAGGTGGGCAATTCGGCTTGGTCAGTGTCACTGAACTCGAGGAGCATTTGCCACAATTGGCAAAAGGTATCTTGCCCTACGGGGCTAAAACCATGGGCTAAAATTGAGCTATTTCGGGCAGAAAGAAGACCCTGCAAATGTTTTTCCTGGGCAAGGTAACGCTTCCCCAGCTCATCACCCAACTCGTTTAATAATCGGTAACAGGCTTGGGAAGGTAACTTGAGTTTTCTTAAAGAAAGGTCTGAGTATTTACGGCAAAAGTCATCTCTTATTGCTTCTGGAATATCATTCTCGCCAGCTTTACTGGCCTCTATGTTGTAAGCAGACTTTAACCTAAGCTGAGCCAGCAACTCAAAGCCACGGTAAAGACGAGCTACCCCATCGTCATACTTTCCCTCCACGTCTCGGCGTTTTGCGTTAGCCAGGAGGTCAAGCAAATGATAATGGCAAGCTTCTTTAAAGTTCCCCGATTCTTGCTTAAAAGCCTCAAGAAAAGTCAAATTGTTCTTCACCAAGCCTGCTAAGCTGTGAGCTTCAGCGTCATTGCTGATAGCGGCATAGTCTTCCAGATCACTGAAGCCTTTACCCAAAAGAGAGCTTACCTCTTTGTGTTTGAATTTATCCCATGCCCAATAGGCTTTCGCCAACTCCTGTAATATTTCAAGATAACGCTTCAACCCGGGCTTCTGCGTTCTTGAGATAGCAGCGCTAAAAGAATCTATGGCAGCTTCGAACTGGAACCTATTGAACATTAAGGCAGCTCTCTTTCTATCATCGATAGCCAAAATTTCCCAGGGATTAGCTTGTGTAAAAACCTGCTCAGCCCCAGTAATTACTGTTCCCAACCCTTCCTTATTTCTTTGGCCCCCGCCTATATAACTAAGCTGGTAATTTCTGCTCACAGCCAGAAGGGCTAGAGCCGCCGACATCACCTTTGTACCGCCGGTGAAATCCACAACTATATCTTGTGGCGATATACCTTCTTTTTCCAAAAAATCACAGCAGACCAAAGCTTTTTCATAGCAGTGGGTGGTATCGTTGATATCATCAATAATGACCTTGTAATCCTTGAAGTTAAGACCAATGGCTTTCTTCTTTATCTCAGACACAAGGTCAATGCTTCCCTGAGAGGCAAGGAAACAGACGGCTTTTGGCTTGTGCTCTTGCAGGGAGCGTATCAAGGGCTCAGGTGTTCCCCCAACAGACAAAAGCAAACCCTGTGCCATTTTACTTTATTCTCCTTGTCTGCCCCATGCCCATGGTAGTTTTGGCGCCTGTGCCACAATAAAAGGCGAAGTCAGCCAAAGCGTTTATTGTCTTAAGAGAATCTTCGTCAAAATCAGAAGGCAACTCAAAGGTGCACTCGCCTTCAAAGCCTATCTCCTGGTAGGAGCTGAAGTGCATTATATGGGTATTGAGCTTGTAGCGCGCCACTATGATTTTTCCCAAAAGCTCAGCCGTATGTTCATCGACCTTGATGGGTGAAAAGTGCTGCCACTTGCTCAGGTAGCTACCAAATGCCAGCGACGCTTCAGGAAACAGCACATTCCTCTTGCCCCCGGAGCGAAACGCAGTGGGTGACAGGAACTGCAGGCTAATTTTCCTCACGGGCTGCGATTCAGTAAAGAGCTCCTGGTAGCTCTGGTGACGACAAAACAGCGAATCTTCATGCCGCAATATTACATGGTCGATGTGAAAGACTGCAGACTCCAGGCGTAGAAGCTGGCTTGCAGCTTTAAGCGTGGCGTCCATAAAGTATGCGAAAACGTCCTCTCTCAAGAAGGTTAGCCTTATAAAATATTCATAGCCGCCGATGATTTTCAAGTTCTTCACTGCTCGCTGGAATTTTCCCTGCAGGGGTGATATGGTGAACGGTTTTATTGAATCAGAGGCGTGCAGCTCGTCAGCCATACTGAGATTGGAGCGGCGCATAAGCGCCAGAAACAGACCGTAGGCATGATGACCCTGTGTGGGCGAGATGATGGCATCGCCATTCGCTTTGAGCTTCAGCAGTACTGCATAGAGAGCCGTCATGTTATTTGTGCTTACGTGGTATTCTCCTGCCTAGGGATAACCATCGGCACCGGCAAAGCAAAAGCATACTGGACAGCCTGGTGATATGCAGGATTTAAGTTCCTGACTAGGCAACCATAGTAGTCTCGAGGAGGTGAATCAAGGAAAGTCGAGCCCGCTTCCAGCATTAGCAATGGTTTCTTGAAGGCATTATCTTCCGAGGCCCACTCCTCGCCCATCCTGCCGTATTTGACTATCATGTTCCAGCATCCCTTGATAGGGTCGTTGTGTGCAGGCACGAAGTTGGACAGCGTGACAAAGCCGTTCCCCTTTTGAGGTTGGTTGAATCCATCGAAGGTGTCAAATGACATAGATTCTATCTGTCCATAGCCTACTGACTTGCGCTTGCCATAGCCGGTGTCAGCAATATAATGGAAAAGCTTTTTTGCTGTATCAACAAAATCGGCTGACACCTTGAGATATACGGTGATTTCCGGCCAGTAATGCTCTTCGAAATTGTACAGTGGATGGTCCTCATCTGTGGTACTGGTGAGCCTGTTGAGTTGGTTCTTCAACGTGATGCGCACGGTTTCTCCTGACTTCGCCTCTGGCGATGGAACAACCGCTTCACCGTTGATAGCACGGCTGAATTCTGCCCATGTAGCGTACCTGCTACCCCTTGCCTGCTTGTATTGGCGGAATTTTTTCCTTTGTTCTTCCAGGGGCAGGGTTCTTTCAATACTGGGGGGAGGCATCAGTGGATTCGGCAGGAATTCTCCCGGAAAACCATTGGACACGAGCAATGGTGGCATCCCATCATCATAGAGCCTCAAAAAGTCCTTGAGTTCATCTTCGCCGTGGAGGTATCGCATTCCCCAGCACAGGTGCCCGAATAACGTATCCGATTGCCAGGCTGAAGCGACCCAGCCCTTTAACTTGAATTTAGCCCTGAACCATTTCAAATGTCTTTGACCTCGATGTCTTTCACTTCCACCCAGCCATACCCCCTCGTTCCTGAGCCGCCAACATAATCCTTATTTATGAGGTCAATGCCTTCCTTAACAAGCCCGGTAATTCTGGCTTCGCTGTCTCCTTCGAATATGCGCAGAGCAATACTCAGTTGAAACTCCGTTCCGGCATCGACTCGCTCCTGCGTACGCAAGCTACCCCTGTATGCCATGCCCGTCTTCCTATCAATCATAGTCTCGGTCTTGGTCTCCGTGAAATCCTTTCCTTCACTTCGAGCCGCTTCCCAATCCTTGAGCGACTTCTCCGAGAGAAAAGCGTCGCGCACTATGATTCTGGTAGGGCCAAGCTCATGCCTCATGTTCTTGTGCGGGCCAAAAATGGTACACACGGGGCAGGTATTGAGGTCGAGCCCACAACCACAGGGGTTGCCATCCTCTCCCCTCTTGTATTTGTATTCCAGCATAGACCTCAACTTTCCTTTCAGCGAGGATCCAGGAATATAGGGCCTGCCCTTAGAATCTTTGATAACAGTGCCCTCAGCCCCCCCTATAGCCATCCCTGCTTCTGTAGCTCCAATGTGTAGCCCCGTTTTACAAACAAGCGAAGCCGTGACCGAAACATGTTTCAAAAGCTTACGATTTGGTGCCATTCCTTACCTCCTTTATTATTTAACAACTTAATATTTTTTCGGGAAATAGGCTACCACACATTCAAAGTGTGGTATGAACCCTTTTATGAACGACTTCTGATCTCTCCTTGCCCATTTTACATTGTGCTCGATGAATTGCTTGAAAAGGGACGGGGCATTATCTTTCTTTACTGCATTTGCTGCATAGGCATCTAGTTGAAGTATGCGGCTTTGCAAGGCTGCGAAATCTTGGCCGGCACTGAGTTGCCCTTCGATTCGGCGCGCTTCGCCGAAGAAATTTCTTAGCTGCGCGGATTTCATCTCAGGCCTAGCGTTTGCCAGCTTTGTAGCTATATCCCTCGGCCATGCTATTATCACTTCAGGGAGGACATTGCCGTTTTCATCGAAGTAGCCGTTTTTCAGATAGTCTTCAGGCAGCCCGGGTTGTTGTTTCATCTCACCTCTCCTAGGCGGGGGAACTCCACCCCTTGACGGGAATTGCTGTCTGCCATGCTGGTAAGTCATCGCTCACCTCCTCGCCTGCTATATAGGCATAGGGTCGTTATCAGTCCAAGGTTATCCAAGACTGTCTTCTCATGGCCTCCCGGTGGCCATTTAAGCAATGCCGTAGTCCATTCGTAAAGTTCAGGCATTCTGTTGGGATCCAGATTTCGGGAGATGTTGTAAGCCAGCATGGGATGATACCTGAGCCCAAGGATATCACCTTTGCCGTTGTCATACTTGTGCCACATCTCACCGAAAGCCAGCATGTTGTATAGGAAAGCGGAAGGAACCCGGGATGGGTCTGCTGTAATCGGCCGCAGGAAGTCCCACTCCGCCTTGACCTTTGCCCAGTCAGACCACCTAAGCGTAGTTCCCAATATGGTTATGCTGGCTTTCCCTTCGCTATTTTTTGACTTTTTCAATTCTGCTTCAACCAGTTCAGCAGCCCTGGCTACAGGGTAATCGGGCTTGGTTATGGCGATGCCAGCTGACATAGTGAGCTGTGGATTCCCGGTGAACTCGGTGAAATCAGCCTGTATCCTGCCTGCCAAAGAGATGATTTCGTTCCATGGCCCAACGAAGAATAAATCGTCACCACCTGAAAAGACCGTGTAGCAGTTTTTGAATTCAGAATTCAGCAGGCTTTCCAGCCAGCCTGTAAAAAACATATCCAGAAGGCGACTGAGCGTTGCCTGACGAGATATGGTATCGAACGAGACACCCTTTCGTTTTAGACCAAAGATAAAAAGCTCTCCCAGTCGGTCGACATCGGCTTTCAAGAAGCCGAGAAGTTTCTGCCCGTCAGCCATGTTGGCGATTTCTCCGAAAGTCAGAACCCGGTCATCGCTTCGCGCTACATAGGTTGCCATGTATTTTGAGGCGGCAGCCCAGCTTGACAGTTCCATCAGGTCAGTATCGTTCAGTTTCATTGCCAGATAGGGCTTTTCGCCTATTGCAGGCCACCCCCCAATGGAGACAGAATAGCCTAAAATCGGCAATTTGCCGGCTCCGGGGTTATCGAAAAACCAGACGCAATTCGCCTTTGGTAAATATGACCCAATCTCACTTTGCCTGTTGCAGTCAACACAGACTGCACCATCAGCGGTAGCTATCTCGCCGGGGAATTTGTGACATGAGGTACAGGCGCTTCTACCCTCATAAGAAACGTCCACAACAAAATCATCTGCCCGCCACGAACCCTCTTCTTGTATGATGGCAGCAAATCGTCGCTGCTTCTTAAGGCCGAGGATGGTCTTGACGTCCGAAACGACGCTGCTGAAGCCGCTGTCCGGTTTGTCTGCAGGCTTGAAACCATCGTCCCCGAAAGGATGCCATGCCAGATTGAGGGCTAACTCTCCGTTCATTGTGTGCATGAACCACATATCGATTTCTTCTTGGATTTTCTCAAGAGTTGATACAACCTGGGGCAGGTTAGGCACCAGCAGATAGAAGTTGCCTCCTGAATTCATAAGCAGGTTCCACAGTGGCAACTTCAGGTTGTGCAAAACCTTGTGTGCTGCCACCTCACTGCAAAGCTGAACGAACAGGGAGCGTGCCCTGAGTTTGCGAGCAACTCCACCAGCAGCGCTGGTGATACCGAAGATGTACTGCTGTATGCCCGAGATATCGCCAGCCACCAGCAAAAAACGTGGCGTCTTAGTCCTCTTGACGGACTTCTCATCTAGTGAGTTTGTCTGCAAATGGTATTGGTACAAACAAGCGGCGATCGCTGCCGTAGTTTTCAGATGGTCAAATAACGATACATCAGGGACTTTCTCCTGTGTGTTACTTGGTATGCACCAGGTGTGTGTATATACCAGGTTGGTCAAATGGTTAGAAAGACATTCGAAGTCAAGGTTTCCGTTTCCGGAGTCTTTGATGAACTTACTGAAGCTGCGCCCAAATGATTCGAGTAGCTTGTTCATGTCTCCGGGCTGGTATTCCGCAAATTCCGCGCCGAAAATAGCAGGACGCATGTTTGTAGTAGTGGATGGGAGGGGATTGGGATGGAAACGGAGGCGCAAGCCGATATCAGTTTCTCTGTCAAGACGTTCAATGACCGAACATAGTGGCGTTGCCTTGTAGTCCTGATACTGTTCACTAGCCTCTCCGCGCTCCGAAGAAGCCAGATTGTCAGCTTTGCTTACCAACGTAGCCAGTGTCCTGGTGTGACCGTCCTCGATGCTTTGAACTAAGTATTCAGGCGGGAAAGCCCTACTGTTTTCATGGTGTTTCTGAACTAATTCCTTCAGCAGCGATACGTCTGCCATTGTTGAGAGGAGGCTGTCGTGGGCACTGATGAAAGTTGATGAAAACCCCGGATGCTGGCCCTTGTCCAGAATCTTGAAATCACCACGGCCCAGAAATTTACCTATGTCGTGTAAGAAGGCTGCAAGGATGACGGTTTGATATTCTTTTAGCATTGGACAAATTACAGCACTATATTATGGCAAGGAGATACTTGTTCCATGCCTTTGTATGGCAAAGCAACATACATCTCTATGGCCGGAACTGATATCTCTACGAATTCCAAGTTTTTCAGGATCACAAAAATATCTCTGGACTTTGAAAAGTCTGCGGAACATTCGTCAGGCTCACGCTCTGCACTATGCCAGTCTTTCTTCTCTATATACTCTATCACCTCAAGCACATGTTCCATCCCATCCCAAAATGGGTACAATCCAGATAGCATTTCACCGTATACTGAAATCAGTTTTTCGCTCTGTTCAGGGGCACTAGCAAGCGCTATCACGCAGCGACTCCGGTGCCTCTCTTTCACCTTCAACTCCCAAGCTTATGTAGTTGTGAAGAAAATGTCTACGTATCTCGTGTTAGTTATTCGGGCATGTCTCTCCCGAGCATACCATACCTTACCTCAACTCTGTCAATACCCCCATTAGTTTCTTGGAGCTAAGATGCTTCGTGTGGATACTTCGGTTCACCACTTGCTACTTATCTGTCTCATAACCTGCAACTGTCAATCGACTGGTAATAATTAAGAAAGGGCGAATATCAGGATTTCACCTCGACGCTTGAAGCGGGTCTAGAGCGGGAGTAAGCCGATACCTCAGCTTCGCCGACGAAGGGCTGCTTGAGAAATACGGCGCTGGATCTCCTGAGCTTAAGAAAGTAAGGGACATCTGTGAAAAACCAGAACGAAATTGAATTCACAACCTTTACCCGGCAACCACACATCATTGACAAATGCTATACTATATTGTAGCACTATATGTGAATATCCCCTGTCGGTTCGCTGACAGGAACCTAGGTCGCTCACGGGCGGCCTTGTTTTTATAAGTATGGGACTCGAGACAAATGTCTACATCGATGGTTTCAATCTTTATTACGGTTGTGTGAAAGGAACATCGTATTGATGGCTCAATTTATCAAAACTATGTACTATGCTGCGCCCCCTCCCGTTTTCGCTATTCCAGTGCCACTTCCGGCATTGCTGGCATTTCCAGGCTTGACGTGGCTGGTTGAAGGGCGGTAAGGCTAAAGCAGAGAAACTGTCACCGGAAGAACGCAGAGAGATTGCTAACAGGGCGGCTACGGCAAGGTAGGGGAAGTAATCACACTCAAGCAATTATAGGTGAGGAGTAATTGCGAAAATGGTTATTTTCCCCTTAGATGGGCCATAATACCAAAATAGTCTATACGCCGCTGGTGTCTTCTGTTGCGCATATGCCTCAAATACCTTTTCCCC
>Ga0307443_1001874_pt1 | contig 12099 bp, 13 predicted proteins | sample SalMarSW160220MG_FD_202148 | JGI IMG/M metagenome (GOLD analysis project Ga0307443, IMG submission 202148) | Salt marsh sediment microbial communities from the Plum Island Ecosystem LTER, Massachusetts, United States - SW1601-220 | ecosystem: Environmental > Aquatic > Marine > Intertidal zone >... | reverse complement strand
AAATAGGCAAAAGACGGCATTTAACTCTCTCCTTGCTAGACAGCGTCCATTATATCTTATCAATTGCAGATAAGACAAGTTAGACATAAAGTTGGGGAGGGGGGCTTTGCCCCCCTCCCCTCATTTTCCCGGTTGTTTTTCTTCCCATACCCCCCCGCCCAAAAAGGTTTCACCTCTTTAAGACTCTATAGCCCAAACCCCAGCGGGGAGAGAAATATTAAAAGCCCCCCGTTTTATATCTTTTCCCGCCCGCCGCCCTTATGGAAGGGCTAAAGCCCTTTTATTCCCCCTTTTACCAGTTGCCTTACCCCTCAATACCCCCCCTCGCCAGACCCATCACCAAATCCCTCACCAGTACCTCTACCTCTCTTCACTTTAGGAGCGGGCTCGGAGGTGGGCTTTGGAGTGGGTTTGGGCTTGGGCTTGGGAGTGAGCTTGGCGTCCCCGTCGGCCGGTTTGTCGCCCATGTATAGCTTGACATGCGGCCAGGGGATTTCTATGCCTTCCTCGTCAAAGGCGCGCTTGACTCTCCGCCTCAACTCGCCCATGATACCCCACTGTGCCATAGGCCTGGTGTCGCCGACGGCTCTGATAACAATGCCTGAGTCGCCGAATTCCTCTACCCGCAGTATCCAGGGCGTTTTGGAGATGAATTGGTCTCTCCAGTCGGGGTGCTCGGCCATTTCCTCCCATACCCGCCTGACTACGCCCATAACCCGGTCCAGGTCTTCTTTGTAGGCGACGCCGACCTCAAAGAAGGCCCGGGATATCGAGCGGGTATAGTTAGAAGCGACCTTGATTTCGCCGTTGGGGACAATATGCAAAATCCCTTTAAGGTCCCTTAGAACGGTTCGCCGCAGGCCAAGCTCCGTCACCTCGCCGGTTATATCGGCGACTGTGACCACATCGCCGACGTTATAGTGGTCTTCCAGCAGAATCAAGAAGCCGCCGATTAAGTCTCGTATCGAGTTCTGGGCGGCGAAACCGATGGCGATACCGGCTACGCCGGCGCTGGCCAGCAACGGGGTGATATCCAGCCCCAGCTCGGAGAGAATCATAAAGAAGGCAATTAAAACTATAAACAAGCCCAGAGCCTGGGTGACCACTTTACCCAGTGATTGTGACCGCTGCGTTATATACTCTGCGGAGCGGCGCTTTTTGCCTTTCGCGGTGACATACCGCCTGACAAGAATCGGCATTATTACGCCGAGAATTTTATATATGAACCATGAAACCAGGATGAGGATCAGAATAGGCACGCCGTGCTCCAGTAGCCAGCCGCCTACCATGTCCAGGGCCGGGGTGACATCTATCCCGTAGCGTGAAACGACCACGGCGGCTACGGCAAGGGCAAGTATCACCCCGCCGATGCCGATAATTACCCAGCTTAAAGCTCTCCTGGTACCTTCCAGTTGCCCCTGCCACTGCTTGGGGAATAGCTTTTGCACCAGCCGGAAAACCCAGCGGCGGAAAATGAAGAACAGGACGAACCCCACCACCACCGCCAGCAGTATCCAGACCCCGTGAGCCATGAACCATTCCCACATGGCGACCACCCTCCTTGAGAACGACTTGTTGTATTATATTACAACAGGTCTGGCAATAATGCTAGACTTAAATTGAGCGGGATGTTATATATTAAGTAATAAGGGTCAGGGGGTAAAGCCAGTTAGCTTATACTCTACTTATGATAAACCCGGCGTAGTCCGCCCGTTCATAAATGCCGCTGGCGAAGTGTTGTAGCCCCCCACCAGACGCACCGAAATGGATTTTTAAGCGTGCTTAGAGGTGTATAGATATTTGGGGGTAGGTTTGTTATTCCTAAGCGCTTTAATTTCCCTTCCGTCTTCTGGCCTATCCCCGGTATTTTGCCGGTCTGTCACTTACCTCGGGAGATAAATTCTTTAACCCGGCGCTCAAAAACGGGACGTTTCAGCAGCACGCGGTGCTGGCACTTGAGGCATCTGATGCCGATGTCGGCGCCCACCCTGGTCACCTCCCACTGCTCACTGCCGCAGGGGTGCGGCTTCTTCAGGCGGACGACATCACCCGGCCTTATCTCCATGGCCATTGGTTACCTCAGGGAGCCAGGGTTAGGGTAGACCGGTAGTAGTTGATTCTCTCTCTTAAGTCGGCGGCCACCCGCCGTGCCGCCTCGGCGTAGTCCTTATCCTGAGAGGCGTAGATAATCTGCCGTGACGAGGTCAGGATGGCTTTCCGCCCCAGGGCGTTGACCCCGTAGCGCACGGACGAAGCCAGGTCGCCCCCCTGGGCGCCGATGCCGGGTATCAGCAGCGGCATATCGGGGTGTCTCTGCCTTATCAGCTTCAGTTCCTCAGGGTAGGTGGCCCCCACCACCAGCCCGATGTTGCCCTGCTTATTCCAGAGGGCGGCTCTCATGGCCACAATCTCGAAGAGGGAGAGCTGGGCGTTCTCGGTCTCAAAGCGCAGGTTCTGGAAATCGACGGCGCCGGGGTTGGAGGTGCGGCAGACGATAAAAACCCCCTTATCCCAGTACCCGATAAAAGGCTCCAACGAATCAAAGCCCATGTAGGGGTTGACGGTGGCGGCGTCACAGCCCAGAGTGACAAAGACGGCTTTGGCGTAGGCCCGGGCGGTGTTGCCGATATCGCCCCGCTTGGCGTCACCGATAACCGGGATATGGTCCGGTATGGACTTAATGGTGCGCTTGAGGATATCGATGCCGTCGTCGAGGGCTTCGTAGAAGGCAAAGTTGAGCTTGTAGGCGCAGACCAGCTCCGAGGTGGCATCGATGATTGATTTATTGAATTTAAAAACATCTACTTTAGGCGGCATCTGCTCCGGGTCGGGGTCAAGCCCGATGCAGAGCAGGCTGTTGTTCTTGTCGGTACTGTAGTTCAGCTTTTCGTTGAAGTTCACCTCTATACCCCCTGCGTTGATGATACCAGCCGCCAGTATAGGCGTCAAGTGGGTTATTGCGTTGTCGCTGGCTGGCGGCGGTGCTATAATTAGCCGAAGTGAACTACCAGCAGGCTATAGACTACATCAACAGCTACACCGACTACGAAAAAGTAGGCATGCCCCACGACCCCGCCTTCTATGACCTGCGCCGTGTCAATGAACTGCTGTCGCTTTTAGGCAACCCCCACCAGAAAGCCGGCTCAATCCATATTACCGGCACCAACGGCAAGGGTAGCGTGGGCGTTATGATAGCCTCGGCGCTGGCCGCCTCCGGTTACCGCACCGGGCTTTACACCTCCCCCCACTTCCACACCTGGCGGGAAAGAATCCAGGTTGACGGGGAGCTTATCTCCGAAGACGAACTGGCTCGGCTGGTGACCGAACTAAAGCCGCAGCTGGAGGCGGTAAATGAGCGGGCTACCTACGGTAAACTAACCACCTTCGAGTTCCTCACCGCGCTGTCTTTCGCCCACTTCGGCCAGAAGGGGGTCAAGTTTCAGGTTCTGGAGGTGGGGCTGGGTGGCAGGTTCGACGCCACCAGCGTCATCACCCCCCTGGTCTCGGTTATCACTCCTATCAGCTTTGACCACATGGACGTGCTGGGCAGCACACTGGAGGAGATTACCGCCGAAAAGTGCGGCATTATCAAGCCGGGCGGTATCGTGGTCACCGCTCCCCAGCCCCCCGAAGCGGCCGGGGTAATAAGGGAGGTCTGCCGGCAGCGCCGGGCAAAGCTAATCACCGTGGGCAAAGATATCACCTGGCAGGGCTTGAGCTTTGATTTGGACGGCCAGCGGCTCCGGGTGCAGGGCAGGATTAACTACGAGCTTTACCTGCCCCTCCTCGGCGAGCACCAGCTGGTCAATGCGGCCACGGCGGTAGCCGCCCTGGAGGTTTTAGTCGATAAAGCCTTTGATATTCCTAAGGAAGGCGTGGCTAAGGGTTTCGAGCAGATTAGCTGGCCCGGCCGGTTCCAGATTCTGCGCCGCCACCCCCTGCTGGTGGTTGACGGCGGTCATAATATCGGCGCCGCCCACCAGTTAACGCAGTCTATTAAACAGTACCTGGACTTCGAGCGGGCTATCCTGGTGATGGGCACATCACAGGATAAGGATGTGCCCAGCCTGGTCGCCGAGCTGGCTCCCCTCTTTGATGAGGTCATTGTCACCCGCTCGCGCCACCCCCGGGCGCTGGCGCTGGCGCCGCTGGCGGCTGCCTTTGCCCGCCACGGGATAAAGGCCCAAATGGCTGATGATGTCACCTCGGCGCTTTCCCAGGCGCTGGCGCTGGCCGGGGAGAGAGACCTGGTCTGCGTGGCTGGCTCGCTGTTCGTGGTGGCTGAGGCGATGGCGGCGGCGGGGGGGCTTTTCCCCACCACCGGCTTAGAGGTTTTTTTGCCTTAAGGCGGGCGCTTACGGTAAAATATCCGGGGAATAATTCAAGAGGTTGCTTAATGCCTGTTTATGAGTATGAGTGTGAATCGTGTCATTACCGCTTTGAAAAAAAGCAGGGCTTCCACGATGAGCCGGTAGCTAAATGCCCCAGGTGCGGGGGTAAGCCACGCCGCGTTATCCACTCCGCCCCGGTTATCTTCAAGGGAAGTGGTTTCTATATCACCGATAGTCGCAAAAGAGCCCCCGATATGGGCAAGAGTGGTGGGGAAAAGGGCAAGAAAAAAGGGAAGAAGAAGTGAGAGCGCTCCTGCAAAGAGTCACCGGCGCCTCGGTTAGCGTTGAGGGGGAGGTGGTGGGCAGCATCGGCCGGGGGCTGGTGGTCCTGGTCGGCGTGGCTGGCGGCGATAGCGATAAAGACATCCAGTATTTAGCCCAGAAGATAGTCAACCTGCGTATCTTTGCCGATAAGGAAGAGAAGTTCAACCTCTCAGCTCTGGATATCGGCGCTGAGCTGCTACTGGTGAGCCAGTTCACCCTGCTGGCCGATACCAGGAAAGGACGCCGTCCCAGCTTTACCGAGGCCGCCCCGCCGCCCCAGGCCGAAGCATTATTCCACCAGTTTGTCGATGCGGTCAGGGCCAGCGGGCTCAAAATAGCCACCGGCCGCTTCCAGCAGTATATGCAGCTCGAAATCCACAACGACGGCCCGGTGACCATAATGCTGGACAGCCGGGATAAGTTCTAAAAGCCCTCTCGCAAATACTTGTAGTTGCAAGAGATTGCAATACCTCAAAAAGCCTGCTATAATATCCCTGGTCAGATGAGCCACTCGGGAGATATCGTCAAGAAGCTAGCCGAGGAGGGGTACCGGATGACCCCCCAGCGGATGATGATTGTCTCGGCCATTGAGGCCAGCGACGGCCATATCAGCGCCGAGGAAATCTACGCCCAGGTTATCGCCAAGTACCCCCAGGTCAATATTTCCACGGTCTACCGCACCCTGGAATTACTCAAAAAGCTGGGCCTGGTCACCGAGACCGACTTCGGCGAGGGCTGGGTAAGGTACCACCCGGCGGGCAAGGGGCACCACCATCACCTGGTCTGCCAGGAGTGCGGGGCTATCACCGACCTTGACGAGATAGTGCTCAGCCCGCTCAAGCTGATTCTGCTCCGCGAGTATGGCTTCAGCGCTGACCTGCGGCACCTGGCCATCTTTGGCCGCTGTAAAAAATGTAGTAAGTAATTTTTTAGAGCTGTGGTTGCAACTGGTTGCAAGTGCATTAAAGTGCAAGTAAGGAAAGAAGGCTCCAGACGCACATACCGGATGGGTTTCTCGTGGTGGCTGATGGCGCCACCAGCGGGATTTTAGCCGATAAGCGGTTGCTGGCCGCCCACGGGCTGGCTCAGGCTCAAAAACCTGATTAGAAGAAGTGCCCCGCCCCGTTTTATATCTTTTCCCGCCCACTGCCCTTTAGGGAAGCCCCTCCCCCGTAAGGGAGAGTGAAAAGAGAGATAACCTCTATTGGGTGGGAGGGTGGGTAGCAAAACAAACGCTAAGAACCGGGCAATCCCCCTATAACTATAAGGCTCCACACATCAAGGGGGTGATTGAAAAACCCTTACTGCTGCTCCCGCTTGAGGGCGACACTGCTTTTAGCCACCCTCATGGTGGTGCCCGACTCTACCTTGATGATGATGCTGTCCTCGCTGACGCTTTCCACCACACCGTAGATGCCGCCGGCGGTGATTACCTTATCCCCCCGCTTCAACTCCTCCATCAGCTGCTGCTGTTGCTTCTGCCGCTTGCGCTGGGGTCGAATCAGCAGGAAGTAGAAGATGGCAAAGATGAGCACCAGGAAGATAATTATCGTCCAGTCAAAGCCGCCGCCTTCCTCGCCCTCGGTGGTCGGGAAGAGGCAGCCCCCGGCAAATACCAGCGTGGTGATAAGCAATACCGCCATTAAGGCCAGCGTCAATACCCTAGTCTTGTTCATTTCCCCTCCTATTAAGGTTAACTTTCAACTCTACCCTGCAGTGACCAGGGGCTGGTTTTCTCGATTCTGATTTTGACCAGTTGCCCCCGGCGGTCAGTGTTATCATTGAAGAATACCAGTTTACCACTTCTGGTCCGACTTTGCCACTTATCCCTGGCTTTATCTTCCACCAGGACTTCGACCACTTTATCCCGGAGACGGGCGTTAATCTCGGTGGCGATAGCCTCCTGAAGTTGCTCGATGTGGTCTAACCGCCGCTTTTTTTCAAGCGGGGGCACATTATCGGCTAAATTCTCGACGGCGTAAGTTCCCGGTCTCGGTGAATAAACGGCAACATGGACAGCGTCGAACCTCAGCTCCTTGAGCAAATCGGCTGTCTGCTGGAACTGCTCTTCTGTTTCCGAAGGAAACCCGACGATGACATCGGTGCTCAAGGCTATCTCCGGTATCTTATCCCGTACCTCGCCGATGAGCCGGCGGTACTGCTCTATGGTGTAGCCCCGCTTCATGGCCTTTAGGATTTCGTTGCTGCCCGCCTGCACCGCCAGGTTTAGCTGCTCGCAGACCTTGTCCAGCTTGGCTATAGCTTCGATGAGCCGGGGGCTCATGTCCTTGGGGTGGTTGGTCAGAAAGCGGATACGGCGCAGCCCCTCTATGGGGTTAAGCTCGTAGAGCAAATCGGCCAGGTCCGGCTTATCGGGCAAATCGTGCCCGTAGGAGTCCACGTTCTGCCCCAGCAGGGTGACCTCTTTAGTGCCCCGCCCCACCAGCTCCCTCACCTCGCTGACTATCTCTGGTATCGGCCGGCTCTTCTCCCGGCCCCGGCGGTAGGGCACGATGCAGTAGGCGCAGAAGTTGTTGCACCCCTGGATGATGGGGACATAGGTGCAGGGCGCCGGTTTCCGGGGCAGTATTTGTCCCCACCCCTCTCCCTCTAACCACTGCGGGCAATCCCCCGGCTTGAAGAAGTGGTCGACATGGGGAAAGCGCTTTTTAAGCCCGGCCGTGTCGGCGTTGACCAGGCAGCCGGTGACGGCCAGCGTTAGATTCGGGTTAGATTGCTTTAAGGCTTTGAGGGCGTGGACCTTGTTGACCACCCGGTCCTCGGCGTGCTGGCGCACCACACAGCTGTTGAGCACGATTAAATCGGCCTCGGCGGCGCTATCGGTAGCCCGGTAGCCCAGTTCCTCCAGATAGCTGCCCAGCCTTTCTGACTCGGCCTTGTTCATCTGGCAGCCGATGGTCCAGATATGATATTTAGCCATGTTTCTCTATAAGGATAGCAAAAATGTCCCTTAGTTTAAGTGGCACCCTAATTTGATATGGCGGAGGGGGAGGGATTCGAACCCTCGACCCCAGTTTCCCAGGGTAAGCGCTTAGCAGGCGCCCGCACTAGGCCACTATGCGACCCCTCCCCAAGTTTGAGGAATTAGTTGGCTTTATGATTTTACTATATCATACCCCCGTTGGGGAAGTCTCTCCCCCCCCCTTATATCTATTCCCGCCCGCCGCCCTCATGGTAGGGCTAAAGCCCTTTTTGTCCCACCCCCATTTTATCTTAACCCACCCGCCAACCCTTTAAGGTAAAGAGGGGTTACACCCCTCTTAAACTCCCCCTTAATATTGCTCTCTCACTCATCATCCCATTTATGCTATGATTGACTTAGATGGAAATAAACATCTCAATTGACCGGGGCTTGGACGGCTGTCCCACCCCCCGCTGGCTGGAGGGTATCGCCCGGCAGGTGCTGGAGGCGCAGGAGGCGGGGGCTGAGGCGGAGGTTAGTCTGCTTATGGCCACCCAGGAGCGAATTCGAGAGCTGAACCGGGAATATCTGGGAGAGGACGAGCCGACCGATGTCTTGGCCTTTTCCGCCCGGGAGGAGGCGGCCGGTCAGTCCCCCTTCATCCACCCCCCCGATGGCCTGCTCCATCTGGGCGAGGTTATTGTCGCCTACCCCCGGGCGGTGATTCAGGCGGCCGAGCACCGCCACCCGGTAAAAAAGGAGATGGCTATCCTTATCATCCACGGCCTGCTCCACCTGCTGGGCTATGACCACGATGAACCTGAAAGCGAGCGCCGGATGAAAGCCAGGGAAACCGAGCTCCTGGGCTACATCGAAGGAGGCTTAAAGTGAGAGTTCTGGGTATTGCCGGCAGCCCGCGCCGCGGTGGCAACACCGACCTGCTGCTAGCCGAGGTGCTCAAGGGTGCCGCGGCTAAAGGGGCTGAGGTCAAGACCATCGTCCTTAACGACCTCAAGATTTCTCCCTGCCAGCACTGTGACGCCTGTTTCGAGGTGGGCGTCTGCCGCTTCGATGATGATATGCAGATGGTCTATAAAGAGCTGGAGAAGGCGGACCGGATCGTGCTGGCGTCGCCGGTGCAGTTTATGGGGGTGAGCGCCCAGGCCAAAATCATGATTGACCGCTGCCAGGCGCTCTGGGCGAGGAAGTATATCCTTAAAATACCCCCCCTGGGCGACCGGCGCCCGAGGAAAGGTCTGTTTATCGCCGTCGGCGGTATGAAGCTGGCTAATCTCTTCGAGCCGTCGCTGGCAATAGTCGGAGCCCTGTTCAAAGTGCTGGATATTGAATATGCCGGAGATTTGCTCTTCCGCGGCGTTGACGAAAAAGGGGCGATTAAAAAACACCCCGATGCCTTAAAGCAGGCTTTTATTGCCGGCCAGAAGCTGGTTGAAGACTAAAGAACGGCTACCTCTTAACCACCAGTTTGCCGACGGATTGTTCCAGCCCCTCCAGCGTTAGCGGGTACATGGGAAAGAGTTTCCCAATCATCTGCACGGTGGCGTGGATCCAGAAGCGCGGGTCGTCGGGGTTGAGCCAGACGCAGTGGCTGAAGTGGTCGGCGATTCTTTTCAGCCAGAGTATCCCCGGTATCTCGTTGCGCTCGTAGTAGTTAATGGCTCCGTAGCGCTCGGTAAGCTCCCAGGGCCCCATCCGGGCGTCGCCGACTATCAGCAGCTTATGGTCGGGCTCCAGCGTGTTCAGCAGGTGGACGGTGCTCACCGCATCCTGCCGCTCAACATCTTTATATAGATAGTCATAGATGCAGTTGTGGAAATAGTAGTACTGGAAATCGCGGAAATGGGAGCTTGAGTGGGCCGCCGAGAAGAGCCGGCTGCAGAGCTTGGCGTAGGGCTCCATGGAGCCGCCCACATCCATCAGCAGTAGCAGCTTGACCGTGTTCTTGCGGCTGCGCTGCCAGATAAAATCGAGGTCGCCGGCATTCTTGGCAGTAGCCTTAATGGTCCCCTCCAGGTCCAGTTCATCCTCAGGGCCGGTGCGGCGCAGCTGGCGCAGCTTGGTCAGGGCAACCCCAATCTGGCGCACGTCCAGCGTTAAATCACTACGGTAGTTCTTAAATCTCCGCTCCTGGGCAATCTGGACGGCGTGCCGGCCCCCCGGCCTCCCCCCGATTCGGATACCCTGTGGGTGGTAGCCGGAGTGCCCGAAGGGCGAAGTTCCGCCCCGCCCTATCCAGTGGCCGCCCCCGTCGTGCTGCCCGGTCTGCTCTTTCAGCCGCTGCTCCAGCTCTTTGATTAATTCGTCAAAGTCCATGCTCTCGAACTTGGCCTGCTCCTCCTCGCTTAAGAAGAGGCGGTTTAAAGGGTCTTTGAGCCAGTCCAGCACCTGCTCGGCAATCTCCTGGGGGGCTTCCACCCCCTGGAAATACTGCTGAAAGGCGACATCATACTGGTCGTAGTAGGATTCGCTCTTGACCAGGATGGCTCTGGCCAGGAAGTAAAAGTCGTCCAGGTTCTTGATGTGCCCCTTGGCCAGGGCTTCCATCAGGGTCAGCCACTCTACGATGGAAACGGGGACCTTGTTCTGCCTCAGGATATAGAAAAAATCGGTAAACATGGCTACCAGCGCCGGGTGGCGAAATTCCTGACGAAGTAGTCGTAGTCGTTCTCTTTCTTGAGCAGGGTGCCGACGAAGGGTACCCGCTTGGCGATGTCCTCATGGGGGATACCGCCGGCGATAAGCGCCCTAATCCAGTCAATCAGCTCGCTGGTCGATGGTTTCTTGCGGAAATCGTCGACTTTCCTTAATGAATAAAAGGTCTTGAGGGCTTCGCTGAGCAGATTGTCTTTGATGTCGGGGAAATGCACCCTGACGATTTCCTCCATCAATTCCGGTGTGGGGAACTCAATGTAGTGAAAGATGCAGCGCCGCAGGAAGGCGTCGGGCAGCTCCTTTTCGGCGTTGCTGGTGATAACGGTTATCGGCCGGTGGATAGCGCTGATGGTCTCGTTGGTCTCAGGGATGTAAAAGCTCATCTCATCCAGCTCGTTGAGCAGGTCGTTGGGGAACTCGATGTCGGCCTTGTCCACCTCGTCAATCAGTAAGACCACCTTCTCCGGGGCGATAAAGGCCTGTCCCAGCTTGCCCAGCTTGATGTACTGCTTGATGTCGGAGATGTCCTTGTCGCCGAAGCGGCTGTCGTTCAAGCGCTGCACGGTGTCGTAGACATATAGCCCTTCCTGGGCTTTGGTGGTCGATTTCACGTTCCAGGTTACTAGTTCTTTCTCCAGCCCGCGGGCAATACTGTGGGCCAGCAGCGTTTTTCCCGTCCCCGCCTCCCCTCTGATGAGCAACGGCCTCCCCAGGGCTATAGAAACATTAACGGCATCCTCCAGCGGTTCTGAGGTAACGTAGTCCTCCGAGCCGCTGAATTGGGCAAAGTCATCCTTTTTCACTATTCTCTAAACCTCCCGGAATCAAGATTTGGCGCGGACGCTTTAAGCCACGTCGCGTCAAAGTTGCTTTTGAAGGGGTGTAATTACTACCACGATTAAATTATACCCGAGACTGCTAGTTGGAATCAAATACAGCTCGCTTAGCCCCGCCCCGCCCCGATAAGCTCGTTTATATCCTCAATCCCCTCTTTCTTCATGAAGTCCTCTATCCCCTCCAGAATTTCAAGAGGGGAGTTGGGGTCGTTGAAGTTGGCCGTGCCTACCTCAACGGCGCTGGCCCCAGCCATGATGAACTCCAGGGCATCGCTTGAGCTGGCGATGCCGCCCATACCCACCACCGGTACCTCCACGGCGCCGGCAACCTGGTAGACCAGGTAAAGGGCTAGCGGTCTTACCGCCGGTCCGGAAAGCCCCCCGAACCTATTGCCCAGCAGCGGTCGGCGCTTGCCAATGTCGATGACCATGCCCTTGGGCGTATTAATCAGGGATATGGCGTCGGCTCCGGCGGCGGCTACTGCCTCAGCCACCCCGACGATATCGCCGGTGTTGGGGGTCAGCTTGGCTATTACCGGCAGCGAGGTGGCTGCCTTAACCGCTGCCATCACCTCGGCGGCGGGCTCCGGTTTAACCCCGAACTCAGCCCCGCCGGCTTCGATGTTGGGACAGCCGATGTTGACCTCGATACCGCCAATGCCGGCGACCCCGTCCAGCATTCGCGCCAGCTGGGCGTACTCTTCAACTGTCTCCCCCACGATGTTAACCAGAACCGGCACCCGCCACCCCGCCCAGACCGGAGCCTTTTCTTTAAGCACGGCGTCAATGCCGATATTCTGCAGCCCGATGGAATTAAGCACGCCGCAGGGTGTCTCCGCCAGCCTGGGCTGGGGGTTGCCCTCCCTGGGTTTGAGGGTAGTCCCCTTGCAGACGATAGCCCCCAGCCGCTGGATATCATAGGGGTGCTCGTACTCGGTGCCCCAGCCGAAGGTGCCCGAGGCGGTTATTACCGGGTTTGCCAGACGCAGTCCCCTTTTATGCTTCGGGGCCA
>Ga0307443_1001872_pt1 | contig 12103 bp, 16 predicted proteins | sample SalMarSW160220MG_FD_202148 | JGI IMG/M metagenome (GOLD analysis project Ga0307443, IMG submission 202148) | Salt marsh sediment microbial communities from the Plum Island Ecosystem LTER, Massachusetts, United States - SW1601-220 | ecosystem: Environmental > Aquatic > Marine > Intertidal zone >... | reverse complement strand
ATGCTGGAAGAGGGTATCCTGGCCCAGAGCCCCATGCGAAACATCAAGCCCCCCAGGATGCCCAGGCTGACTCCCCAGCCCTTTTCACGCCGCGATATAGACAACTTGCTCACCCTCTGCTCCGGTAGCACTTTTCTCGAGGTTCGCAACCGTGCCCTGGTCCTGCTATTCCTGGATACCGGTCTCAGGCTGTCGGAGGTAGCCGGTATCCAACTGGGGGATATAGACTTCGACCGGGAAGTCATCAAGGTAATGGGTAAAGGGGCAAAGGAAAGGCGGGTCCGTATCGGAAAGGTAACCCAGAAGGCCATCCTCCGCTACCTGCTCGTAAGGGAAGATGCTCTACCTTGCCTCTGGATTACCGAGGAGCGGCGGCCCATGAAAAAGGCGGGTATCCAGATGGCTATCAAGCGACTCTGTGCCCGGGCTGGCATCACCGGCGCCAAGCGCGGTCCCCACACCTTCCGGCATACCGCGGCTATCAACTACCTGAGAAATGGCGGCTCGGAGTTCACCCTGCAGATAATGCTGGGGCACAGTACCTTAACGATGACGCGGAGGTATGTCTCCACCCTGGGAGAGGAGGACCTGATTAAGGCCCACCAGCTGGCCAGCCCGGTAGATAACCTCTTCAAGAAATAAAAAAAACAGCTGTGGGTTGATTTGCCAAGAGTGCCGAGGGCATCTGTGGCATCTCCCCGGCATCTGCCGGCCTATCCTTCCGGGGATTAGGGGGGGGCTCTCCCGAATCGGTAAGCTCCTGCCTTAGAGGGATTTCTACAGGTAAAATGCCTGAAGTTATCGTTATTTACCTGTAGTTATGGCATTACTCCCTGTAATAATCGGGTTTTCGGGGGTAGAAACTTCGGCTCGGCTGGGGTTTATGACACGGGAACGGGGGTTTCCCCCCCCGGTAATGGCGCGGTAGTTTCTCTGTTTTACCCAGGAGCTGTAACTCCAGCCTTGGCGGTAAGTCCTCTTCCTCTTCCTCCCACTGCAATAATGGAGGGCCCGGTCTATCCGCTGCTGAGCTACCCAGGGCGGTATATGCCAGTGTCTCGCGATACTCTCCACCGGCTCCCCATAGATATATACCAGCTTACACATGGCGCCGTCCTGCCCGGCGTTCTCCAGCCGGACCAGCAGCTCGGCCGCTATCGATATCGGGGCCTCAAAGGGGGCATGGCGGGATGGGGACTTCTGGACATTCGGCTCGATATAGCTCGAGGGGCGCGGCGGCCAGTTCCCCTCCCGGATAATGTCCATGTGCTGGAAGAGCCAGAAGACCTGCTCCTGGGTGAATCGGATATCCCGAGGCGGCCAGAAGCGGTCGCTCCCCGTGTAGAATTCGGCGGTTGGTCTCTTCGGCTCCTCCCTCTTCCTGAGCTGGGTCTTCTTACCGGGGAGTTCATGGAGGCAGGTAGGGAAGGGGCAGTTAAGGCAGGAGGGGGCGAACTCACAGCCTTTGTCTTCGCTCACCCTGCTGACCCCTGCGGTGAACGTGGGTTAAGGGATTCCATTGACGGCAAGATTAAAGCCCTCTCCTGCTAATCCTGGTGCGCCTAGTAAGGTTTTCTGGCAATATCCCCCGTTGGAAATGCAGAGGTCCCGGGGCGCCGGTAGATATCGACCGAAACCAGACCCCCACCAGTGGGGGAGGAGTTACCCAGCAGTAACCCACCAGATTCACCTCCCCGATTATTTCTTGAGAAATATCACCGGTCGGCCGCAGTTTAAGCAATGCCACTCATCTTCCGGGTCTTCCAGGTCCCGGCAAAAAGCCGTTCCACCACATTTTAGACAGAAATCACCGCGGCAAACCTCCGAATATACCATCTGGCCGGCCCTGGCTTTTTCACGGAGGTGGCGCTTATGCTCCTCCGTCTTCAGATGTGAGGCCATGTCCTCGACATTGTGCTGACAGAGGGGACAGAAGGCTTTTAGATTCTTCCTTTTTCGCCTCATCTCATAAAGAAAAGCGGGCTGGCCACGGTAAAATCCCCCGGGCCCGTTCCCGCTACAAAAGGCACCGGCGGATACTCTTCCTTCTTTATCTCGAGAGGCAGAGGGGGAGGCTTTTGACCTCCCCCTCGTTTTGACTGCACTAGGCGTGTTCAGTGAGCAGGACGATTGCCTTGTTGGCTGGTCGGATCGGATAGCCGCCGACCCTCTTGTGGACCTTGAAGCCGATCAGGCCGGACTCAGCATAGAGCTCGACCAGGCGCTGGACGGTTATGCCACTCGAGTGGTCGAGGATGCGATAGCCGGCGTTGAAATCTCCGAACGCCGCTATAACGCCAGCTGTTCCTGCGAGGGTAGTGAAGTCATCCTGAGTGTAGATTGGATAACCCACGAAGGTGTTGGGCTTACCCTCTATCACGGAGGGCTGCCACAGGAAGGGCCCGGTACTGGCGCCGGCGTCGGTATCTCCTCTCAGCTGTCTGAGTGCCAGCTCGGTGAGGGAGTGGACCAGGAATGAGCCACCCTTTCGGAATTTTGACGGGCAGGTGTAGACCATCTCCAGGAACTTCTCGATGGTTAAAGCTCCAGCGGCAGTGGTAGTAACGGTGGCACCTGTCAGGGTGGCGTTGACGGTGAATCCTTCCGGCTCGCTGCTATCGTGGCCGGCGCCGGCGACAAACGCCGTCTCCTCTGCCTCAGCTATGGCCCGGGCGAAGCTGTCAACCAGGAGGTTAGCCAGGTCTATATCCGAGTCTGACAGCTCATCCTCACCGATCTTGGACAGGCCATATAAGTCCTCGACGTACTTGTAAGTCGGCGCGGTTGGCGTCATGGTGGACTCGGTGGGATCCTCCCCTATTTCCAGCTTGCCCCAGCCGACGGAGGCCTCGCCGATTTCCCGAACCTGCATCCTATCCTTAGTGAGAGTCCTATGGGCACACAGGCCACGCATGATGACCAGCTTGGCTACAGCACGCTCGATCTCCGTGGTGATTACAGGCGAGACCAGGTACTGGCCGGTAGCATCTTCGACGAGAGCCTTTCTCTCATCCGGGGTTATACCCTGCCCCTTCCTGATAAAGGCGAGGAAGGCCTTATCTTCCGGGGTGAGGTCCAGGGCCCGGTTTTCCCTCCTGTCCTTGCTGCTAGAGGGGTCAACCGCAGGGGGCACCGTGGCCCGCTGCCTCTCAATCTCTTTTCGCTCACGAGCTTCACGTACGGCCGCTACCTCAGCTTCAATGTCGGCCATTATCTCTTCATATGTCTTTCCCATTGTTTTGATCTCCTGAATTTATTTTTGACCAGGTTTTGCTACATGAGTGACGGCGCGGCTCAATTAGCGGGTTGGCGGCTTCCTTGTCTGCATCCAGGAGCGGAGTGGCATTACCGGCTCCGGCTTCCTTCTCGCCGACCTCAGAAGTGCCTGGGTTATATCGATTAAAGCTCAATGAATTGGCCATTATACTTTCAGTCCCGTCTTGAGTCTTATCTGATCAACCAGCTTTCTTCCTATCCTGTCAATATCCATGTCATCACTGATTTTATTGTCGTGGATATCGATATTAATGGTTGTCCCCAGCATCCCTTTCCTGTCCAGTGGTATCACCGCCTCCGGGCCAGCTTCACCAAGTAGCCCGAGAGTTGGCTCCTTAATAAGACCACCGTGTTGATAGCCCGGCATTGGAAAGGGGGGAACCCAAGGCGCTGGGGGGCCGGGAGGCGGAGTTCCACCGCCACCTCCACCGCCGCCTCCTCCGCCACCATCCCCGCCACCACCCCCTGCTTCCCTTCCCAATGCGTATATATACTGAACCCAAGAAAGTTTGCCCTCTAAAAATGCTGCTAATGCGGTTTCAATAGAAGCCATCGCTTCATAACTTCTCGCTGCACTCGCTTGTGCTGCAGCAATATCAGCGGCTATCGCTGCCCGCCCTGCTTCTGTTTCCCAGAGGTAATCAGCATAGCCGGTCTCTTCGCCCTTCTCATGAAGTTTCAGCAGCTCTTCGTATTCCTTTGCGCTTGCGGCCGTGACCGCCGCGCTATAGCCTTGGACGCTTTCGGTGAGTTCGTCGTAATTATCCGCTACTCCGCTTACAGTGCCCCCGAGTTTTTTGAGTATAGCGTCAATTTCGGACGAAGTGAGCCCGGCGGCCGCGAGATACCGGTCAGCATAATTAACATCATCGCCCAGCTGGGCCCACAGGTCAGCAAGTCTATCAGCGGTCCAGCCCTGGTCGACCAGCGCCGTCGTTACGTCCTTTGTGGTTATCCCTAGTAAGCCGGCTTCGCTTCGCTCATACTCGAATTGCTTTACGGCTTCCTGGGCCTTTTCCAGCAGATTCTCATAGGCCTCTTTCTGGTCCTCGAGTGCTGTTTGATTATCCTTTAAGGCCACTGTCGAGGCATTTAAAGCATCGACATAATCGGGGTCAGTAGCTTCAGTTACATTTTCTATCGCAACTTGATTTTCAGCTAATGCCTCCTCGTTTCTCTTCAGAGCTCTATCGACTTGGAGGATGTCCCGGTCAATCTTCTCTGCCTCTATCATGCCGGCAATGGTATCATGAGCTTCTCTGATTTTATCGCCCAGCCCCGGGAGGAAGCCTAAGAATTTATCCAACGTCCCCAGGACTTTCTCCACGCCCTCCAGGAAGAATATCTTTATATTCGACCAAGCCATCTTGAAGAAATCGACAACCTTATCCCAGTTCTTCCAGAGCAAGACTCCAGCTGCTATCAGGGCTGTTATCCCCATGATAATTAGACCTATCGGGTTGGCTGACATGGCCGCATTCCATAGCCACTGAGCGGCCGTGACCGCCTTAATAGCTACGGCCGAGGCCAGAAGGGCTACCTTGTGCGCAACCAGGGCGGCCGTGTGTAGTCCCCACTTGACCGCGGCAGTCCCGGCGCTGGTGGATAATCCTATCATCAAGGGCCCCAAAGCTGTCATGCCGGCGAGTATCGGCTCAAGGGGCGTTAGAAATGAGCCGGCGACCAATGTTAGCTCTTCAAACTTTGCCTTGACTTTTTCCATAATGCCATACTGCTCATCACTCGCCTTTTTATATTCCGCAGTTATCCCGGTAGCCCCTTCCATTTCCTTTTTATAGCCGTCAATTTCCTCTTGAGTTAAACCAAGAGCTTCACTGAATGTTGTCGTTCCGCTGGCGGCCTGTGTTACAGCAGTCCTAAACATTTTGGTGATGGTAGAGCTGCTCTTCCCCTGGGCATCTAATGCTGCGAGTACCCCTATCATATCCTCAAGGGAAAGGTCTAAATCGGAACCATACTGAGCAACGTAACTCATCATGCTGCCAAATTCCGATAAGTCGATAATGGTGTTCTTAGTAAGCCAGGTAAATTTGTCCAATTCCTCTACAGTGGTCGGAATCTCAAGACCGAAGTTCTTGAATGCCGGAATAAGTATATCTGCAAGTGTTTCGGCGGTACTGCCGGTGGCATCCGCTAGAGTATCAAAGGCCAAGGCAGCCTTGCCCATCTCTTCTTTGTTACGCATCCCTGCCCTCGCCAGGACTTCGAAGGTGGCCGCTACTGAGTTTAACCGGAAGGTAACATCAGTCACGCTCAGCGCTAAGTCGCGCATTTCCTTTGTTGAGACACCCACAGTAATAGCAGTTTGGCCCAGCTGGGCGTTCAGGTTTCTGGCAGAGCTCACCATGGCCAGGCCGGCAGCGCCAAAGGCAGTAAGGGCGGCCCCGGCAATTTTGAGTCCTTTCTGGACCTGCTCGGTGTGCCCTTCAATCCCTGAAAGCCCCTCTTTTACCTTGTCAGCTCCATCGAGTGCAACACGCCCAAAAAGCTCGAACACGTTCATTATGCTCTCCCCTTCGCCTTTACCTGAGCTATCGCTTCATTCGCCGAATTAAAGGAGGGGACGAGTTCAGCTGCCTTTTCTTCGACCTGTGGCAACGAGACCTTCCCCTCGAGCATCCCGCCTACCAGGTCTAAGCACTCATCGATGAGCTTCAGGTACTTGAGGTATTCTTTGTGCGCTTCCTCCCATGGCCGCGGGGGCTCCACCTTCGGCATGGCGGCGGTCAGGTTCCGCAGCTGGGCCCCGGAGGCAATAACTCTGACCCGCCATCTCTGGTTTGGCTGTGGATTCTCCAGTAATTTCCCCAGCTCCCGGAGTGCCTCCTGGACGGCGGCGCTGTGGCTCATCAGGAACTTCTGATAGTCCCCTTCTCCCAGCTCGCCCGTCTTCAGGTTGCCTAGTCCCTTGTCAGCTTTCGACATCATTCACCAATAAAAAAAGCTCCACCCTAGTTGAGTGGAGCTAAGTCCGGCTCACCTATTTTATTGGCGGCTTCCTCTCAGAAGTGCCGGCCCCTGTTCCCCGGTAGGAAAGGAGGTGGAGCAAGAGTGGATTTCTCCGGCTCTTGCCCACTCTAACCTGGAACCAGAAGAACTATCTAAACCTTACCATGCCATTTTCCAGAAGTCAAGTCTCCCAGGTCCGCTCTCTTAGCCAATTATTTTTCAAAAAATAATCCTCTTTAAGGCCCGGGCCAGTCGCCGGCAGCCACGGCCCGCTCCAGCCCGGCCCGCCTTCTCTGCGGCCCCTCCACGTTCTGCCTCCCGTTTCTGAAAGCCTTCTACTATTTCCTGGTACTTTTCTATCAAACCCTCATAGCGCTGCGAGAGCCCCTTCATTGCGGCATTCACATAGTCTTTATACTCGTTGGCCTCAGCCAATTTTTTAGTGGACTTGTCCAGAAGCCTGATGGTTATCTCCTTAAGCTGGTCATGAGCCTCTTTGAAGTCACCGCTTTCCAGAGCCTCTTTATATTTTGTCCACAGCTCCTTCCACTCCTCGGCCTCCAAGATATCCTCCACCTGGTCCCTCAGCCTGCCATCCAAGTCTCCCATTCGAATTTACCCCCTCTTGATTTTCAGGAGCAAAGCCTCAATATGGGCTTCTGCCTCTTTAAGGTCATAGCTATCCTCTGCCCCTGGTGGCTCCACGGCGTCTTGCGCTTCCTGGCTTACCGCCCCGGAGCTGGAGGGAGGGGGCACAAGAGAGACATCCCACAGCCTTACTTCCTGCAGGTGCCGGGCGCCATCGATAACCGGCGCCTTGATAGCATCAAAGTCCAAAACTATCTCGGTGATCGCGCCGTCCCTCAGAAGTCTCAGGGCTTCATGAGCCCGAGGCACCCCGAGGCTCAGACTGCCTTTAAGAAACAGGCCTTTCTTTTCCGACGCCATCACCAAGGGGCGGCCCACCGGCTCCCGGATATTTGGGTCGAAGAGGATTCGAACCCGCTTGCTACCTTCTCTGAAGGTCTTTTTGAAGGAGTCCCGGCGGAAAATATCCCCGTCCTGGTCCGGACCACGGGAGAATACGGCCATATAGCCCGTGAAAATCCCCGTCTCCTCGTCGACTGCCTTAATTTTAAAACTGACTGTTTTTCTCTCCATTTAGCTACCTCCCGGCGCTCGACAGCGAACTGTTAGACCGCTGCTCTTGAAGCTAGCCCCGCCGGCCTCTGAAGCTAACCCGGCGTTACAGCTGGCATTATTCCCCATCTTAAACGTGTTGACTATCCCCCTTTTTTCTTTTTCCGGAGAGTAAGCGCTGGATTGTCTTATAGGAGACCTCAATCCCCAGCTCACTCACAAGCCTTGAAGCTATCGCCTTGCTGCCCAGGCCCTCCTCCGCCAACTGTCTTATCAGGGCCTCGGGAAGCTCCTTCGGTTTTCGGCCTCTCTTTTTGTAGTGTATAAAAATGCGCGGCTCGCCTTCCGCTGGCAGGATTTTGTCCACCCCTGATTTCTCACCGTCTAGAGTGGACAAATTACCTTCCGCTACGCTTGCCAATCCTGCTTTTATCCACCCCCTGGCCACATCATCAGGGATATCAATTTCCCTGCCGGCCGCCAGCGTTCCGTATCGGGAAATTGCCGGTTTTAGAATTTTTACTTTCACGCTGCTCCTCTTACCATCAGCTCTGTCATAACCTTTAGCGTAACTGTTACGTAACAGATGTTACGGTGTTACGGTGGAGTACCGTAACGTAACAGGGGGGGACTATATAATAGTCCCCTGTTACGGCCTCTGTTACCAAAGCTATTATAAAGCTGCTAATCCCCATGTATCCCCCACTTTGACTGTTACGCCTTTTTTAGCCATGCGATTTACGGTAGTCTTGACAGAGGCCTCGTTTGCCTCCAGAGCTTCGGCGATAGCCTTCACTGTCATACTACCCCGCCTCAGCAGGTCTTTTATTCTAACCGACAGCGGCAGCTCTCCGGACAGGCCGGTGTCTCTCAGGTCGGTATGCGCCACGGATATGCTGTTTTTGGTGAAGGTGAAGCGGTAGCCCAGCGGCGGGTGCAGCCGGGACAGGTTCGCCTTGGTATGCTTGAGGCTGATAACGGCCTCGTCCTCGCCGGTCTCCTGCTCTGCTTTGCATTCCCACACCGACCGGGCCAGGTTGGTGAAAAAGACGCTGCCGAAAATGGAGCGATGCTTGGTGAACTGGTCTTTGGCGGTATGCGCGAGGGTCAGGCTGGAAACCCCTAGTTGCCTCAAGGCCGCGTGGTATCTTATAGCCGGCTCCGGGTCGTTAAGATTGCCTCGGGCGGCGGGCCCCAGGCTGTCCACTATCAAGAGCTTGGCCGGTTTATTGGCCAATACTTTCTGCAGCTGCTCCACGGAGTCGGCCAGAGGGGCCGTCATGCGCCGGTATTGTATCGGTGTGGCGCCTCGGCCAAAGCCTCTCTCCAGTGCGCTCCAGCGCGCCCGGAAGCTGGTAGAATCGTCCTCGTAATCTAAGTAGAGGCAGGGGGCAGGGTTTTCTGCCGTCGTCAGGCCCAGGGCATTGTCGTAATATGGCAGTTGGACTACGTAGGCGATCACCAGCGCCATCAAGCTCTTGAGGCTACCGTAATCGCCGAATATGACTGTGGGATGGTTCAGGTAAAGCAGCGGCTCGAGCAGATACTCCACCTCGAAGGTATCCTCTTCTGAGGGCCAAATCTCGATAGACGGCTCGCCGCGCCGGGCGATCTCCATGGTCTTGCCGGTGAGAAAGGTCAACACCTCGGTCCAGGGCACGGCCTGGGAGTTCTCCTGCAGCCTCTTGGCCAGGCTGGCCATGGCGCTGGTGGACAGGAGGTTCACCCGGGTAGTATGCAGGAGGGAGTCCCGTGCCTTATCATCCGTAAAAAACTGCAGCTCGGCATGGCCTTCGGCGTTGAAGCGCTGAACCTCTACCCGCAGCCCCAGATCCGGCCACGAAAAATGTATATTGCCGGCTCCCGGCGTTACGCTCGGCGCCTTCAAAGCTTCACCCCGCCGGTCAGCTTTGGCGTTGACTTCCCGGGTGCCCGGCCAGTTTCCCCGAGGGTCTCTTTCGAGCTAGGCGCCGGGCGCTCCAGCAGCGTCACCCGCTCCTCCATGGTCCGGATTTCGCTCAGGGGCACCGCATCCTTCACCCCGAAGTAAGAACATGAGCCTTCTGGCCAGTGATAACGGCAGCCTTCACAAGCTCCGGGTTCAAAGAAGGGGATGAGTCCGATAGGGCAATTTATTGGCATGGCCCGACTTCCTCCTGGCTATCTCCCCCTGCGAGGAAGCGTTCAAATTGGACCCTCGAGATTACTATCCGCCGCTGCCCCAGTCGTATTACCCCGGGGAGCTGCCCGGTCTTAGCCAGCTGGTAGCCTAAATTTCGCGAGATGCCGAGCTTCGCCGCGGCCTCTTCGACAGAGAGCGTCAATCTCTCTTCGGTCACCGTGTTTTCCCCCTCTGCTCTGGAAACAGATCGGTCTCGGTGCACTTTAAGGCCCGTGCTAACCGTCGCCTGAGTATCGGCCAGGGCTCCCGCTTGAAGTGCTCTATTGACGATAGATTGGAATTCGCGACACAGGCTAGCCTGGCCAGCTCGGTTTGGGAAAGCCCAGCCTTTTCCCGTAAAGCTTTTACATTATTTTTTTTCATTTTCCCCAAGCCTCTTGACTTATGATAAAAGTATATGTTATGATAACGATATGCTCAAGCTTGGGAATATATCACAACTACGATATAAGCGGATAACGGAGTAATCGATGGCAAAAGCACCTCATTTGATACCGCAGGTCGAAAGTCTCATCGCGCAGATATATATTGAAAACACTGCGCTGGGGCCGACTGCAATCCATGAAAAGCTACTGTTAAAGATGAAGGAAGAGGGGCTGGACCGTATCTTCGGTCCCAATTGGCCAGGTGTAAGCAGTGTCGGTAAGAAAATAAGAGAAATCCGGGACGAGGAAATTAGGCTGTCCCTTGGCCGCGAAGATAGACCATGGAGCCTGGTAGCCCTGGCAGATTACGATATACCGCCTGAAGCCTTGCCAGTAGTAATGAATGCCTGGTCAAAGGCACTGGAACAGGATAATAGCCCTCTTACCATCAGACAGGTTAAGTGGATAGCCCGCCTCTATTATTTCTTGAGAAGTAAAAGCGCAGATTCGCTTATAGAACAAGCCCTGGAATACGCGAGGCGCGAAAGGATTCTCAGACTAACAAAAACCTACCCGGATAAGCCTGAAGATGCGTGGTGGCTATGGTTCAGCGATGCAATCATCTACCTTCTCGAGACAGGTAACGATAGCGCGCTCAGGAGGTGCATTAAGTCCATGAAGTTGCAACCTACAACAGATTTAGCCGCACTGAAAGGGAAGTTAAATTCAAAGGAGGCTCAGAATGAGTGAATTATTTCTCAAAAAATACTCCCGCCTGCCAGGGTAAGTAAAGGATAGTATTGACAGCTTGTAATCAATGTGTTACAATGCTTACAGAAAGGAGGTGGCAGATTGGCAACGATAAGAGGTTTGGATCCCGAGCTCTACCGGTTAGCCAGGGCAGAGGCTATAAAACAGGGGAAGACAATCGGAGAATGGCTCAATGAGGCCATCAAGGAAAAACTGGCTAGAATAAAAAAGGAGGATCAATAAAATGCTTTCCAGAACAAAAGACCAAAAGACTCATTGGACCTATAATAGCCCAGTCACACCAGAATTTATCGACGAATATGTTAGCGGCTGGCATTTTGGCGAGGATGATGAATTTCTCTGTGCTGCGAGGGACGCGATGGCACTATCTGGCAAGAGGCAACTTGAGGCGCTTAAAAGCTTTTGTCAAGATATCGATGGATACATTATGGGAGACCAAATGGCAGAATTAATATCTTTGGGAGAGGGCTTTCTGCTAGGGGCTCGCTTTGCTCTTGAAAAGGTAAGAGAAATTAACCCGCGTCTCTTCCAGGAAAAGGTAAAAGTTGGGTGAGAAAAAGGAGGCAGGCTGCCCCCAGCTTGCTTTTAGCCTCAATAGCTGGCAGTCAAAAGGTAGGGGGTTCGAATCCCCCCGGCTCCACCAAAGGTTTTAGAAAATATGGATAATCGGCCGGTATTTCCCATAGGTGTTGTCGCTGAATTAATCAATGTCCACCCCGAGACCATCCGCGTCTGGGAGAAGCAGGGGGTAATCAAGCCCCAGCGTAGGAGCGGCCGCCGCTTCTATTCCGAGACTGACCTCAAACGCCTGCACTTCATTCAGAAGTTGATATCGGAAGACCTCAACCTGCCGGCAATCCGCCACTATCTGCGCCTTTACCCCTGCTGGCAGCTGGACGGTTGCCCCGTCTGCATGCACCGCACCGAGCTGGCGGTTTGCAGCAAACCCTGCTGGCAGGAGGAAGGCATCTACTGTCAGGTTTACGGTGATGAAGACACCTGCGCCAAATGTGAATTCCGCCTTCAAAAAAACCGTTGAAATCAGCTACATTGATAGTTGACACCATGTGCTACAATGGTACTATTGCAGTGACTGATATCGCCGATTATATTAACCCGCCCGTGACCATACCCTGTTACCCGTTAATGCGGCAATATCTAATTTTTTACTGGCAAAGGGGGTGATAAATTAGAACCAGATGATATATAAAAAAAAGTTATCCGGGATTCACAGTAGGAGGTAAAAATTTACCGTGAAAAAGATTTTAATTCTGCTCAGCATTGTCCTTATTGTGGCGCTGACCGGCAGCTTTGTAGCCTGCCCGGCCAAAGGGCCGGTGGTCTTAAAGATGGCCAGTGCCGCCCTGTTCGAGTATGGTGATGTCGAACAGGCCTTCGC
>Ga0307443_1001871_pt1 | contig 12104 bp, 6 predicted proteins | sample SalMarSW160220MG_FD_202148 | JGI IMG/M metagenome (GOLD analysis project Ga0307443, IMG submission 202148) | Salt marsh sediment microbial communities from the Plum Island Ecosystem LTER, Massachusetts, United States - SW1601-220 | ecosystem: Environmental > Aquatic > Marine > Intertidal zone >... | reverse complement strand
CCTCATTTCCTGCGCAAGAAGAAGGTGGCTATGCTCTGAGAGTGGAGGATCGCACGCGCGGGAAAAGCGCGGTCCTTCCCCTCTTAATCCCCTATCCGGCCGAGTATCGCGGGACCGGTGTCGACGAGGAGAAGCTACGTAGGATTGCCCATGAAACAGGCGGGAGGTTCCTCGAGGATGAGATTCTCCCCGACTTAACGCCAGGGAGGGAGGCATTTACCTACGTTAACGTTTACCCCCAACTCCTTCTTGCTGCGTTATCCCTTTTCCTCGCCGAGCTTGCGATACGCAAGCTGCCGCGACGTCGTAGGATGACTTAAATTGGCTCTTTGTCGTTTCGAGTGGGTAGCAGCTTCTAACTTCGGTTATTTGGCCTGCCTGTCCGACTGGCCAGGCGGACTGCAGACAGGTGTCCGACTGGCTAGGCGGACTGCAGACAGGTATGTTCCTTTGCGATAAAACGAGAAAGCGCCATCTCCATGAGAACTCGTGTTTCCTTTCTCTCGCCAAGGCGCTAAGATCGCCAAGAAGAGCTAGTTCCCATCCCTATTGCCTGTAATTTTTTCCCCTCTTCTCTTGTTCTTTGCGGCTTTGCGTCTTTGCGAGAGGCCATCTCTTCAGCCTTTCTCTGCGTAAGGGCGGGTTGCGAACCGCCCCTACCTAATCATGGGGAGCCGAGCAAAATCACAGGCAAGCTTAACTTACAGTTACCCACTCAAAACGATAAGGAACCCTTAAATTTCACCAAAAGGCGCGACCAAACGACAATTGCAGAGGGAGATACGCTAAACAGCAAGTGTTGCAGGAGTAATTTTGAGCGTAAGTAGGCTCGATCTATAATCGATGACATTGCTTAAGTAAAGAAGCTTTGGATGGGAAGATGGTCCAAGAGCGAAAAAGCTCATACTGTCTTTAAAGAAACTTATGCGAAGTTTCGGTTGATGCTTAAATTTGCTTTGCAAAGCTTTAACGGAGGAATAAAGATAGTGTTTAATAGATTGAGACGCACCAAAAGAGGGGCCTTACTCTTTTACCTAGCGATCATTGTCGTTGTCGCTGGAGGTATGGTCTATCTCGGACGTTACGTGATCAACCAGCCTTGGTCGGCGCGAGACTGGATAGCCGCCACAGCCGTCAAGGACAAGATCTACATCCTCGGCGGTCAGGATAGGCGACGTGGGCTGCTCGATGAGGTAATGGAGTTAAACCTTACCCGTCACACCCTGCGTGTTATTTCCCATCTCCCTTCTCCGGCTTGCTGTCTGGCCTGTGTTACACTGGATGGCCACATTTACGCCCTCGGAGGCCAAGGAGAAAAAGGCTATCTTGACGAAGTGGTAGCGATCGACCCTCAGACAAAGGAGGTCCGCGTCATCGCAACGCTTCCAACACCGAGGACGTACGGCGCTGCCGCTGCAACTTCTGAAAAACTCTACTACGTGGGCGGTTGGGACGGGAAGAAGCGCCTCGATGAGATTGTGGAGATCGATCCAAAAACCGGTGAGACTACCATCGTGGGGCATCTTCCCTCCCCACGGGAGTTCCTCGCTGCCACAGGCCAGGGCGATCGACTATACGTCTTAGGGGGGGAAGACGAACAGTGGTCCGTCCTTGATGAGGTGTTGGAGTTCCAAACAACAAGCTGGGAGGTTGTAAGGATTGGATACCTTCCCTCGTCGCTCACCCGGACCGCGGCCGCGGTTCTCGATGAGGACCTATTCCTTCTCGGTGGCTGGAGCAGGGAGCTGCTAGATGAGATCGTCAAGGTCAGAATGACCGATCAAGGGATCACCTCGGAGGTCGTCGCCCACCTTCCTGAGCCAGCGGCCGACCGAGCCGCCGTGTCAACGCTTGGCAAGCTTTACTTCATTGGCGGAATCGATCCCGGATTCAAGCGGCAGATCGCGGTTCTTGAGATCGATCCTCAATCGTGGGAGTCAAAAGCCCTGCGATTCCGCGGTGCTTGGTTACCGTAGATCGCATTAAACAGCAACATAAGATATTATGCCTGTAGTCCTCAATGTCCCTTGCAGGCGATTTGAGAACGTAACGAGACTACGACTTTGGTACGCAGAGCCTGTTTATCAGTTTTGCGGCTAAAGCTTGACTTCAGAGTATCCCTGTGCTATGTTGGAAAGGCACTTGCTCGGGTTTAGTTTAAAGTATAAAGGGTAAAGAATCGGGCAGGGAAGAAAGATACATCGTACACATCGCTTCTCGCGTACGCCGCATTCTTCATCAACCCTTCCTTACCCACCGATCGACGCGATCGAACAGAAGGAGGTGGTAGAGCACACATATCCAAGAGGGTAGCAGGTGCCATCACCACACGAAGTGATGACGGTATGAGGGCTTAAGGAGCCACAAGAAAAGGTTCCTTGTCGTATCGAGTGGGTAGCTGAAGATACGGCACGTAACAGAGTACCTCTCGCGAGATCGCGAAACAGTGATGCGTAATGAGTGAAGGGTAATGAGAAAGAGCAAAAGCATTTTCTCGCAAAGGCGCAGGGACGCAGAGAACAGCAGGAAGAGGGGGAAAGAACAAGGATCAAAGGCATGTCTTAGCGATCTTGGCGTCTTGAGCGAGTGCAACGAACGGGCGAGAGAAAGGCATTCTATCATTTGCGGTCAGGAGTTTGTTACCCACTCCAAACAGCAAAGAGCCAGAAACAAGCATCTGGCCCTGGCGCGACCAAAGGGAGCGTCGCGATGAACCGTATTAGTTGGATCTGCCTGGTTGGGCTTATCGGCCTGCTGGCAATCGTGGGTTTGCTCACGATCCACAGTGGAGTCCTCGTCGTTGCGGAGGAAGGAATCTCTTCTCAGCAGGAGGAGGCACAGTGGCAAATAGGGCGAAAGCCGTGTCCCAAAGTGAGGCTTGCCGAACAATGTGCCCTGATCGCCGGGAACACCGAGTTCGCTTTTGATCTGTTTCAAACCCTTTGGAATCCAGAAGACAACCTTTTCTTTTCGCCGTACAGCATTTCGCTCTGCCTTGTCATGGTGTACGGAGGTGCCCGAGGAACAACTGAGGAGCAGATGGCGAGCGCGCTTCATTTTATGCTTTCCCAGGAACGTCTCCATATCGCCTTTAACGCGCTGGATCTTGAGCTTACCAGACGTGGGGAAAGGCTTGCCGTCACAGAAGACGAAAAGTTCCAACTGCACCTTGCAAACTCGTTATGGGTGGAGAGCGAATACAAATTGATCGAGAGCTACCGTAAGCTTCTAGTCGTGAACTACGGTGCAGCCGCCGAACTGCTTGATTTCGCCAATACTCCGGAAGCCTCGCGTCAAACGATCAACAAATGGGTATCCCAAGAAACCGAAAAGAAGATCAAGGAGCTTCTTCCACAGGGCTCCATCACATCGCTAACGCGGCTTGTGCTCGCCAACGCAATCATTTTCAACGCAACCTGGAAACACAGATTCAACGAGGCCTTCACCCACAACAGCCCCTTCTACCTGCTCGACGACCGTCAAGTGACCGTGCCCATGATGCATCAGATAACCCCATTCGCCTACACCGCAACCGGCGGCGTCCAAGCAGTCGAACTGCCGTACATCGGTGAACAGTTCTCAATGGTCGTGTTGCTTCCGGCGCGCGGCCAGTTCGAGGATTTCGCCAGCTCGCTCACCGCCGATCGCGTAATCTCCATCTTGGGGCACCTAAGCAAAGAGATGGTTCAAGTCTACATGCCGAGGTTCGAGTTTCGGTCGTCGTTCGAGCTGTCTTCCGCCCTGAAGGACTTGAGCATGACAGATGCGTTCATCCTCGGCCAAGCGGACTTCTCCGGCATGACAAAAAGTCGCGATCTCTTCCTCGACGATGTCTACCACCAGAGTATGATTTCCGTCGACGAAAACGGAACGTTTGCCGCAGCAGGCACTGCGGCGGCCATGCCCATGCCCATCGTGCCAACCGTGAGACTCGATCGCCCGTTCATCTTCCTGATTCGAGACATCGAAACCAACAGTATCCTGTTCATCGGGCAGATCATGGATCCGAGTGGGGGGTGAGATGGAGGTATTTATAGGTAGGGGAGCTAATGAAAAGAGAAGAGCAGAAAGTGAGCTTTAGCTACATAGATTCGCTTATTTAGGAGGCGGGTGAAATGAGAGAGCCAAACATGAAAAAGTCATCCCTACTAGTCGCGATGCTAAGCGTCTTTGTCGTCTTACTCGGAATATTCGCGTGGACCGTATCTGTGAATGCGGAAGGAGAAACGCTTGTAATGCAGGTATGGTCATGGTCGCCTGAAGTCAACGAGAAACTCGACCAAACAATTGAGGATTTTAATGATTCTTTTGGGACTAACGTTCAAGTAATTCGCTATTCATTCTCCGCACACTGGGCAAGATTGGAAGCTACATGTGCTGCTGGTTCACCTCCTGACCTTTTCTGGGTCACCAGGGAGTTGCTTGCCCACTTAACCTGGTGTGTGATGCCTCTCGAAGACCTTATTCCAGACCTTATTGCGCGGACCTCTTCCGAGTTGCTTGACAGATTTACGATTGAAAACGCTCGGTATGGACTTCCACTTGGTTCCTATGACAGTTTTGGGAGGGTCGCCTATGCAATTCCGTTTCAAGCGAGCACGGAAAAAGCTGAATTGGCCGCTAAGCTTATTAGGTTCCTGCGTGAGGTTGGGTTTGCATCACCATTTGGGCCGTTTGAGGTGGGCCGGCTTCCATTGTTCTCTGTGGATGACGGCATCGTCTTTCTTCAGTCCAAGGCCAATGGGTGTCTGCCCACGTTCTACGGCCAGCTAGACCCATTAAACGGCTACCAACTCACCAATGCCTCCTACTCAGTGTCCACGTCCACCGAAGATGTTTATATGTCCTCTGTAGACTTTGAACTAACCTTCTGGGCTATGCATGAAGGTAATGAAGTAGTCTTGACCGGACCCGCGTCCTTTTCCTGGAAACGGGTGGATGATTTGACGTGGCAACTGGAAGCGTCGTTTGAACTGATCTCCGGTGAGGGGGAAACCATCTCCATGAGGGACAACCTCATCACCCAGAGCCTGAATAAAGATGCCTACCAGGTTGACGAGAGCGTCCATGTCATCTACACCGTTGACTTGGTCCCCTTGGAGTTTTCGTCCGAGTCTAGCACAATCGTCGAACGAACCGCCGATAATCAAGTCGTGGCAGAAACGATCCAGGATGCCTCAATCTATAGCGGGGGTACCCTTCTTTACTCCGAAGCGAACACGGTGAGCATGGAGAAGATGATCCACACCGCCGAGCACACCGAATTCGCCTGGACGACTACCAGCAAGATTAGCGAGGGGACATATCAGTCGGGCAGAGTTCATCAGGACCTGCAGCGGTATGAGGACCGGATCGAGGTCCTCGTTGACCAGTTCGACCTGACCGTGAACGAAGAGAGACTCACCCTAGTTGAACCCTCCTTCATTCGCCTTAAGGAAACTGCGGAGGACAAGTTCCTGCTCTCCTGGGAGCTGGCCCTGAAGTCCTCTGCAGGTGCCCTTCCGCAAATATCCACTAATGCCGAGTTCGTCACTTGGTCTGTAGGTGAAGGTAAGCTCGGGTTAGCTGAACGCCTAACCGTGACTATCGCAGAGTACGGGTACGAGAAGACCTTGCAATACTACCTGGACCCGCCAGGCTTCAAGGAGTATTTGGTTAAGAAGGGCATTGCCACGGCTGCAGGAGCAACAACTGGTGCGACTGGGGCCGCACTCACAACCTGGTGGACTGGACCGGGGGAGGTAGTCACCGTACCAACCGGTGCTGCCATCGGCGGTATCGTAGGTGACGTCGGATACAATGCTTATCAGGGTCTCAAGTGGGCCGCGCACAAGGTCGGTCTGCTTAAGGACAAAACGCCTCCAATAATTGGAGTCGGCTTGGTGAAGACGGAGTGGCAGACCAAGAACATTGGAGGCGTCGATGTGCAGCGGCTGGTCACGACTTTCCGCATCACCGCGGTAGATGGAGAGTCGGGAATTAAATCAATCAAGGAGACGGTGGGTAGCAACCCCACTGAGACTCACTCTGGCGACAACGCGCCCAAGTATACTTTTTTGTTCACGATCACAGATGCCGACGGTGCGGGGGAAATCTCCACTGGTCAGATCAACGTTATCGCTACAAACGGGGATGGAGTAAAAACGCTACCCATCACTTGGCCAGCGATCAAGGCCCGAGGCCGCGATACGACACCCCCTAGCCTCAGTTTCCGGCAGACAGCCAAGGGCATGGAGGGTAACTGCTTCGTAGCCCACTTCGAAATCACTGCAACCGATTCGCAGTCAGGCATCCTCTCGATCACCGAGACAGTAGGCAGCAACCCGACCGAGACCCACAATGCCCCAATCCAGGGGCAGAAAACCTACATCTATACATTTTCCATGAAGGACTGCCAAAGTCCCTACTCGATCAGCACCGGCAAAGTAACCGCCAAGGCGACCAACGCCGTCGGCGTGTCCTCGGCTGTTCAGTCCTGGGAGGCCTGCGAGGAAGGTGTCTGCTTGTATGAGCATATCAACTTTGGCAGTGCCATGATTAAGTTCACCGCAGACGACCTTGACCTCACCAACAATATTCTGCGGAACACGATCTCTTGGGATAACGTAGCCTCCTCCATCATAGTATCCGATGGCTGGATTGTCACAATTTATGAGCAAAAGAACTTTAAAGGAGCGTCCAGGGTGGTCAAAGGACCTGCTCAGGATCCGGATTTTACAAAATCGAGCTGGAATGATAAAGTCTCCTCTATCGAAGTCAATAAGTCGCTTCCGAGCTTGTGGCAGGAACTGCCCACTTTACCCGCTGGTTCGAATATCATTGGACTGAAAAAGGCACTGATTAAAGCATTGCGCCAGGCCCAGAAGGAGAAGCTTCTCGACTTCAACGAGGCCCTTGAAGCGATCAAGGAAGTGACGAAGCTGCCCGACACTGTCCCTGAGGGTGGGCTGAAAGAAGATCAGTTGCCGAACCTGAAGAACGCTGTGGATAAGGTCAAGTAGGCCTTGTAGGGATGGCAAGAGTGAGCCTCGCTATGGAACCAAGAGACAAGGGAGATAGAGGTCATCTACGACCTTGTACTCTGCAAGGGGGGGGCCATATTCACGCTAAGGTCAGGATTCGAAGAGCAGGAGCTTGAGTTGAGGGATTCTTTGGACGTTGAGAACTACGGGGCTTTAGACAGGTATAGATACTTTTCCGTGAGCGACTTTTAGATATCTTCGGGGAGCAAGAGGCTCTGGGCTTACAAAACCAGGGCTTAACCTGCTCCAGAGATTGAGGGTGAGATAGAAAAGCATAACATAACTAGAAGAAAAGTATAGAGAGTATTAATATTGAGATAAATTTAAGGAGGTGAAAGTTATGCGGAGATTATTCTTAATCCTTTCGCTAATTGCGGTTCTCGGTAGTTGGTCAGTAACTGCCCAAGAGAACTCTTTGAAAGATAAATTAGAAGGAATTCATGGTAACATTGAAGATGCCGAAAGAATAGTATTTGCCATTGATAACTCAGGAAGCATTAAAGATGCTAAACGGTTGCTCTTTGAAAAAACTCTAGTTACCGAATTGGTGAAAATGCTCATCGATAGCGACCTCAATCCTATGGTCGAAGTGATAACCTTCAACTCGGATATAAGCGTTATACTGGAACTCGCGCCGCTCGATGCAGTTAAAGACAATATCATATCCGCTATTAACGGCATCCAAGATACAGAGAACCTTACCTGGATAAATGGGGCCATTGATTATGCATGTAGCATTACCAAACCAGTGCATCCCAATGGAGCGTTGGTTCTCGCAACGGATGGGATTCCAACATGCTCTAGGCGCAACGGCCCAAAAAATATCCCCGTAGCTAGAGATGCAACTGAAGTTGCGGCCGAGAAGTTTAAGAAGGAGTGCTCAACGCTTGCTGTTATAGGAATTGACGTGAGCGGAGAAGCTGAGGAATTCTTGAAAGGAATTGCCAGCCCAGGCGCATACGTCACTGTTAAAACACCTCAGACGTTCTTCCGGCCCGGTGGTCCAGAGGTAGCGGAGGTAGTAGTTCCTCAGGTAAAGGCTTGCGAGAGGGAGCTAGGTATCAATGTGGATGTGGAGACGGTCCCTTGGGAAGATGCGTACGAGAGGCTGCTTCTCAACGTCGCAGCTGGAAATGCACCGGATATCGGCTACATTCCTTCGTCACAGATACCGGAGCTTGCAGAGGCTGAATATATAATCCCGATCGATGTATCTAGAGAAAGGAAAACGGAGTACTTTGAGTCCATATGGTCTACAGTCACGTGGAAGGGTGATATCTACGGTATACCGAGAGCGCTCTTCAACCACGCGCTCTATTATAATACGGAACTATTCGAGGAAGCTGGTGTTGACGGCCCCCCTACGACTTGGGAAGAGCTTGAAGAGGCTGCCGGGGCAATTACAGAGACAGGTTTTTATGGCTTTGCCCTCACCGGCAAGAGATCTCCTTCTACCGTAGTACAATTCCTCAACTTCCTCTTTCAAAATGGTGGAGGGGTTTATGACGAGAAAGGTGACATAATAATTAACAACGCAGATGGGCTTGAGGCTTTAGAGTTCTACGTCAGCTTGATGTATTATACTCCACCGGAGGCTCTTGGAATGACAGAGTCGGATCTTGGGGAGCTATTCGCAAGAGGCGAAGTAGGCATGTTCGTCTCCGGGCCTCGGTGGATAGGCAAGTTTGAGGAAGCGGGTATACCGTTTAAGACGGCATCATTGCCAGTAGGTCCTAACGGGTGGAGCACTGGCGTGCTTTCCTCCCACTCCCTGGTAGTCTTCAGCCAGTCTGAGCATCAAGAGGAGGCGAGGGAGCTAGCGCTGTGCCTCATCAAATACGAGCACCAAGCGGAGTTTGACACTAAGTTGGGAAGGACGCCGATGAGAAGAGAAGAAGCGGAGGAGATTGATTTCTTCCAGACGGATAATTGGAAGGCGTTCATCACTATGATCCCAAAAGGATATCCACCGCCATTGGTAACAAATTGGGGAGTTTTTGAAGATGTGATAGCGATCGCAATTGAGTATGCGGCCGCGGGAATGATGACGCCCGAAGAGGCATTAAATCAGGCAGCGCTGGAGCTGGAAAGGCTAAAAGAAGAAGGAATTGTTGAAGGATATGGCCTGTCCTTATAGTGAAAGATCCTATATAATTTAAGGGGGGCAGATCTTAAATTGTGAGGCTCCTTCGCAAGATGGCTGACGAAGGAAGAGGTTGCGGCATAAGAGCCCTTGTGTCTGGGATGCGATCTTCACTTTTGACTTCTTCGGTTTGCTTTGATGTGATTACTGCACGATCCGGCTGTCTGGGCACAGATACTTCAAGTGCAGAGGACTGCATCTGTTTTCTGTGGACGCCATGTTATGCCGTAAACGCCACACGCTTGAAATCAAGTTCCGGTCGGATCCACCACTCGTCCCATGAACAGGATCGTCCCGGTCTCGATGTCGCGGATGAGGAAGATGAACGGGTGGTCAATCGTCATCATTGCAGGAAGCGAGAGGACCATCGACACACCAGTGGCAGCAGCAGCCTCTGTCCCCTCCTCGTTCACCGATACATAGGCCTTGTGTGCTACGCAACCGATGAAGAGATCACGGGTGCCGTCCATCCCTGAGAAATCGGCGGCTCCCGTAAAGGCGTCCGGCATCCCAAGCTCGGCAAGCGTATCCGCAAGGGAGAATTCCGAGGTGAGTTCAAATCTCGGCATCCTCAGCTGGACTTTTTCCGAACACAACTGAGCCAAGATCGCATCCAGCCGCTCGACACTGAGGTTGGCTTCGAAGTCCTCAAACATGCCGGCTCTGGGAAGGAGAATGACCATGGAAAGTGCATCACCTGTATAGGGAAGCTCGATCGCTTGGAAGTCCATACCCTCCGTGTAGGGGAAATGCTCTTTTACCCTCATCATGGGGACCTTGACCTGGCTCCCATCGAGTCGATAGAAAGGAGCGAACTCTGTCTTTTTCGCATCGAACTGCACTTTCCACGTTCCCTTGAAGTAGATCGCGTTAGCAAGGACAAGGCGTGTGTCAGGGGTGATAGTCCCCGGCCCCATCAGATCCTCGATCTTCCCCTCGGTCGCATCACTGACCCAATCGTTGATGTCGCGGCGGGCTCCTTCTGGTGCACCGATGAAGTCGGCGCGACGCAGACCGGCATCGTAGCCTGTGTCCAGTACCGCGAGGAAGTCTGGGAGGAACGGGTAGCCAGCCTGGCCCCAGAGTGCGTTGGCGACAGTTAAGTCGATGTTCGCGTCGCGGTCTAAAAGCTTTTCCCCTACTGCGTTTAACGCGGGGTGAAGACGATCTTGTTGCAAGGTGAAGTGAAGCGTCTCAGCCATCTCGATTGCGGTATTATCGCGAGCACCGGCGTAGGTCATTGCCAGAGCCAACGAGATGCTGTACGGGGAGAAGAAGAGGTTACACTCGTTTGTTCTAAGGGCTTGGTAGAGGTCGAATGCGAACGCGTTGTTTCCCGCAACCAACTCTTTAAGGGATGCTTCATTCACCGCGGGGGCCGTGCCGACTACAGATGTAAATCCCAAGAGCATGATTAGAAGAGCTCCGGCAAGAACATATCGCCTGGTTGAGAAAATCATTGTTTTACCTCCTCTTTAGGTTGCTCGAAACGTAAACAGGTACGGCTTGCTCGCATTCCCTGCGCGATCGTAGAGCGTGACCCTCAGAGTGACGGTCTGCCTGGTATTGCAATAAATGCGAAACCGAAAGCTCCCACTGGCCTCACCCTCGACATTAGGCTCAAAGCTAAACGGCGTGAAGTGAACTGCATTCACAACGTCGAACCTGACAGAGGTGATGTCGCCATCGGGATCATAGAAGGAGATGTATCCGCGATTCTTCTCTCCATTTGCAGCAATGGCACTCGGGAAATCGACGCTTGTTATACGAGGGCCATGGGTGATGTTTGTTCCAGACCCAATGGTAAATGGCACACTCAGTTGGTAGTTTCCATTGACGAATACATCCACCCGCCATTGGCCGCGCAGGTTTGAAGCTCGCCAATCCGCAACTCTGATGTATCCCCAGTTGTAGCGATCGGCACGCCGTTGACCTTGGTAGTACAGGACACCCGAGGGGTCGTAGAACCGCCACTCGATTTGGCGCCCTATGGCCTCAGAGGCGACCTTGATCCAACAGACTGCCCACCGATCGCTAGGGGAGAAGGCCACCACACTGTCGATCGGCCGATTGTTTGCGATACCATGGGTCATCTGGTGAGCCTCGATCGACCGACTTGCACTTCCAGTGATAGATACCTCGATTCGCTTGATCTCATAGACACTACAGAGCTGTCCGGCTGTGATGCGAATCCGGTTGCAGCCGGGAGTGACCCACCTGCTCACCTCCCAGGTATCTGTGGTAAAGGCGTTGGGGGAGAAACCAGTAGCGGATGGGGCATAGTTTCGTGCGATGGAGGTGCCGTTTACAGCGATGGTCACCGGAGCAAACCCCTTGCCCTGACAACCCGGGGCGTAAGCCGATCGATGCGTGATTGCGAGGCGCGCTGTTGAAACACCCGATGGAACCCGCACGCCGATTTCCAGGTAGCCGCCAGTGCGAACGAGCTGGAGACACTCTGCTCCTTCAATCCACCCTTGGGCTCTCCACTCATCGATACTTTGCCGAACAGTGCTACCGCTCGGAAACAAAGAGAAATCCAAGAAGGCTAGCCCACTGCCCGGGTTGACCAATAAACCTGGATTGGCGAAGGTCCCATGCGTAACAAAGAGGATTAATCCGAGCAGGATTGTAAGCAGCAAAATCGCAGTTTCTTTTCGGTGTACTCGTTGTGCGTTCATCCCTTTCACCTCCGATCGTGCCTCTACTACATTTACCCATGAGGTTCTCGGTCGGTTTCAGTTCAGCGCTTAAGAAGCCATTAATTATACGCTTTTGGTTGAGACGGAGTCTTAACGCTACAGAGCGAGTCGTCTTCCTCTCGCGGATTCAACTCGTAAGTGCAACTTTGGCGATTGGTCTAAGAGACGAGCTGCGGTAGCATCGGCAGTGTCCCTCAGACCAATAAATCAAAGGAGCACTGATGAAAGCGTACACGC
>Ga0307443_1001867_pt1 | contig 12118 bp, 9 predicted proteins | sample SalMarSW160220MG_FD_202148 | JGI IMG/M metagenome (GOLD analysis project Ga0307443, IMG submission 202148) | Salt marsh sediment microbial communities from the Plum Island Ecosystem LTER, Massachusetts, United States - SW1601-220 | ecosystem: Environmental > Aquatic > Marine > Intertidal zone >... | reverse complement strand
CTTTATGGGAAGTGCAGCTGTCAATGCCGCCAACACCGAGGTGCAGAATCTCAGGACAGCGGCTCTGGGCTATTACGCAGACCACTCCACCGACGCCAGTCCCTGGCCCGCCGATCAGACTGCTTTGACTGACTACGTCGTCGGAGACATTGTAGGGACGTATACCTGGGGTACCGATGGCACGATGACCGGTGGCGTATATGCAGGCATGGAGTGGGACGTCGACCAGTGGATAAAAGAAGTAGTAGTGCCATAGTATAGTCTAAGGCTATAGCCTAAGGCTCTAATTAAGTGAAGCAAACTTAGAAAGGCTTATTAGCGGGTTACTTTGTTTCTAACCTGCCGATAAGCTTTTCTATTTCTGTGTAACACAAGGGGACGAAGCGGGTTCCCAGGAAAATCGAAGATTTTTTCTGGGTGCTTTAAGAGGGGCTAACGCCCCTCTTTTATATCTTATATCTTTTCCCACCCACCGCCCTATGGACGTCTGCGGCTTGTTTATGGAGTGGATACTCCCACCCATTAGGCCTTGCGGCTTATCCTGCAATTCTCCCGCCCTACAACGGTTAGAACCTCTTTAACACCGCCCTTTAAGGAAGGGGTTCACCCATACCCTTCAGGTAAGGGGGAATAAGGGAAACTTTCCACCACCTTTAAGGGAGGGGTAAAAGAGAGTTTTAGAGGCGAAGCCTACGAGGGCGGGTCAGGGTGGGAAGAAAAACCTAATTTAACAAGGGGGTGGGCTGGGTGGGAAGCAGCAGGGTTAGGCTGTTTCTAGCTTGCCGATAAGCTTTTCTACTTCGGGGCGGTCACTGCAGAAAGCGAAGAGGGTCTCATCGGTGATGACCCGCCTGGTGTAAAGGTTAACCAGGGCTTCATCCAGTGAAATCATACCTATCTCCCGGTGAGTACGGATTACATTGTGCAGGAGGTATATCTTGCCCTCACGGATTAGACTCCTCACCGGAGGGTTAGCCAGCATAACCTCTACGGCAGCGATTCTCCCTGAGCCATCAGCCCGGGGGACAAGCACCTGGCATACTATAGCCACCAGCAGGGAAGACATACGCGTCTGAGCCAGATGGCGCTCGTGAGGCGGGAATAAATCTATTATCCTCTCCGCCGCCTGGGAGGCACTGGGGGCATGACCGGTAGAGAGGATTAGGTGCCCGGTCTCAGCCAGGGTAAGCACTGCCGACGCAGTATCCAAATCCCTCATCTCACCCACCAGAATTACATCCGGGTCCTGCCTCAAGATATGCTTCAATGCATCAACAAAAGACAGGGTATCGCTGCCCAACTGCCGCTGGGTTACGGCACTTTTAATATTGGGGTGAATATACTCAATAGGGTCTTCAATGGTAATCACATGGCGACTTTCTATTGTGTTCAGATGGTTAATCATAGCCGCCTGGCTGGTGGTCTTACCTGAGCCGGTAGGCCCGGTAACTATTATCAGTCCTCGCGATTTGAGGGCAAGCTCCTTATATATCTGAGGCAGCCCCAGCTCATCTATAGTCGGAATCTTCTCCGGCAGTAAGCGGATGGCAAGGCTGACGGTACCGCGCTGCTGAGCGGCGTTGCAGCGGAGGCGGCCGACGCCGGCTAAGGTAAAGCCAAAATCAAGCTCCAGCTGGCGGTGGAACTCTTCCCTCTCCTGAGGCGTAGTTATCCTGGTGAAAGCCTGGCTTATCTCGTCAGCAGTTAGTGGTGTTGCATCCTTCAGCACTTCCAGTTTGCCGCCAATCCGCAACAGTGGCGGACTATCAACAATCAGGTGCAAATCAGAAGCACCCAGCGACTTAGCTTTATGAAGTAATGCCGAAATATCCATTTCTCATCCCTGCCTTATGTAAAGCTCAAACGTAAAATCACCAGCCCACGTATAGTCCGCCATCACCCTTATGGAGGATATGGTAGCGTTACCAAAGCTGCTTCTTAAATCTCTGGCATATAAGAAAATGTCATCCACAGATGGGGCTATACCCCTTACCGTTATCGAATTACCCTTATGTTCAATCCTAGTCAAATTCATGCCCACTGGCAGCAGGTTGGTAATCTCGACCACGTCACCACTCATCTGTTCCCGACCCGCTTCTAGGGAGGTCAAGGTAGTATCAAATATTCCCGCCCTGGCTTCTATTGGCGCAAGCTGGGCTTCTACCTGCGTAATCTGCTCCTGCAGTGCTCCCATCTCATTAATCTGCAGGGCAATACTGCTCTGAAGCGGGCCAATTTGGGAACGCAGCGTTGAATTATACTCAGACTTGCCGTGAATCATAAATCCCATACTAATAATTAAGCCAGCAACGGCTATGATACCAACCGGGACAAGGATGCGTAATACACTCACACCCTTGGGCTGGTAAGCCTCGGGCAGGGCATTAAAATTCACCAGTGAAACATTAGCCCCTTCCCTTTCGTGCCGCAGCTCCTTAAGCGCCAGCCCAATATTGACCATGAAGTCACTGGCGTCAAAGCCATCAGGGGATTCCATAGGCGATGGTAATATTGACACCGGGCACCCTAGCTTGTCTCCCAGCGATTGCCAGTTCTCCGGTAGCTGTGACAGGTCACTACAAACAAACATCGGTACCGTTGAATCCAGGGGGGTTTCCTTATGGCTAGAATTATAGAAGTTGATAGTCCTATCAACTTCTTCGGTGATAGCTGATAGCCTCTCCGGTGCCGATGTAACCTCACCGGCTAAAGATAGCCTGTGGATTAGCTGGGGAAGCCTATCCTCCATAATCATAATGTCAAGGTGGTCTAACCTGGTATTAACAATTATCGCCCTGGGCTCATCCAAGGTCCGGCATAGGGCTAACGGCGCTAGATCCATAACATATGGTTGAACACCCGCCAGATGCAGTGTCTTAACCAGGACATCAACCACATTGCGGGGGAAAACGGCTAAGAAAACGCGGGTTTCTCCCGGTGGGGCAGAAAGGCGTTGATATGAAAGGTAGACCTCGTCTAAAGACACCGGTACCACCCTTTTTGCCTCTTGCTTTACCGCCTCAGGCAGTATGGCATCAGGCAGCTCGGGCAGAGAAATCAGACGGTACAAGGAATTGAGCCCGCCTAGACCAGCGACAACCCTCCGTACCCCAATTTTTGTCAGCTTAAATAGCTTATCAAGCTCCTCAGCAACCCTGGTTTCATCCAGGACAAGCCCCTGGCTGACCAGACCCGGCTCCAGAGGCAAGCTAGCCCACTTCTTTACCAGCCTACCCTCAACCTCCAGGAGGTTAACGGCATCATCTCTAACAAATACGGTAATAACCTTTTCCGCCACAGTTATTCACCCCCGTAGCTATAACCAACAAGCTTAATCGTGCCTGACGACTTCTCCCGCTCCTGCCCCAGGGTCATCATAACAAGCACAGGCTCAGGAATTTTTATATCTACCGTTTCCACGGTAGCACTGGCAAAACGCTCATCAGTGGCTATGGCATTAACCATGTTAAGTATACTACTCAGCTCACCCTCCACCTGCACCTCAAAATAGATAACGAGGAAGGTAACATCCTCCACCTCTTTCTCACGCGGCGCATCCGCCGCCATGCTCACTACCTCCAGCTCATATTTCTGGGCAAGCTGAGTTAATACCTCGTTGTACTCAATGCTTGCCTCCAATTCAGGGAAGCTCGCCAGAGCACTAGTAAGCAATGCCTGGGTTTCTCCCAGTTTGCTCTGCTGCTGGCTCAGCTGGGTTTCCAAGGACTGCCTTCCCGAAATGAGCCTGGCCAACTGAGTCTGAGTCCCAGCCAAACTACTTTCCAGCTCCTCCTGTTCGCTAGACTGCCGGGCATAAAGAAAAAACAGGGCAACAAAGGCGATAACGAAAACGCCAATTCCCATAACTAACAAGGCTGTCCTACCTAACCTAAACTTCACTTTTCCATCACCTCACCAAGTAACTAAGGGTCCCGCCGCTGGCAACCTTGCTGCGGAAGGAGAGAATTATATAGACTAGCATAAACCCATCATCTTCAGTAGGCAAGTTCACCCGAGCCCAGGTCTGGCCAGGTTCTATGATGGGATAGGCAACGGTAAAGGTATCAATATCTACACCGGGCACAGCTAGACCGGGTGAATTTGAATTCCACACATCATTCGCCGGGCTTTCCGAATTTGACAGGCTGGCGCCTTCAACCCTTATATAATCTTCATCGTAGTTTCCGTATTCGTTTTCCTCGTCTCCCTCGCCAACAAAGCAGGTAAGGCGGGCGGCGTACTCCTCCTCGACAATGGCATCAGGGGCAATGAAGCCGCTAATTATGCCCCCCTTCTCTCCATCACCATCAAAATCAGGGTCGCTATGCCAGCCTAAAGTAAAGACAAAACCGGGGGTGGCTATATCGTAGACATACAGTTGGTGCCCTTTAGTCTCCGGGCTGGAATAGATAATAACCAGCGACCAGCCAGCATAAGCAGCCATGAACCTATCAGGGTAGTCGCTCCACGGTCCAGCATTGGGCAGTTTATGGGCTGGGGTGGCCAGGGGATAACCCGTCTTGTCACCGGTAGGGTTCTCAGCATCACAGAGGTCAAAGTAATATGTATCAGAGCCCGTTCCCGCTCTGCGCACATTTATTATAGAATCGGCGTGCTTCACGATATAGGTGCCGCTGCCATTGGAGCCGACGTCCTCATCCTCAATGAGTTGCCTGACCTCATCAGTGGCATCATAAAAGCAACCGTAGAACCATGTCCCCTCGTATGCAGTCTCGCCGGGTATGGTGGCTACCTGCCATTGGTCAGTGGTTACCGGAGTCATTGCGCCGGCAACGCCGAAGGAAACCCTGTTAACCTTAGCCGCATCAATCAGCGCTATCAGCTCAGCCTGGGTGGGGTTATCGGGGTACTCCAGCTCCTCTATCTCCCCCCACCTCCACCTCGTACCCCCGTAAGGAGACGTATACTGCTCCGCATAGTGATAGTCTATCCACCCTGACCAGTAGAGATAGGCAGCCTGCACCGTGGCAGTAGCCGGGATATCATCCACGGTAATGGTATCCTCACTCTCCCGGAGGAGCCAGTCACGGTAACTATTACTTCCGTATTTATGTGACAACATGGTATTACCCACAGCGGCGTAATCCCCCGACACCGCTGCGCCGAGCCTGCGCAGCTCAATTGTAGCCGCATAAGCGTCAACAGCAAGCTCTCTGCCTCCACTATCGGTAGCCGTTGAGGTAACGGCGTAGACCTTGACATCAGCGTCCCAGGTATACTCAACACCGCTAACTCCGGTGGTATCTATCCAGGAAACAGCCGCCCCCGGCTGCTGGTCTGCTGGACCCGAGAAGTGGAAGGTGATAGTTTTCACCATGGGGTAGGAGGTACCACCAGGGAAGACCGAAAGCTGAGGCTGAGAGGCGAAGTTCCAGACCACAGCCTCACCACTCTTGTACGGGACAATGTCCATAGAGGTGGGGGCACAGCCGCCACTAAGGTTACAGTCATCATCGTAGTGAAAGCCGGACGGTAACCATATACCTATCTCATTCACCCTCAAACTGTCTCTCTCCGTCTCGTTTGCCCAGTAAAAGGCTATTTGTATCTGGTACTCCGTCTCCTCCGTCCCGGAGGTATGACCAACAATTATCAGCTTACCCTCCTCAATAATGCTCCTCGCCTGCACAGCTGTTGGGGGACCTATATCCCTGGGAATCCACACATTCTGAAAACTAACCTGTACAGTACTGCCATTTATCTGGTTCGGCAGTGTATAGGGAGGATAGATTGTTGTATAGTCATAGGGGTCATAGCCAGCAAACAAGCCAGCCAATTTGTCATTCTCCATCTGCCATAGGGCATCTTCAACGCCAGAGTCAGCAGCGTATAATATGTCCATCTTCTCCTCAAAGACTTCCTGGCCAATCTTAAGCTCGGAGCTAATATGAGTGAGAACCGGGGCGATGGTAAGACTGCCAAAAAGCATTATGATCATGACTATCATAAGAGCCATCCCCTTCTCACCCCTAACCAGCTTTTTCGGCGACTTTCCTCTCACCTCTCACCTCCTCCTGTACTACGAGCCAGGTCTGGGAACAATCCTATATACCCTGGTCTCAAATTGCGCTTCTTTGCCACTGCCTACGATAACCCTTACTGTTAAAATAACCGTATCCTCAATATCGTCCCCAGTGGTGTCAATATAGACAACATTCGTTTCGTCCGGGTCCGGGTCAATAAATCTAGCCACAACAGTCACAGTCGGATCCTCATCATCAACTGCATGGCTTTGCTGAAGCGCCTTTAGTCCGCCAGCCATGTCTTCCAGGCTGTAAGTCACCACATGCTCCTTATTATCCCAGCCAGTCCAACTTAATATAAGGGGGAACCCTGTTGGAGGAGTATCAACAACATCTTGAGCCAGCACGGCATCATTGCTGACCCAGTAGCCAGCACTCTGCACCTGACTGATGGCAGTAACATGATTATTGGCGCGGGCACCCCCAGTAACCACCTGATAAAAGGTCATGGTAATGCCACTAGAGATAACGCCAGTAATGGCAATAGCCATCATTAGCTCAATCAGGGTGAAGCCCCTCTGGTTCTTATTTATTATTCCTAACCTAGGAAATATCATCGGTCTACCTTATAGGCCTCCAATGTAACTATATCTATGCCTGGTCTATCAAGATGGCCAATGGTCACTATTAACATCTGGATGCCCTCGTCATCATTAGGATTGGCAAAGGCTTCACCGTTATTCCGGTCAATAGGAATAGCGTCAACTGAGATTAAATAACTGGGATAATCAGTAGATTCAACCCCATCTTTTTCATATGATGGGGGAACACTGTCCTCATAATAATCATAGGTACAAGTCTTTAGATATTCCATCTCAGCCCGGGCCAGGCTTTCCGCAGACGCCTGCACATCGGCAAGAAAGGCAGCATGGTAGGCAGTGGATATACCGCTGAGCAAGGAGACAGAAACTATTCCCAGTACGGTCATAGCTACCATAACCTCGGCTAGGCTGAAGCCTTTTTCGCTTTTCATCATATTTGAACCTGCCCGTAGATAGAATACATGGCTGAAAGCAAGGAGACGGCAAGAAAGCCAATTACCACGGCGATAGCTGCCACCAGAGCTGGCTGAATAAGCCCAATGGCGGCGCTAATCTTATCATCAGCCTCAAGCTCATAGCTCTGGGCTACAGTGACCAGTGTATTATCAAGGTTACCGGTTTCCTCACCCACCCCCACCATCTGCACCATCAGGGGTAAGAACACAGAATGCTTTGCCATAGGTTTGGATAAGCCCTCACCCCGAATCAACTCCTGCTGAGTCTCGGATAGCGCCTTGGCCATAGCCCTATTACTAGTGCCGCGAATAGTCTGGGTCAGGATTTCGGGCAAGGGCAAGCCGACTTTGAAGAGAAGGGCTATAGTTCGGCAACAGCGGGAAAGCTCGCTAAGCTGATTGACTCGCCCAATTACAGGTAAGGTGAGCAATAATCTATCCGTGTGGTACTTGCCGGCTGGTGTTCGGCTATAGATATAGCCTACGACACCAACTACTCCAATCCCAATCAGAAGATAAAGACCATTATTGATAAGCCAGTCGGAGAGGTCGATAACTATCTTCGTTGCTATGGGCAGCTCAGCACCGAATGCATCATACAGGGAAATAAACGAAGGCATAACCACGGTGACAAGTATGCTTACCACTACTATACCGGCAACACCAAGCATAATGGGATAGGTTAGAGCGGCTTTAATCTTCTTTTGGGTGGTAGACCCTCTCTCCAGATAGTCAGCCATTTGTCTCAGCACTACGCTCAGGTTACCACTCTGCTCACCAGCGGATATTGTCCGAAAGTAGATTTCAGGAAAAGTCCGGGGGTGCTTACCCATCGCTGCTGATAACGAGCTACCAGCGCGAATGTCAGTAGCTATTGCGCCAATCACCCTCTTAAAGCCATGGTTTGCTACCTGGCTTTGCAACAGGTCTAAGGAAGTAACAATATCAGTGCCGGATTCAAGGAGCAAAGCTAGCTGACGGGAAAACATTGTTATTTCTTTGGGCTGTACCCGGGAAAGGCGAGCCTGTAACTTGCTGGCATTGAAAAAGGGAGTTACCGCCTTCAGGCTAACCACCTGATAGCCGCCATAATTTAATACACTGGTGGCTGCTTCCTCGTTGTCAGCCGAAAGCTTGCCTTTGACTAACCTTTTGTCCTCAGTATAAGCTATATATTGATAATCCATCGCACCTCCACCTTACTAGTCTGGAGAGTAGGCACTACGCAGGATTTCAGAGGGGGTAGTAATACCCGCCTTCACCTTGCGCATACCATCAGTCATCATCGTTATCATACCCCCCTTAGCCGCCTCAGCCCGAATCTGGCTAGTGCTCGCCCGGCTGGTAATCAGTTCCCTTAAATTGTCAGTCATAGTCATAAGCTCAAAGAGCCCAGTCCGACCCAGATAACCGGTATAAGCGCATGACTTACAGCCAGTACCATAGAAAAATTCCGTTCGCTTTTCACCCATTTCCTTTTCGTAAGCCATCTGCTCTACCAGTGGCACCTCAATAAGATGGCTACAATCAAGGCAGATACGGCGCACCATTCGCTGAGCGATAACACCAATTACTGCTGAGGCGACAAGGAAGGGCTCTATACCAAGGTCAAGCAAACGAGAAAGCACACCAGCAGCATCGCTGGCATGGACCGAAGACAGCATCAGATGCCCGGTCAAGGCGGCTTGAATGGCTATATTGGCTGTTTCGCCGTCACGTATCTCACCGATCATTATCACATCGGGGTCAAGACGAAGTATAGACCTAAGTCCAGCGGCAAAGGTTATGCCGGCTTGGGGATTAACCTGAATCTGATTAATATCCTTAAACCGATACTCAGCCGGGTCCTCAATGGTAATGACATTCCTCCCCAGACAGTCCAGGGAATTGATTGAGGCATACATGGTAGTAGTCTTACCGGCTCCGGTTGGACCGCTGGTCAAAATCATGCCATAGGGAACCTTAAGCATAGCGTTGTATGCTTCCAGACAGTCAGGTAGCATGCCAAGCTCAGACATTCCGAGGGTAGCCATTGACTTATCCAAAAGGCGCAGCTCTGCCATCTCACCACTAACCGTGGGCGTGGTAGCCACTCGCACATCTATGTCTCGCCCCTGGGCCTTAATCGTAAACTGACCATCCTGAGGGCGATGGCGGTCGGCAATATTCAAATCAGATAGGATTTTGATTCGGGAAACGAGAGCCAAATGTATGCTGAGCGGCAGAGACATAAGGTCATGAAGGGTACCATCAATGCGGTAGCGTACCCTCAACCTGTCATCTTCGGGCTCAATATGGATGTCAGAGGCACGGGCTTTAACTGCTTCTTCAACAATAAGGTTGAGAGCTTGAGCCAGAGGGGCATCAGTCTCAGAACTAGCGACAAGCTTCTCCCCGGCTACCTCAGCAGGGACAGAGATACGGGAAAGCTGCTTTTCAATCTCGCCAAAGCTCTTGTAGTTAAAGTCTATAGCATCCCGGACTTCCTTAGCACTGGCAGCTATCGGTTTAATCCTCATCCGGCACAGGGCGGAGAAAGCCTCCAGGGCAAAGATGTCGGTGGGGTCAGCCATAGCTACCTGGAGAGTATCACCGGATACCGCCAGGGGGATGGCATTATACTTCCTCGCCATCACCTCGGGTATTAATCGTAACGCTTCAGGCTGAGCCGCCTGCTTAATATGCATGGCGCGAAACTCAGCGGCGGGAGTTGTCGCTGGCTTGGGCGATTGGGGAGCAGTTTTTTGGCTTAAGTCAAGGACTCTTATCCGCTGGTGCTGGGCAAACTGGCTCGCCTCAGGGCTAAGCCGCGGCGAGACAACGATGACCTTATCATCAACACCAGCCTCATAAGCCTTAGTATCAAATAAGGATACCTGCTCCAGGGTTACCTCTTCCTTCCCTGTCAGAAAATCTATACCAAAGCTCTGGCCGACCTGGTCGCTACTAGAATAAGCCATCAGGTCAAAGGTATATTCAACCCCCGACTTGCCCTTAACCTTAGCATTTTGCTCAACCTTATAGCCGAGATTGGTTAAAGATTCAGTCAGTTGCTCCTTTGTTTCAAACCGGAAAGGTGCCTCTGGATTAACTGGCGGCGTCGGCTCTAACTCCAGTAATGACGCTACCTGCTCTTTCTCAATGACCTTTATTCGCTGCTTCTGAGCTAACTGTTTTGCCTCCTGGCTAAGTCCAGAGACGGAAATAAGAATCCGGGTAAGAATACCGGTATCGTAGGCTTTGTTGGCAAATCTAAAGATAGTACCCACCTCCACCTCCCTATCACCCCCGGGGGCAAAGCAGATGGCCATAGTGTTGGTAGTAAAGCCGTCATCCTTTCGGGCAAGCATGTCAAAGACATGCTCAACCCCCGACTTCCCATCGAGCTTAGCCCCCTGAGCTACCTCATAGCCTAGCTTCTGTAAATAGGACTCAACCTGGTCTTTTAATTCCGAGCCCGTTTCTAGCTGGCGCATCTTACCCTTCACCCCCAACCACTCAGGGATGGGCCACTTAGCTAAACGGTAAATGTCAACAGCACGGTTGGTTTTCCCACCGTCCTCTTGATCCGATTTGTCCGTTTCTGCGCTTAAATTCACAGGTTGCCTATCATCGTCCGCCACGCGGGAACCCTCCTTCTGCTACTCACCTTATTCTCCTGCGAAAGGAAGTAATCAATATCCTCCTGCCGGAACCTCCGATCCCCCCGCGAGCCAATACGGTATGCCTTTAGCACCCCCTGATTGCTCCATCGCCTCACCGTGTTCATATGCACGTTAAGAAGGCGGGCAACATCGCTTGCCGTTAACATAGGGTCAATATTCTTATCAATTGCCATGCTTTGCCCTACTTTCTAAACTACCTAAAACTTACCTATTACCACTGTAGATTATCTTACTTTCCGATACAATCACCCATATAGGTCATCAACGGGTGGTAAATAGGTATTAGGAATAAAGAGCTATTAGAAATGTAATAGATTTAAGGGGGAGAGCCTGATTACTCCCTAGATGGCTCAGCGTCTAAACTTTGCCACCAGAAAGATAACGATAAGCGAGAAGAACAATATGCCGAGCCCGAAGGCGACATACAACAACCAATTGGATAGCCAGGAAGAACCAACATAAAATAAGTAGGAAGGCGACCAGTCACCCTCATTAGAAGCGCCGTCTACTGCCCTTACCCTCCAGTAATAGGGAGCTGTCGCCTTAGTTGGGGCTAACTTCTCCCCTTCACTCACCGCATATTCCGAGTGGAGCAAGCCTTCCTTCTCTAGCACTATATTAGTAAAGTTGGCATCAGTGGCAACCTGAAGGGTGTAGCTCACACCACTGAGGTCAGCAACATCCTCCCAGTGAAAGTATGCCTCTGCCTGCGATGTGCCGCCAACCGCCGGTAGCAGCAAGATGGGCGTGGGTGGCGCCTGTGATTCCATAGTAAAGGTGGAGGTTAAACTAGTGACGCCATCACTGGCAATAACCATATGGCTTCCGGCAATGCTAGGCGGGACATAACAACCCACCGACAGCTTTCCGTTATCATCAGCCTTGGCTGTAGCCACAGGGATGGCCTCACCATCAATAGTATAGGTAACAATAACATCAGCCCCGGCGATAAAACCAACGCCGCGGACGGTTAGTCTCATGCCCACATAACCAGGTGAAGCCGGACTACTAATTGGACTAAGAGCAATGCCAGCTAGAACAGCTAACTGGACGTCAGTCAGCCTGACGCCCTCACTATCATCAGCGGCTACTCTTATCACTTCACAACTACCAAGGAAAGGCACAACGAAGCTGCAATCAAAGCTACCAAGGTCATCGGTATCAAGGGATGCCGGGGTTGTGGTAAGGCTAAGACCATCAATAACCAAGGTAATAGCCTCATCTTCAGGAAAGCCGGCGCCACTGACCCCCACTACTCCCCCTATTGCCTGCTCGCTTGGGTCCAGGGTTATTTTTGGTCCTACGTTGAACTCAGCCTCAGCCCTATCACCTGACTCATCGCTAACAGCTATGGTATGGTCACCAGTGACACTCTCCGGGATAGTAATGGTACAGACAAATTGACCCTCGCC
>Ga0307443_1001866_pt1 | contig 12123 bp, 11 predicted proteins | sample SalMarSW160220MG_FD_202148 | JGI IMG/M metagenome (GOLD analysis project Ga0307443, IMG submission 202148) | Salt marsh sediment microbial communities from the Plum Island Ecosystem LTER, Massachusetts, United States - SW1601-220 | ecosystem: Environmental > Aquatic > Marine > Intertidal zone >... | reverse complement strand
GAGGCGCGGTGGAGAGAATAGTGAAATATAAAGAGAAATGGGAGGGTAAAGGTGATAGGGGCTACTTCCACTGGCTATCGGGCAGAAAAGATATAAACGATATTATTGGAGTTCACAAGAGAATAAGAAAGTTAGTCAGGGAGGAAGCCAGCAAGCTGGGGTAGGCATTTCTCAGGGGTTCAAGGGCAAAACAGCAAAGGATACTGATAACCAACTGAGTTTTTCCCACCCTAAGCCACCCTACAGAGGTTAGACCTCTCTTCACCCTCCTTCCTGGGGGGTGGGGAAGCAAGTTATAGAGACGCAGCCTATGAGGGTGGGTTGGGTGGGCAGAAAAACATGGGGGATGGGGCTTATAAAATGAATATTCAAGTAATTGGGGTGGGGGCACTGAATATAGACCATATATATAAGGTAGAACGTATCCTTGACGATGGGGAGGCGGTGGTAGAGGAGGCTAAATCCTTTCCCGGCGGCTCAGCCGCCAATACCATCTACAGTCTGGCCAAACTGGGAATAAGCGCCGGTTTCTGCGGCATTGTTGGCGATGACGATGAGGGCAAAGTATTGCTCCAGGACTTTCAGGAAGTCGGAGCAGACATCAGCCGAATACAGGTAAAGCCCAAAGCAAAAACCGGCTCGGTATTATGCCTCAGCGACAAGTTAGGCAAGCGCTCCCTCTATGTCCTGCCCGGCGCCAATAACCTGCTTACCATAGATGACCTGGACTTGAGCTATATAAACCAGTCGGGGATGCTTCACCTCTCGTCATTTGCCGATGATAGGCAGTTCAAGGTATCGCTGGAATTGATAGATAAGCTGGACTCGTCGGTCAAGCTCAGCTTTGCCCCCGGCGCACTATACGCCATCAAGGGACTCAAAGCTCTCGCCCCAATATTGAGCCGAACCTACCTTCTGTTCATTAACCAGGATGAACTCCGGCAATTGACCGGTAAGGATGTTAAGGTGGGAACGGAAAGCTGCCTCAAGCAGGGCTGCCATAATGTTGTGGTTACTTTGGGCAAAGGGAGCAAGTTGGGCAAAGCCGCCGTCGGCTATATCAGGGACGCCGAAAATGAATATGTAATCGAACCTGCCAGCCGAGATACAGGGGCGGAAGTGGATACCACCGGCGCCGGAGATGCCTTTGCCGCCGGTTTTCTTTACGGGGTGGTTAATAACAAAGGACTTGAGGAATGTGGTCGTCTGGGCGATATTGCAGCCCAGTTCTCTATTACTAAAATGGGGGCAAGGCAGGGTCTCCCTACCCTTAATCAACTGGCTCAGCGCTACCGGAAGCCTTACACTAAGGAATGACGGTTAAGGAACCTAGCAACTAGATAACCCGCATATATTAGAAAGGAACTACCTAATATCCTATGGACCTCTCAACACCTCATCGTGGTCACCCACATTGCGTAGAATTAGAGTATCATCCCTGAACTCAAATGACAAGCGGATTGCCCTACTAGCCCTAGCCTCCCATACACCCGTTGTCCCTTCTACTTTTTTGACCCGAAGGCTTTGATGCCGAATATTATTTACCAAAAAGGAGAGCGCCTTCTCGACTGCTCTCCTTTGTCGCTGATTTAATTTTTGATACGCCTTTTTAAACCGTTCTGTCCGCGCTATTTTCATTCCAGCATACTATGGCCTCAACTCGGCAATCAAGTCATCTACCGAATCGAACGTCTTTAGCCGGCCCATTCTTATATCCTCATCTGCTTCACGCTCACCCTCCTGCCATTCCTTAGTCCAAAAATATGCTTGATCCCTATCTACAAGTTTCTGCACAACTACACGTATAGTTCTATCCTCGACAATAAATCTCAGATAGTCCCCCTCCTGAATCTGGGCCTCTTTGCGCAAAGAGGACGGCAATGTAATTTGCCCCCGACGTGCCACTTTAACAGTTTCACTCACCATAAAAGCACTCCCTGTTATTTTGTCTGTATTTCCGTAATTCCAATTTTCCGTTTTTCCTACTATAGCACATATCTTGACTTTTGTCAATACCCTACCCTTAATCAACTGGCCCAGCGCTACCAGAAGCTTTATAATAAAGAGCTATAGCTACTTCTCTCTCGGCTTGGTCAGAATTTCATCCACAATCCCGTACTCCACCGCCTGCTCAGGGTTCAGGTAGAAGTCCCGGTCGGTATCATGGGTTATTTTTTCCACCGTTTGACCGGTGTGCTTGACTAAGATGTTTCTTATTATCTCCTGCATGCGCATAATCTCCCGGGCGGCAATTTCCACATCGGCTGCCTGTCCCTGAGCGCCACCAAACGCCTGATGTAAGTGTATCGTGGAGTTGGGCAGGGCATAGCGTTTGCCCTTAGCCCCGGCACAAAGAAGCAGCGTCCCCATGCTCGCCGCCAGCCCAACACAAATGGTGGACACGTCAGGGCGTATCAGCTGCATGGTGTCATAAATGGCGAGACCAGCGGCGATGATGCCACCGGGGCAGTGAATGTAGAGGCTTATGTCCTTGTCCGGGTCCTCTCGCTCAAGGTAGAGAAGCTGGGCAATAATAACATTAGTCACCTGGTCATTAATCGGCATGCCCAACATGACAATGCGCTCTCTAAGCAGGAGCGAGTATATATCAAAGGCTCGTTCCCCTCTGGCACCACTTTCAATTACCATAGGAATAACGTTCATCGGTTGGACATTCATTTCTCTCCTTCCGCTAGCTTTTTACGGCTCACTATTACGTAATTATAACCTATTCTCCGATTTTTCGCACCTGGCATAAGGTAGTTTTAAACCCGGGATAAGCCGAAATCGGGTCACGCTGTTCGCCATCGGTCAGGATATTGGCATTAGCTTCACTCCACCCATGCTGCAGGCTGAGCACCTGGGGAGGAATATCAGGGGTAACACTGGCGTTTAGGGTAATGCTTCCCTTAGGTGATTCCACAACTACCTGGTCGCCATCAGCAATACCCAGACTTTCTGCTGGCTCAGGATTAATCTCCACCAAAGGCTGGGGCGTTAGCTTCCTCAGCCGGTCAATATTGCGATGCTGGGAATGGGTAAAAGCAATTGACCTGGTGCCGGTAATCAAAATGAAGGGATATTGCTCAGACTGGTCCTCCGATGGTGGGGTAAATGTGGGCAGGGGGTCATATCCATAGTCAGCTAATGTCTGAGAGAACAGCTCTACCTTCCCTGATGGAGTATCAAATCCTTCCTGTTCATATTTTCGCTGCTGATTAAGTTGACGATATAGTATGCCACCCGGATTTTGCCCCAGCTGCTCCAGGGTAATATTCAATGGCTCAAGCAGGTAAGTGAAAAGCTCATCAGCGCTCTGCCAGCGGAAATAAACAGCGTAGCCCATTTTCCTGCCCAGCTCAGCCCATAACTGCCAGTCCGCCAGACAGCCAGCCGGAGGCTCAACCGCCTTGTTGCTCACCATAACCAGCGGCAGCCCCTTAAAAGCATAGTCCATGAGGGTTTTTCCCTCCAGGAAGGCAGCGGCGGGGAGGAAAATATCAGCCAGTTTGGCGGTTTCGGTCATGAACAGGTCAGATACCACCAGCAAATCCAACTTTTCAAACGCCTGCCTGACCTTATGGCTATCAGGCCAGGTTAGGGCAGGATTGCAAGCTTGAACTATGAGGGCTTTAACCGGATATGGTTTGCCGGTAAGTACCGCCTCGACTACTGGCATGGCTGTGGTCTCACCGACAAATTTGTCGAATATGGGATACTGGGCACCAATAACCTCGTCAAGGGAAACCCTTCCTTTTACTCTAACTTTGGCCTGCTTCAATGGGAGGTTATAGATATTTCCCCCCGGTATATCGAGGTTGCCGGTGATGGCAATCAGAATTGAAATAGCCCGGCTATTCTGCACCCCATTAATGCAGTGGTCTAATGAGACACCCTGGGTAATAGCTGCCGGTTTACTTAAGGCATACATCCGGGCAAATTGCCTGACTTTATCGGCTGGAACCCAGGTAACCTTTTCTACCGCCTCCGGGCTATATTCTCTAACGTGCTCCTTTAACTTATCAAAACCAAGGGTCCAGTTATTGACAAAATCCTTATCATATAATTCCTCGGCTATAATTACATTCAGCAAGCCCAGCGCCAGGGCGCAATCGGTTCCGGGTTTAACCTGGATATGGAGGTCTGCCCTTTTAGCCAGTGGGGTCTCCCTGGGGTCAACCACGATTAACCTAGCCCCCCGCTTCTGGGCCGAAAGGATATCCACCTGCTCACTTATTTTGGATTGCTGGGGGTTACGCCCCCAGACGACCACACATCGGGTACTCCCGTAGCTTGGAGCTAAGGGGAACATCCGCCGGCTTATAGACAATCCATGTCCTATCCCCCTGGCAGCAAAGCAGAGGGAAGCCCCTGAGGTATAATTAGGTGTCCCGTACAAGCTGCAAAATCTGGCAGCCATCCTCGGTACTTCTGTGCCTATGGTAGGCTCGCCCAGATGCACCACCAGCGCTTTAGCCCCATAACTCTCCTTTATCCCGGCCAGCTTGTCGGCGATAATATCAAGGGCCTCCTCCCACGAGATTTCCTGCCATTCTCCGTCTACCTTCCGCATGGGATGGGTAATCCGCTCTGGCGAATATATCCATTCTGGTATTGCCCACGCCCTGACACATAACCTATTGACCGGGTGCTCCCTCATAGCGCTGACCTTCACCAGCCTGTCGTTTTCCACATGAGCATCTATCCCACAACAGCTCAGACACTGGTGACAAATGCTCTTCACAACCTTGGTATTACTTTTTCCTGGCATCTGTTGAACCCCCAGCTATTTCTACCAGTCTTTGTATAGTTTTTCGTGTCATCAATAATTGCCCAATTGAGTCGCGAACTTGAAGAGAATCCAGCCTTTTCTTCACCTCGTCCTTATTCCCGGCGACACTTTGCACCATATTTTCCAGCTCAGCATTTATCTCGGCATCGCTGACCTCTATCTTTTCCTCCTCAGCAATCCTGCCCAACACCAGGGAGCCGGTAACCCTCTTGGTGGCTAAGGGACGTAGCTCTTCCCGCAGCTCCTCTTCCGTTTTACCCACCCTCTTCAGGTATTCCTCCAGCCCTATGTCGCTGGTCTGCAACTGCCTCGCCTGCTGGTCAAGGAGTCGGGCAATTTCCATCTCCACCAAAACTGGCGGGAATTCCACCTGGCTACTTTCAACCACGGCTTCTACTACCCGCTCCTCAAACTCTCTCTTGGCTTTCTCCTCAGCCATGAGCCGCAAGTTAGCCGAGATTCGCTCTCGGAGTGAGTCAAGGGTTTTAAGGTCAGGGTTAACCAAGGTGGCGAATTCATCATCTAGCTCAGGAAGCCTCTGCTGCTTTATTTCGCTAACCTTCACCTTAAACTGAGCCTCCTTGCCCGCCAGCTCAGCCCTAGAATAATCCTCGGGAAGCTGGAGCTTGAACTCCTTCTCCTCACCGCCTTTCATCCCGGATAGCTGCTCGGCAAACCCGGGCACGGGAAGGGGCTGGTCATGGAGAATTTGATATTGGACTCCCTGTTGATTTATGAACGGCTTTTCCTCAATATGGCTTTCAATATCCAGGGCTACCAAATCATCAAAGTCTGCCGGGCGCTCCACAGGCTCCCAGGTGGCATGCTGACGGCGTAGCTGCTCTATCATGGTATTGACCTCATCCTCAGTTAGCTCCACTGGCTCCGGGGTGAGTCTAATCTGTTGATAGTCGCCAAGCTCAATGGTAGGCTTTAGCGGCACCGTCGCCTTAAATACCACCGGGTCAGTCTGAGCTATCTCAATGGAGGGGTTGGCGATAGCCTCAATCTCCTGTTCCTTGAGCGCCTTCTCATAAGCCTGAGGAAGCAGATTATTCAGGGCGTCTTCAAGGAGGCTGTCTTTACCTATATAGCGTTCCAGTACCGCCCGTGGCGCCTTTCCTTTACGAAAGCCGGGGATATTGGCTTTCTTGGCCAGCCGCTGATAGGACTGCTCCAGGGATTCCTCTACCTCAGCTGGCTCCATCTCAATCCTGAGAAACGCCTGACTACTTTCTGTTTTCTCCCTGGTTACCTTCACCTTTCTTCTCGCAGACGCAGGTGTAATTCAGCCAGTTGCTCTTTACTAACCGCAGAAGGAGCATCAAAGGTTAAATCAGCCGCACTCTGGTTCTTGGGGAAAGCGATAACCTCCCTGATATTCTCTTCACCCGCCAGCAGCATCACAATGCGGTCAAGACCCAGGGCTATACCGCCATGAGGCGGAGCACCATACTGAAAAGCCTCAAGCATATGCCCAAATCGAGAATCTATCTCCTTATCACTGTAACCCAGCAGTCTAAACACTTTCCTCTGAAGCTCGCTGGTGTGAATCCTGATGCTGCCGCCGCCTATCTCATAACCATTACAGACAACATCATAGTGCCTGCCACGTACCTTCTCCGGAGCGCTGTCCAGCAGGGGCATATCCTCGTCTCTGGGCGCAGTAAAGGGATGATGCTCCGAATCCCAGCGCTTTGCTTCTTCGTCCCACCTTAGTAAAGGGAAATCCTCAACGAAAGCAAAGGCAAACAGATTGGGGTCAGCCAGCTTAAGCCGACGTCCCATCTCCTGGCGCAGTTCGCTCAGTGTCATATCCACCAGCTCGGGTTTGCCGGCAACGATAAGCAGAAGGTCTCCCCTCTTTGCTCCCAAGCGCTGACCCATCTGTTTAATCTGGTCTATGGTTAGAAATCTGGCAGCGACCGACTTTACCTCTTCAATGGTTAAATCGTTTAAGTTACCGCCAGCAGTGCCCAGCGACATAGTCACCAAGCCCCCAGCCCCAAGGCTCTGCACCAGCTTATTCAGTTCATCAAGCTGACGGCGACTGTACCCGCCGCAACCGGGAGCACATATGCCCCTCACCTTGCCCCCCTCGGCGATGGCAGAACGAAAGATAGAGAACTCAGTTTGAGCCGCGATATCGGTCAAATCTCCCAGCTCCAGATCAAATCTCAAGTCAGGCTTATCCGTGCCGTAACGCTCCATCGCCTCCGCAAAAGTAAGGCGGGGGAAGGGTTTTATAACCTGCACTTCGGGCTTAATGGCTACTACCAAAGCCGTGAACAGCTCTTCCATCAGGTTGAGGATGTCATCCTCGCTTACAAAACTCATCTCCAAATCAAGCTGGGTGAACTCAGGCTGGCGGTCAGCTCTTGTATCCTCATCACGAAAGCACTTGGCTATCTGAAAGTACTTCTCCACGCCGGCTATCATCAATAGCTGTTTTAGCTGCTGCGGCGACTGGGGAAGAGCATAGAACTTCCCCGGATGAACCCGGCTGGGCACCAGATAATCACGAGCCCCTTCAGGAGTGCTCTTAATCAGGATTGGTGTCTCCACCTCGATAAACCCCTTGACATCCAGAAAATCGCGAATAAACTTCACCGCCCGGTGGCGGAGAAGCAAATTCTCTCTCATCCGACCCCGGCGCAGGTCGAGGTAGCGATACTTGAGCCGAAGGCTTTCTTCCAGCTCAATCTCTTCATTTATATAAAAAGGAGGAGTCTTTGATGGGTTAAGTATATCGGTATTACGGGCGATTACCTCAATACCACCGGTAGGCAATTTGGGGTTCTCAGTCCCCTTGGGGCGGAGGGCAACCTCACCACTGACCCTGATTACGTATTCACTGCGCATCTGGGTGGCTACTTTATGGCAATCGGGCGAGGTTTCAGGGTTAAATACTACCTGCACTACGCCCTCTCTATCTCTCAGGTCAATGAATATCAGTCCACCGTGGTCTCGGCGGCGGTCTACCCAGCCAGCCAAGGTTACCTCGGCACCAACATCCTTTTTGCTCAGCTCACCACAGCTATGACTTTTGAGCAAAACCGTCTCCTAATACAGGTTATAGCTGATTATAGCTTATAAAGGGACGCCCTTCAACTTGAGGGATAAAATTGACCCCTCCCCCCTGTTTTTTGATTTAACTCTTTTTCCCTACCCACCCACCCTACAGGGGTGGATATCCCTATTCAACACCCCAATAAAGTGGGAGATTGGGGGTAAAACCCCTATTGGGCGAGAGGAAAAATAAGAGAGTTGAAGAGAGGCGGAGCCTCTTTCGGGCGGGAGGGTGGGAAGAAGGACGACTAGGAGGAGGGAGAGATTACCTAATATACTAAAATTTGACATCTGGATATAAACACTATACAATACCACTACTCTCAAAACGGCATATAAAGGAGGCAAAACTAGTGCCGAACTGGAAGGGACAGCTTAGCTTTAATAAAGGGGCTTCTCCCATGATGATGCCCTGGGCTTGGCATGCCGCCAGTTCGGGGACTATGCCAACCTGATTTCCTCAACTGACCAGAGAGCTAACCAAGCCCAAGAACACTAGACTTCTTGGGCTTTTTGTTTTTACACCGCAAACTACAGTTTGACAGCGCAGAGCGTAAATATTAATATCTAAGAGGTTTCAATATGACCAAAACAATTGACGAAATAAACGAAAAAATAAAGCAGGGCAAAGCGGTAGTAGTTACTGCTGAGGAGATAATAGACATTGCCCGAGAGAAAGGCATCAAGAAGGCTGCCCAGGAAGTGGATGTGGTTACCACCGGCACCTTCGGTCCTATGTGCTCTTCTGGCGCCTACCTTAATATTGGTCACTCCAAGCCCAGAATCAAGCTCGGCGGTGGCAGGGCATATCTTAATGATGTCCCAGCTTATACCGGGCTGGCGGCGGCAGACCTGTTTATCGGTGCTAACGCCCTCCCCGATGATGACCCCAGAAACAAAGTCTATCCTGGCGAATTCAATTACGGGGGTGGGCATGTAATTGAGGAACTTGCCGCTGGCAGAGACGTCAGGCTGGAGGCAATTGCCTATGGCACCGATTGCTACCCGAGGAAAAAATTAGAGACCTGGATTAATATAAAAGACCTCAATGAGGCAGTGCTATTTAACATCAGGAACGCCTACCAGAACTATAATGTGGCGGCCAATACCTCGGATAAAACAATTTATACCTACATGGGCGTGTTAAGAGCCAACCTAGGTAATATTAATTATGCTACTGCCGGGCAGCTCTCCCCTCTACTTAATGACCCCTACTACAAGACCATTGGCATCGGCACCAAGATATTCCTGGGGGGCGGTACAGGCTTTGTCGCCTGGCATGGCACCCAGCACAATCCAGACGTGCCCCGCACCGAAAAGGGAGTCCCCACGAGGGGAGCGGGAAGTCTCTGCCTTATCGGCGATTTAAAGCAGATGAGCCCCAGATGGCTGGTGGGAACCAGTATGCTGGGCTACGGCTGCACCCTTACCGTAGGCATTGGCGTACCCATCCCCATACTCTCTGAAGAAATCCTGGACTACACCACAGTAACCGATGCTGAGATTTCTGCCGCCGTTATTGATTACTCCGACGCCTATCCCAACCTTAAACCGGACATATTGGGTGAGGTCAGCTATGCCCAGCTAAAAACGGGAAAGATAAAACTCAAGGGTAAAGAAGTGCCCACTGCTTCCCTGTCCAGCTACCCGAGGGCAGTGGAAATCGCCAATATGCTAAAGGAATGGATAAAGAGCGGAAAATTCCTGCTAACTGAACCAGTGGCTCCGCTACCCGGTACAGAATCGGGGATAACCCTCAAGCCACTTAAAGAACGACCTATAGAATAGCCAATACAAGGAGACAAAAATGGCTGTTGCCAAGAGAATAGTCCTGCATTTTCCCAAGCGGATAGTAGACCGTCCTGTAGTATGCCGGCTGGCTAAGGACTACGACCTTGAATTTAATATCTTGAAGGCTCTGGTTACCCCTGAAGAGGAAGGGCTGCTGGTTTTAGAATTGAGCGGGGAACAGGAGGCATATGATAAAGGTATCAGGTATCTGACCCAAGCCGGGGTGAAGATACAATCGCTCAGCCAGGATGTCCTTCGCAATGAGGAGAGGTGCACCCATTGCGGTGCCTGTATCACCATTTGCCCCTCCGGCGCCTTTGAACTTGACCCCGTAACCCGGCGGGTCAGCTTTTATAATGAAAAATGCGTGGCTTGTGGACTATGTATCAAGGCTTGCCCCCCGCGAGCTATGGAGGTGCATTTCTAGCCTATGTACCAGCCGAGAACCTATCGCCACTGGGTTAAAGATAAAGACCTGGTCTCTTTCAATGTAGTAGTCAAGGAGACAGATTTGTATATCCGCGCCTCGACTAACCTTAAGCGGAAAGCCCTTAAGTTGGTATTGAAGTACCGTGACCTGCTGGAAAGGTATATTGAGCGACATCCATCATTTCTCGCCTCCCTGGAACCGGTCGCCATCGGAGATGATGCCCCGCGCATTGTAACTGAGATGGCAGAATCGGCAAGGAAGGTGGGAATTGGTCCCATGGCTTCAGTGGCTGGGGCTATAGCTGAGTTTGTCGGCAGCCAGCTTCTTGACTCATCCCCAGAGATTATTGTAGAAAATGGGGGCGATATCTACCTGAAGAGCTTAGGGGAAAGGCTGATAGGGATTTATGCTGGAAAATCGCCCTTAACTGGCAAGATTAGTCTGGAAATCAACGGGCAGGATACGCCGATGGGCATCTGTACCTCTTCGGGAACAGTGGGGCACTCTCTGAGCTATGGCAAAGCCGATGCGGTGATAGTGCTTTCCAAATCAACTGCCCTGGCTGATGCTGCCGCCACTGCCATCGGTAACCTGATTATCCAGCCCGACGATATCCCCAGCGGGATTGAATTCGCCCAGGGCATTGATGGGCTGAGTGGCGTAGTAATCATTCAGGGTGATAAAATGGGGCTGTGGGGTAAGGTGAAAATCCGCCAAACTCCCGCCTAATACGCAGATGGTGATGATATTTCAATGGGCTTTCTGAAACCGCAGTTAAAAACTAGGCGACAAAGGATACTGGTAATCTTTGTCCCCTGCATACTGCTGGGGCTGGTGCTACTGGTATCCGGGGCTGGTAAGCTGCCCGGGCAGGCTGAATTTGTTGATGTCCTCCTCGGCTCTTTCTGGACACCCTCTGTAGCCTTCTTTATCTCCCATGTTCTTCCCTGGATTGAGGTCATCCTGGGAGCGGTTTTGCTCCTCGGCGTATTTCCCCGAATTGCCGCCATCCTGACCTTACCGCTTACTGCCGGCTTTATGACTAATAATATCTGGGCAATAAGCCAGGGTAAGCAATTCGAGCAATGCGGATGTTTTGGGATATTTGAAGAGCTTTTCGGCGGCATGACCCCAGTGCAAGCTCTGGGCATGGATATTGCGCTGCTCTTCCTGGCCTTAACCATAATAATACTTCATCCTGCACCCTTTCTAAGCTTTCAATCATGGTTTGCCAAACGAAAAGGAGGACAGAATACATGATAAAACTGGTTCTTGGTCAGTCAAAGTGGCTAGCCAGCTTAATTATCCTGGCTGTTGCCGTCCTTCTTATTGGCAGCTGTGCGCCACCCAATCAACCACCGGTCATCTCCAGCCTCACCATCAATAATGAAGGGGAGATAAATCCGGGAGGTAGCTGCCAAATTGAATGTACTGCTTCAGACCCGGATGAGGATGAACTGACCTATACTTGGTCAGCGGACGGGGGCAATATCTCCGGGGAAAGCTCTATTGTTATCTGGACGGCGCCTGATGAACTGGGGACTTATACCATCACGGTTCAAGTAACCGATGGCAGGGATGGTGAAGAGACAGAACAACTAACCATCAATACAGTAGCCCCCAACCACCCCCCGGTTATTGAGAGTCTGACCGCAGAGTGGCATAGCTTGAAAAAGGCTTCCAATACCCCTATTACCTGCCTGGCTTCAGACCCGGATGGAGATACACTGACCTACGAATGGTCAGCGGTGGACAATGCCGGTAACCCCGCTGGCAACTTCACCGGAGAAGGCAATACTGTCACCTGGGTTGCGCCTAATGCCTATGGAACCTTTACTATCACTGTTACTGTAACCGACGGTAGAGGCGGCGAAGCCAGAGACAGCATAGACATTGTAGTATGCTCCTGCGGTGGTGCTCACTAACAGGAAAGGAGGTAGAAATGGCAAAACGGCGGGTAATGCTCACCTATGCCCCAGAGATAAGCTCTGAGCCAATTATTTATAATATTGGTCAGCAGTTCAACCTGGCAACCAATATC